>VMHT01042982.1_pt1 | contig 25221 bp, 32 predicted proteins | sample 4693611 | NCBI WGS metagenome assembly VMHT01 (sample SAMN12280063, study PRJNA550983) | marine metagenome | isolation source: seawater sampled from same location over 5 years 0.02-0.2 micron viral filtrate | place: USA: collected off the coast of southern California halfway between the port... ...
AACATAATATAAATTTGATTAGCAATAAGTTAATTCCTTACATCTCGTATCCTCTCTATTAACAAGGATAATATAAATTTGATTACCCATAGACACTTACCCATTAACATAGAAAAACACAGATGGCGTGGAAAATGGGTGAAACTAAAATGGACGATTTCATCATCCTAAATCAGCTCTTCAACAAAACCATCTATATTGAGGATAACAACTGTGAAATCCTAAATGAGGATTATATCAAAAACAAGAAAAACAAGATATCTTATAGACACATATTCAGTTATCTTCCTACTGAATTTATTGAGAAAATATACGGGGAGGCGATGCGTCATTACTATCAAAGTAAGGTTTTCAACATACCACGCCAACACGGCGCGGTAAAATCATACCGGCTGAAAAATCATCGTATTAGAATAATGAGGGAACCGGATGACGATAGGTTGTTGACACTACCGTATAAAAATTTTGATAAAATACTAGACAGCAACAAGAAATATAGAACTGCGGATAGTAGATTAAATCTATGTATATGGACTACAAAAAAAGGAAAACTATGTAAGTGCTCTACTGGGGGTTGCCAAAGCAGTATGAAAGTCCTAAAAATAAGGAAACCGTATCAAAATGGTTTCTTTGATAATTGGGGCGGTGGTTATGGATTCCTCGTTGGAAAACCACATCACATAGAATACATACACTTTGGTGTGTGTGGAAGACACTATCCAATTGCTAAAAAACTACCAGAGGAAGAACGTGAGCGAGTTGCGTTGGAGGGAATAAAAGCACGTTTCGGTGTAGTTGAAAAACACGGTATTTGGTGTAGGGTATAAATAAACAAAAAGTAGATTAGATTAAATATATATGTTAATATTTTTTTTACTTGGTGTAAGAGTTAACAATATGTTTCTCTCATATAATTATTTTTGAAATAGTTTTTTAGTAATTCTTACATATGGTTAATTATTGATTAACATAGATTAACAGAGTGTTAATGAAAACGATGTTTTTAAAAATTTGATTAACAAGATAGTAATATCCTAAAACATAGGATAATATAAATTTGATAAGCACTATAACTAACTACTAATATAAAGAAAATATAAATTTGATTACACGTAGAGAAAAAATCATATACATAAAAACAATAATGACTGACACTAATATTGATTACGAGGAACTCAAATTAGAAAGAGACCAGTTGAAGTGTTGGGCGACAACTGCGGATGAAAAGGTCAAAAAGTTAGAACTAGAACTCGCTGATTACAAGCGTATTTCATTAGAACAAGAGAAGACAAAGCGAGAGTTGAGGAAGGAAAACAATGTACTGAAAGAACGAGTAGCAATAATGGATAGATGTAAGGAAATTTACTATCAAAAATGTCAAGAAGACCCAGATGACAACCCAGATAAACGAAAATCTATTAAATGGTCTATCTGTTTAGAAGGTGGCCTCGCTTACTATTTTCATCAAAACGTAATGTTGAGTAAATGGAATGACCGCGCAATCAAAGAAACCGCAAGAGAGAAAGTGAACAATAAGAAATATGAAAACGCAATTTACGATATTCATGATTACCTTGAAGATTATGAGGCAGTCCCACCAGCGGACGCCCCTATCGTGAAATTTAAAGAGATTGTGAGTAAATATAACATAGACGAATACGGAGAGATGAGCCCCTACTGGTCAGCGGATGGAACGGAAAGTGATGATGATGAAGAAGCATAATTACTTATCTTTCACACTTGCTAAAAATTTCTCTCGCCTAACTGCTCTTTCCTTCTTTTTTACCTTTTCTCTTTCCGCATATCTTTTTTTACCTTCTTCTTTTTTCTTGCGTCGCTCTTCTGCTAATTTTAGACTTTCTGTATCTTTTGGTTGGCGACTTTTAACGCCGAATTTTTGTGCTTTTTGTTCTGTAATTACTGGTTTTCGCTTAACTTGTTTATTTTTTTTAGGTGTTATTTTCATTCCTTTGTGGTCTACATCATATCCTTCTTTATCAAGTATTGCTATAATTCTTTCATATGGAATACCTCTTGGTAATTTAATTGATGATAAATAATTATGTGCGTTTACTAAACGTCTTAATTCAGTAATAGTTAATTTCCCTTTCATTTTCCCCTTTGTATACGGCATCTCTGTTTATAAATATAAATATATAAAAAAATAACAATATAAATAATTAATTGTTTTATGATTAAAGTTGGTGCTGATGGTACATTATGTTTATTTTGGGCGGATATATTAATTAGTGGTTTTCCATTAGGATCATATAATTATCAATATTATAAGGATATTGCTACAAAATTAATCACAGATAGTTTAAGAGAGAATATTTCAATAGATAAACAAATTAAAGCATATCATAGATTTTGTGATTTAATTTGGAATAAAAAAATAAGGGGTAAAAGAATAAATAGTGAAAATCACCAGTATTTTATGGCGTCAGTTTTAGCATTAGTCAAGTTGAGGAAGTTGGATGAGGATGAGGTAGTATTTGTAGCACCTAGAAAAAAGACTAAAAAGTTATCAAAAATGTCCCCTTGTTAATTTTTAAAGTTTCAGCTTTGGGTGTACGTGATTTAGGACATGTATATTTAACTCTATTATTTCGCTCCCAATCACGTTTCTGTATGCGTAATTTTTCTCTTTTTTGTTTCATGCTTAACATATTTATATATATATTAGAATTTAACTTTATATTTTTTAGTAATATCCGCATCTGCTTTTCGTGCTCCACCGCCTAAAATATAACTATACATTCTTGCTCTACCCCACGATTGCGGTGTTTGATTTGGTCTTGAACCAGATGACTTATAAGCACCTTCCCCTCTCTTCATAACTTCGTCTAATGCTTTGTATGGAATTCCGGTTATTTTTGCTATATTTCGTTTAGACCTACCGCCTTTCATTTCATCTAATTTTTTACCATATTTTTTATCAAATCTGGTAGTGTATGTAGATTTGCGTTGAGGGGCGGATGTTTTTGGACGTTTTTTGCCTTCTATAATAGATTTCACTTGTTTCTTTTTTTCAGCACCTTTTAGATTTCCCACATATGATTTGGGAACTTTTTTAGATTTACCTTTATAGGATATCTCTACTTTATCCATTATACTATATGTTAATATATTTTTAACCATATGAAAGAATATTAAAAATACTATATGAAAAATAATTATATGACATAAACATTATGTTAAGTCTTACCAGACGTTAATAAATAATTAACTTATGTTAATAGTTCTGTTAATGGTTTAAGATGTCTTGTTTCAATATCTACACATTTGTTAATTTCATCTTTACCTCTATCTGTTCTACCTCTATCTTCTATATTAAATTCTGTACTTCTATGTTCCCAGCCATATACACCATCACTACACTGCCACAAATAGAAAATGCGTAAATTAGGGTTTTCATTCAATAATTTATCACCCTTGACTAATTTGTTTTTTCCAAAAAATAGACTACAATGTGTATTATGTCTTATACGCCTTGTTTTTATTTCTATAAAATAATTCTCATTATATTTATCAAACTCATAATATTTACCCATTTCCGGATTACTTCTTGTATTATTTAACTCACCAAATACACTTTCTAATTTATTATGAATTTTATTTTCATATTTATTTCCAAATGCTAAATCTGCTGACCTACTCATATATATTTTATCTATATATATTAAATTATAAAAAAAAACGCATTAATCAAAATTTATCACAAAAGGTTTATCTGCTGGTGCTTTTGTTATTACCAAACTATTATATACTTGTTGTTTTATTATTCTATTATTATCTATTTGTTCTCTTATTTCATCTGTCATAATTGGATTTACGTGATTTTTTCTGTATGGACTATCATTATAATAATTACACGCACGTCTTACAGATGGGAGATCTCCCCACATATATATACTCATAACGTCTTCATATGGTTTAATTCCATTCATATATGTTCCACCATCAAAAATATAGTTATTTTTACCCCATTTAATTAATCTCTTTGATTTAAACATTATTTCACTTTTTTTAAAACTATTAGGTCTCTGCTTCAATGATGTTGTTTTAAGATATGTTTTCAGCTCTGTTTTGTTTTTTATTTTATCATCATATTTGAAATCATCCATATATTCATCTATGGTTGAAACTAATTGAGATTTTGAAATAGTATTATCTAAATCTACTCCGTGATCTTTGAATAGTTTTAGGATATCTTTTTTTGAATGGGTCTTATCTACAATCATTTATTATTATATATATTATAATATCTAATTTTGTGCTTTCTTAACATATGTGTTAAGTGCTACTTCCTTTGAATGTGCCATTACTTTGTTATCCTTTTCTAATTCTTCAAATTGCTCTTTTAACCCTCCGTCTTGACCGTATTTTGATGATAAATATATCTTGCGTAAAAGCGTAGTAGATATCTTTTTTCCCATATATGAATCACTATACTTTAATAATATTTTTGATAATTCTGTGCGTGTAATGGGTTTTCCAGTAGATGTCTTAAACAAAATACCCATCCCATTAACTTTAATATAACGTCTTAAAATCCTCTTTAATTCTTTATCTTCTATTTCTAAATTTAATTCTTCATACTTCCTTGATGTCTTATAATTATTTAATACAAAAAATAACTTTGATTTTTCAACAACTAGATAATTATTATCTTTCTTATCTTCCACACTTAATTTGTTATATTCACGCTTCCCAATTCCACGCATTCCAGCTACATCATTCCGCATAGGCATACGAGAATATATACTAAATAGTGTGTACGCTTGTAATAATTGTTTTTCCTTTTTATTTGGTTCATTAGATACATTCTTCAACTGTTCTTTCATCTTTTTTAACATATCAAATATCTCTTCACTTGTAGCAAAATTAGGTGCTTGCTTATCGCTTACCACGCCAGTCTTCTGTTCATCATCATATTTTTCATTAAATCCATCTCTCAACTTTCCATATGTTTCTAATAAGACATCATAAGTCTTATCATGATTTAACGCCATCAATAAAACTATAATCGCATTTAACATATTTCTCTGTGTTAGATAATGTAAATCCTTTATTTTTTCCATCAACTTATCACTATCTTCTAAAAAGTCATAATAATCAGCCTTAAATAATCGCTGTAATCTTTCTAATAAAACTACATATTGCCGTACGGTATTCATCTTTAATGTGGGACGTGCCTTAATTATATCCTCTTCTAGATTTTTACTTTTAATATTCATATTATATACATAATACTAGATTTTATTTTAAGTATATTAAGCGTAAATATCTACCCTACTCTTTTCTAATTCACGTTCCTCTATTTGAGCGGTTCGTTTTTTAATAGATGATACTAAACCCATTAGTTCTCTTTGATTATCACATAATCCTTCTACATACTTTTCTAATTGGTCTTTTTCTTTTTGAACTTCTATATATTTCCTTTTATATTCAAAACAATTTAGGATATCTTTAATCCAATCTTTAATCAACTGATAGTATAAATATAGCATTTACTATATCATATAAAAAAATAATTAAAATTTATGTTATTTAAGCAAAGTAGCAAGAAAATTGCCCGTCTTCAATCTTCGCAGTCTTTAATATTTCAAGGTATACACGTAGAGTGTATGTTTCAGCACCAAGACCAGTAGCCTTGTATGTTAAATCCATACCCTTATTATTGATACGCTGACCTCGGTTAGGTTTAATAGCAGTCCATCGCATAAGACCACCAAGACCAATAGTTCCGGAATTCTGTGCGTGTCCCTCCATTGTCTCGGCAGTTAGAGAAGAGACAGAAGAGGTTTGGTATTCGTCCCTTTGAACCATAGGAACTCTACCTTCTGCTTGCTGTGTGGTAGAAAATAGAAGTGCTGGATTTTTCCTATCTCTGTTAAATTCATACATATCATTATATAATAGATTAACAGATAGAGACTGTGCGGCTGGAACATCTTTCGCACATACACCATTTAGTAGAGATACTGGTGTAAAATTTTCATTGCTCTGTAAAGCAAAAAATACCTTTGACACAAGACGACCATTACCTCCAATTTGAAATGTGAGATCAGCAAATTTAGTTTGGTCGCCAGTTCTTTTTGCGAGGCGATAATCTACATATGAAAACTGTAATGATTTATTTTGCTGTCTATACTGTTCCATGACATCACCGTCATAGATGATACTATCATAAATGAGTTTTACTTCACTTTCATTAATATCATACTCAACAGCATTATCACCAGCATCACTATTCGCAACGCACATTCTCCGTGATAGACTTGCCCCAGATAGGGTAGATAGAGTATCTTGGAAAGTAATATCTATGTGAACCTCTTGGTCTAACATAAAACACGGCAACTGATTAAATTTAAGGAATGGGAACAAATCACTGAGGTAAACTGAATATACTGGTGCGTCAGCGATGGTCTGTGCGGATGCCGCACTATGTAGCTGAAATGGTAGAAGTTGGAATGCTCCGGCACCACCAGCAGCGGGAACTACTGGATTACGTCCTACATCAAGTCCAGTCTTTTTCGCAGAATTAGGTGGTTTATCAGTAGTGTTAGCAACACGGTCATCATAAACGGATTTATGAGCGATTACACGCTGTGATAAGAATTGCTCTCGTTCCTTATTATCTTCATTAGAAATAAAGAGAGATTGATACTGATGGAAGTGGTCGTAATCACTAATTTCACAAACAGTTTGATTACCAATTCTTAAAGCAGCACTTTTAACAAGATTAGATACACCTATGTTAAGTGGATAAAAAGCAGTAGAACTAGTCTTTGGCGTAATTCCTAATGTAATTTTTGAATTAGAGTGAAGAAATCCAGCAACACGCTGAAGAGTAAATCTACACTGTTTTTGGGAAAACGTGATTGGGTCAATTACATCTGTAAATAATGTCTGTCCGTAAGAAGTCGGTATCGCACCAATTTTAATTAAATCTGGGATATTTCCTCCGCTCACTGGGTCATCTTTAATATCAGTCATTTATAACTATACTTTATAAAAAACTTATTAAAAAAAATAAATTAAAAAAAATATGTTATAGAAAAAAATTAAATTAAGATACTACTTGAACTCCCATATCCCCAGACCACGCAACTACTACCTTACTCTTAATAAAGAGATAAGCTGAAATAGGGTTTCCGTCATCAAGACCATTAGTCATTTGAATAGAAAACTGTGCGTTGCTGAAATCAACACCTTCACTATCCAACATATCGTATAACTGACCCACACCGTAGCAAGCACCAGTATCCGGAATGTAGCGATAAGAAGCAGCAGCATCAAGACCACTTGAAGCAGCGAGGAAATTGCGATTAGTATTAAGAGGTGATGCGGTAGTTCGTGTATGTCTATCCTCTGGAATAATAGAAGATAGGAAATTTTTAATTACTTGATTATCTACTACTACTGTATCATTGGTTGATGAATCATAAACCGTATCAATCTCAAAAGCAGAAGGGAAGCGTTCACCATTTCGTAAGAAACTAATTTTCTCTAAATCAGCAATAGTACCACCAGACTTGGTAGGCATATAAGTAAGGAAACCATCTTGATTAAGATTATTAACAAATGACGCTGGAACAAAATTAACAAATGCTCCAAGAACCTTTGATAGACCGAGATTAAAGTTAATAATAGAATTAGTGCTTTCAAGTGTAGTGAAATAAGATGTGATTGAGTTAAATGCTAACATACCAGTGTCCGGTGTTTGTGCTCCATACTGAACTTCACACGCCACTTCTATATCACTTAATTCATAGAAAGCATTTCCAATTCCAGTATCAGTTCCATCACTAGAATAGAAAAACTGACTATCCGGTGCTAAATGAATTTCAATTTCTACTGGGACTTTATCAAGAGGTAATGATGAACCACCGAGAGTTAATCCACTAGGAAGTGGAATACAGAATTTATTTCCAGCAGTAGCACGAATTACATGATCCCTATACTGTTGATAATTAGGCATAATTAAAGCAGTTTCGCTCAAATGTCCGGCGACATCTTGACTACCAGCCATAACCGGCATATAGGAACTCATAAAACGTCCATAATGCCTTATGTGCTCTATTACTTGCTTTGTCTCGGCGTGGCGGAAAACTAACTGGTCTATTGCGGAATAAACACCTAATTTATGAGAACCCATTAGACGTTCAGCAGCCGCATCTGTGGGATGTAGTGTTCCAGCAGCATCACGCCATACATTCAACTCACCAGAAAGACGCAGACTTGATAGGTCAAGAACGCCAGCTTGGCGACCGAGAGTAATAGTCAAAATTGGATTACCCCTCGCAAATGATACCTTACCAGACGCCGGAACGTTATTAGGTAATATAGACAGATATTTCTTATCAGCAGACATTTTATAATATAATATATAAAATTATTTGAAAAAAAAAAATAAAAAATTAACTCAATAGATAATAATAAGATTTTGTTTTACTATATCTTATAATATTTAAAGTGATACTACTACACTTTCACCCTTGATAGAAATTCGGCGAACGTGGAATACATAGCAATATAACAACTTGTTATGCTGTGGTGCTCGGTCTACACCAGCAGCGGAACTCTCATTATATAATAGTTGAAGTTGGTTTGATTTATTATTGAGATTTGCTACACCACCATCAAGAGCATATGCCCTACCAATTAAGAAATTACGGTTATAATCTACAAAAGACCGTGGAACAATACCAGAGTTATTTAATGCTTTTTCTAACTCAATTAGAGGCTGTGCCGCTACCGATTCACCCTTATTAATCTTTGATACTACAATAGGTCTTGATGGAACAAGTTTATCATCTATAACAAACTGATACTGTGTTAAATGGTCTATAATTCCAACTTGTCCGGAGCGAATAGAATGTAAGCGTCCATCCATATCGGTATTTTCTTCATCATAGCACTGCTTACCACCACTAATTAAATCTGCCGAATTTAAGACCTTCGCATCAGTAGGCATAATAAGCATAGACTTCGCACGTGTATTAGATAATGGAAGATTAACAGTAGCATTTCTGTTAGTAGATAGTAATGAATGTTTGTAATTAGTAGCAGACATAATATCAATTTCTACACTACCACCATCACGCATCTTTTTCATCATTCCACTTTCATAGCGAGGATCTACGCCTACTTGCTGAACTACAATTTCAACATTAGAAAATGATGCTGTTGCCGCATATGAAGTAGATGCTGGTAATAATACAGTAGTGCTGTCGTCTGCTTGAACCATAAGAGTATCAATAGCAGCAGAATAAACTATAAAATTATTTGATGTTGCTTCTAGACCAGTTCCAGTATCACGATTGCGAAAACCGGATACTGTTAATTTAACAAAACCACCGTCTACTGTAATATCTGTAATAGTAGGGAAAGCATCAGCATTGGCGAGAGTAGTTAAATTACATTGCTGGTTAGGATTAGTAGCACTACAAATACCAACTTTTTCTCCCTTTACGAAAGGACAATTCTTCACACTTGTGACTCCATTTTGTTTTCCTAAAAATATTTCAGTTCTATCACTCCCATTTTGAATAGGTAGAGCACTACCACCAGCATCTATTCCATGAAATACTGGGTTCTGCTTCATTCTACGGAAACGATTAACACTATCTAACTGCTTAATAAATCTTGCTGGGTCTTCCAAATCTACTTCAATAAAAAGACCATTTGTTAACATAACTGGGAAAATCTTATCACTATCAGCAAATAGACCAGTATGGATTGGTAGAGATAATTTAGCAGTTAAGAAATCATCAGCCGTTCCCCAATCACGCCCCGCTGGAACAGCAGATACCGGTTTATAATATGGGTTGCTGGTAATATCAATATTATTGGATACAGATGTACCCATAGTTCCACGATTTTCAACATTATCTATAAGCGAACCCTCTTTTAATGCTCTCATCTTACGCATACTGTCATCACTATCATAGGAATACTGAATTTGAACCTTTGCGTTATATTCAGTAATTTCTTCTAGAAGGACAGCACGATTTCCAGAATAAATGCGAATATTCTTAACTACCGACTGACCGCCAATAAAAGGGTCTAAATGAAGTCTTGTTGGTACACCCCCAGCTGGAATACCAAGTTTTACATCAAACTGTAAAAATGAATTTTTACCATCCATAAATTTAACAGTAGGGGGAATTTCAAAATCTACTCGTCTCCCAGACTGTCCGGCAGTTCCATCATAAGACCTTCCATTTGTAGAAGGAATGGAAACTTGTGTCTGTGAGATCTTAATTTTTTCATCATTACGCCAATAGGAACTCATTTTATAGTATAACAATATAAAATAATTTCTAAATAAATTAAAAATAATAAAAATAAAAAATTAAAAAAGTCTCGCTTTTGCTAAATTAAAATATTCTGGTTCTATCTCAAATCCTATATATTTACATCCTAATTCTTTACACGCAACACCTATACTTCCAGTTCCCATAAAAGTATCTAATACTACTTTATTTTCTTTGTCATCGCCTATACCTATAATATTATTTAGGATATGTTTGTGTAATTCTACTGGTTTTTCTGCTGGATGTGTTTTTGTATTTGCTTTTACTGCTTTAAATTTAAATACATCACCATTACCACATTTAATACATTTCATATTTGGTCTTTCACCATATAATATTAATTCGTGCTGATGTCTAAAAGTATATCCTAAACTACAAGATATCTTATCCCAAACAAAACATCTCATCTTTTTAACAAATGGATATAAGTGAATATAAAACATAGCATAACTATCACTATTACAATATAGTAATACCATACCATCATCTTTCAAAACTCTATCTATTTTTTGTAAATAATTTTTATAAAAACATTCTAATATACCCATCTCACTTAAAGTCTTTTTATATTTAGTTAATGTTTTAGAATGTTCTGGTGGTATATATGGTGCGTCTGTATATAGGATATCTACACTCTTATCTTCTAATTCATCTAATAAATCTAAACAATCCCCATTTTGAATATTCATTGATATAAATTATTATATAAAAAAATATAATTAATTAGACCGCCCTACTGCTGTTTCAGTAGTTTCTGCTACCGCTTGACTTCGTGCTTGACTGGTAATATCACTTTCGGTAGTTTCTTCTTCCTTCGCACCAGCCTCTACATCACCATAGGTTTCAAATGCGGCTGAACCGAGAGATATTGCTGCTCCCGCTGCTTCTGCTGCTAAACCAACCGGCCCCATAAAAACACCAGCAACTTCTAAACCACTTCCTATAATATTTCCTATATTACCTATGCGAGAATAATTATTAGAACCAAATGTATTCCATGAAATACCACCCTCCTTTGTTGCTCTCGCAATATCTTGTCCAACATCTAAAACACCACCAACACCAGCAATCGCTCCTTTTGCCCCAGTCTTTAATGCTCCCTTGACTACCGCACCAGCACCCTTTTCTAGTGCCTCCTCTGCTGCTTCTCGTGCTGGTGCTGATGTTCCAATTCCTTCAACTACTTCTGCTGTTCCACGTCCAGCATCACCAGCAATATCGGTTGCTGAACTTTCAGCACTATACAATTCACCCTCTTCTAATCCAGTTCTCCCTATATCACTCACCTCTCCACCAAACGCCGATGCTTCTTCTTCTGCGGCTGCGAATACATCTTCACCAGCAAATACACCAACCGTTCCAGTTCTATTTTCTGCTGCTCTTAATGCGTTTCTTGCTACAAACTGTTCCCCACCTTCTCTTGCGGTGGTTTCTGCTAAACTTGCTGCTATTTCCGTACCTCTACCCATTAATTTACCACCCACCTTTTTAGCACCAGCACCTACGGCTGGGGCTGCTAGTGTTGCTAATTTTCCACCAGCAGTAGTCATAGACACTACGTTTTTTTGATTAACTGATCCTTGTTCTTCCGCCATATTTGTTCTAGCAGTATCTACTTGTTCTGCTAAACTATTATTAAAATCTACATTTGCTATATTAATTTGCCTTGCTAATTGAGTTTGGGAATTCGCTTGTGCGACAGATGCTCCACTACCATATAAATCCATTTTATATATTATCAAATATATTTATTATATTATATTTAAAATAATTTATTTCCTCCATTTGCGATAGGAGTTTCAAATCTAATATATGCTGTCGCTGGATTAGTTTGTAAATCTAAATACAGAAATGAAAATGGTGCGTCATCTATCGCCTTCTTATATAATTCCATAAATATATTGGGGAACATATCACCATATTCTTCATCTATCTTTTCTAATTCTTTTGTATTCTGCTGTTTCATAATAATAATAGAATTTGCGTTATTGCGAATTAGTCCAGATACAGCACGAAAACTTTGTGTAGTAAATGCTAATAACCCAATACCATAATGACGGAAACGTGTTGCGAGAAAAGACACAGCGTTGGTCTTTTTAAAATCTTTTGTTAATATATCATCCAATATCATAGCAACTGTCGGTCGCTCATCATCATCATAATTCTTTTGACTTTCTATCATATCTGTTATCATTTGGTCTGTATAATGGTCTTCACAATCAAAATATTTATTCATTAATTTACCCTTTGGGTCAGCATTTAAAGTATTTGAAATAATCTTAACAATATCAAACTTATCTTTATACATTGCTGGATTACATAATAAATTAACAAGTAAATTACTTTTCCCTTGTTTAACACTACCCACAATTAATAAAAGGGCTGGTGGTTGGGGAAGATGTGGGTGAATTTCAGCAAATCTACTATCTGCTTCGGGGTCTTTTACTTTATACACTTTCGGTGCTGGTCTTGTTTCCAAAACTTCATTTTTATTATCTTTATCATTAGAACTTGACATATAATATAACCAATATATTTTATTCTAAAAATAAACTAAATATTAAATCTTCTGGAATTCTATATCTATCTAATTTAGTTGTTCCAACGTCAATTTGTCCTTCTACTTTCTTTTTTCTTTCACCAACAGTATGAACATCTTTGGATACATTAAGTCTATGTTGTTTTCTCACTGCTTGTTGTTTTTCAGTATTTCCACAATTACTTTGATGAAGGTGTCTTTCTCTATTTAAACCAATTACTTTTATCATATTACCACACGCTCCACTTTTATCACATATCTTATTATTCCAATCTTTTTTATTAGTCCATATTCTAGTCTTTTTTTCATAACCCCAATTACTATACATACAGTATGAGACATCATAAAAAGGTTTATCTTTCATAATATCTCTATTTTTTAATTTACCAGTTTGCGGATTTTCAAGAAACCAATAATGAGGATTAAAATAATCAATTATTTCAAATGCTTTCAAAACTAAATTATCTGCCTTATTCATATTCTCTTCCATTATTTCTCGTGTATATATTATCCCATCTCCTTTCTTTCTACCCAACCAACAAGACTGTAAATTACTATAATCTACACAAGGGGGAGACGCCCATACTATATCAAAATGGTTTTTAGGATATATCTTATAATCAAAATTCATTATATCTATCATATGGTCTGCTGGTAAAAGTAAATCTACTGATACTGTTTCCCAACCCAATTCTTTACAACATTTACCGACGCTTCCAGTTCCACTGAATAATTCAAGAACACGCATAAATTTAAATATAATTATATATATATAATAATATATGGAAAATATACCGGAGATCTCTATTTTAATTCCTACATATAATAGGCGTAAATTTCTACCTTTTATATTACGTAATTTGAAGGTTCAACAATATCCGCATAATAAATTACAAGTGGTAATTGATGATGATGGAACAGAACCTTTATTAGATGGTGATGATTATAAAGATTTTATAGATGCTATAAAACCTATTAAGCTGAAATATATTAGAAATAAAAAAAAGTGTAGTATAGGTGAAAAGAGAAATAGACTTATAAAAAATGCCAATCATAATATACTTGCTATGATGGATGATGATGATTTATATGAACCCACATACTTGACACATTCTTATAATGTCCTAAAATCTACTGGTGTAGGATGTGTAGGTAGTGATAAATTAATATTTTTATATCCACCATATACAAAGGAAGATTTTTATAGTTTAGACTGTGGCGATAATAAAAAATTAATACATGAAGCGACTATGGTTTTTCATAGGAAATGGTATAATAAAACTAATGGATTTGACGGCACATCTAGGGCTGAAAATGCTGGTTTAATTAATTCTACAAAATTAAAAACAATTGAATTAACAAATCCATATTATACTATGACTGCTATATGTCATAATGGAAATACAATAAATAAAGATAAATTTAAGAGGGAAGAGACACGATTAGATATTAATAATTGGTCTACTGAAATAACTGATTTTATTAAGAATGTGGTGGGGGAATAAATTTCATCCATCTTCTGTAATCTCTAACTTCATTAAAATTATCACTCCATCCTTTTTTTTGAACTACATGAATAGGAAGCAGACAATACCAATTATCTTTCTCTTGTAGAACCCTATGGTATTCATCATTATTATTTTCTCTTATATTTTCTTTTAATTTCCATTCTATACCATCTTTAAGATTTTGTATAAATGTGTCATAGTAATGTGAATTAACAATATAAGCGTGATTACATACCGCCCAAACGACTTTTCCTAAATCATCATTTACTTTTATAGGACATCTATAATTCCAACATCCTAAATATAAGACATCCCAAAAATCTTCATTTATATATTTATTAAATTTTTCCATAACCTTTTTCTTTTGGCTGATTTCTATATCATCTTCAAAAACTATTACATAATCCCATCCTAATTCTTTTGCTTTCTCTATACAAGCGAGGTGAGATCTCGCACATCCTAAAATTGGTATTTCGTGTGTAATAGCACTAAATCTATTTGGTTTCTTAATACCTAATTTACGTAATTCAGTAATAGTTTCTTGATTTCTTTTTGTTCTTTTATCAAGATTAATGTAGAAGTGTTTATCCATTTATAAGATATCTTATAAAATAATTCTACCAAATCCAACCCGTACTGATTTCTTTTTCCTTACTTTGTTCTTTAATATAATCTTTAATTATAGATATATCTGCTTTAATAGATATTATATCTGTTTTAAGTTTGTTAATACTATTATTGATTTGGTGAACGTCATTCTTTACTTTTTCAATAGGTTTCGTTTCATTGATGAATGAATATTCTAAACCACTCATAGGATATCTTGTATTAATTTATGTTATAAAATAATAATATTGCTATTATAATAAATAATTAATATATGAGTGAAGTTGTAATAAAAGAAGAGGAGGGACAATTACAAGATTATTCAGTAGACCAACTCGCTGGTGCGGTAGTATTAGTATTAGGTGCTATTGCTGGATTGCTTCAAGTGATATGGATGTCAAAATGTCATTGTAAAGTTAATTTATGTTATATATTTAGATGTGAGAGAAGACCTCCAACAGAGGAGGAAATGAAGACATTGAAGGATAAAATCAATTCAAAGAAACAAGACAAAATATTAAAGAAAGAAGATAAAATACTGAAAAAAGAAGATGCGATATTAAAGCGTCAAACGTCTGCTCCAATAGAACCAGAACCGGAACCAGAGCCGGAGATTGATAGATTAGTATGATTAACACTTTGTTAATATATATGTATATTATGTTAATGATTTATTAACGAGAGGTAAGAGTTAACAATATGTTTCTCCCATATAATTATTTTTGAAATAGTTTTTTTAATATTCTTACCTCTCGTTAATTATTTATTAACATAGATTAACACTTTGTTAACATATATTAACACTTTGTTAATACATATAGATTATTATACTACTTTATAGATGTCCTATAATGATATTTATATTCCTAAACATTTGTAGTATTTTTTAATAATTTTCAGTAATTTATAGAGAATTATTATATATATTATGTTATAAAAGTATGGATTTCTTACCAGAAGTTAGAATGGATTTAACCCCAAACAATAGTGATGATGAAGAATTAACAGATGACCGCGAAGCGATTGAATTAAAAGAAGATATTGATGATTTCAACCCAGATAAAGATATTGATGTTAATGATATCAGCAATAATGAAGTAATTAAAAAAGAGAAATTACCAAAACCTAAAAAAACTAAACAAGATATAGACGTACAAGATATATTCAGTATGCCTACATCTACCGCTGTTGATAAAACAAAACCTAATGATAATATTAAATTAACAAAGAAAGGAAAACCACGAAAACAAAGACCACCTATGACAGAAGAACACAAAGAAAAATTAAAGAAAGCACGTGAAAAGGCGATGTTAGTTAGAAAACAAAAAGCACAAGAACGGCGTTCAGCAAAAGCATTAGACGTTGAAGAAAAACAACTAATACAAAAACAAAAACAGAAAAGAGTAAGTAAATTAAAGAAAGAAGTAGAAGAAGATATAGATATGAATGATGATCCCCCTACACGTAAAACTAGTGAAACTTGGATTACAAAGAAAGATTTAGAAGAAGCACAATTTCAAGCAATTATGTCATATGAAAAAATGCGAAAAGAAAGAAAAGCAGAAAAGCAAATTAGACAGAAAAAAGAAAAAGAAGAAGAAATAGTTAGACAGCAAATTAGACGTGCTGTCGCTCCACCACAGAAAGAATATAACCCATTTGATATTTGCTATTAACTTAATTTAAACCTCCGTTTATATGATGTAATATTAGTATTAACACTTGTAGATGCCCCCCATAGTATATAATATGATAGATAACCAGCTGACATATAATCACCCTTCTGTAAGTCTTTTTTATGCCTTGTCCTATATCGGCTTCGCCTATCTTTATCTCCATGTTGGGTATAGTCTTTGTAGCGATTGTCTCCAAACTGGGTAGTTTTTACCTTTTTCCCATCAGCATCAGTAAAAATCGCCTTCCACTTTTTATTTTTAGCAGTACCCTTAACTATTTGAACTTTCATTATATTATTTATAATATATAATGATATCTTATAAAATTAATAAAAACAAAACTTTAAAGTAAACTTAAATTACCATCCCTATCAACAGATATCTTATAATTACCTTCTTTTTCTACTGATATGATTTCATCATCGCTATCTGTTTCAATCTCCTCTGTATCACTATCTCCTAAAATTGATTTTAGGACATCTACTAAATCGTGCCTTTCTTTATCTTCCAAAATTTCTATTATTTCATTTATCGCCGCCCACCCATTATGTAAATTTAATTCCATATATGTTAGCATATATTTTATTGATAGTGATACAAATATTTTTTCAAAATATCATCTCTTGATAAACCGTTTTTCCAATCTTCTTTTAAAGAAGATAGAAGAGCGACAGAAGACCAGTTTTGAGTAAATGTCTCCATATGGAAATCATTATAAAATTCACAAACATCACATTCGCTATCACCAGATAAAGTCGCCCAATCAGTATCACACCATTCATCACATTCAGTTTCCGTCCAAAGTTTATCAATACACCATTTTGTAGTTTCCATTTTATACTATATGATAATATTTTTTTTATATAATAATCAAATTTTTATTTCTTTTTTCCCTTTGGTTTTAAGATTTCATCAATTATATCTACTGGTGCTCTCTTAACTTTTGATATCTTATAAATGACAGCAGAGGTTTTATCTACATTAGCATATCTACCATCGCTATCGTGTATAGATGTAGTAATATCTGCTAACATAGTAGGTTTAGTTATTGTGAATTCTATACCACTTGGATTACCTAAAAAGTAATCTCCCTTTGCGGAATATTTATCTACTATACTAATAATAGGTAAATTAGAACCAGTAGGGTTTCCACCTATGGCTGATGCTCCTTCAAGTATATTACTTCTAATAGTGTAATAAGGTCTTAACATAGATTTTTGTAAATCAGTAGCAGTAATAGTAGTTGATTTAGTAATTACATCACTTCTACCAAATAATTCTAATGGATCTGCTGAAACAGCGGTGAAAGTATCACCAGCGGAATATTGCCAGTCTGGTGTGTCATTTGTTTTATAATTAATAACTGAAATAGGATATGGTAAAGAAGTATAATACATAGGTGCTCCATATTGATTATTAACATAAATTTTAGTATCAGTTTGGACTACTTCGGCATTTGTAGTAGGTCTATATAATGAATTACTATTTTCATTATCAACTCTTTTAGTTAATACATTGGAACTAGATGCCGTAGCGTTAACAGCATTATAATCAAAACCCAATATATCCCATAAGGAATCTTCCCAATTACTTTTATCAAAACCCCAATTATCTATATATACTCCACCATGACTATCAAAAACTTCATATGGAATTATATTATCATTCCACGCTTCGTATGCTTGTGTATTACCTCCGCTACTCGCATATTTGGCGTGATGTTCGCTTGCGTTTTCTGGATAAACATTTACTCTTTTAGAAAAATTATATCTTGTATAAGGTTTAAATGTGGGCGAATATCCAAATTGAGGTGGTCGTGGATTGATTTTATAAACAGTAGAATTTGCTTCTGCGTTCTTTGTTGGAGGAACTATTTTTCTTAAATCATCTTTCGCTGGCGGTTCCATACTTGTGCTGGTTAATGAAGTAGCGGCATTTCCACCTCTCGCATTATTACCTATATTATTTGATGTATGTAATCTCGCCAATTCAAAGCGATTATTTACATTATTATAAGATATTAATGGATTATTAGCACCAATATAAGTCTGTGTCATATAAGGCATAATATCAGTAGTTTCAGCTTCATTAGTTAATGGATGAATATGAAAACAAGTATCACTAAAAGTGTGAGGCACACTTGAACCAGCTTTACCATCTTTATTAGTCGCTTCTGTTCCAATATCTACATTTGAATAACCAGCGTAAGGTGTAATTATTGCGGTAGAAAAAGCGGAAGAATGAAAATCATATCCTATTCTTGTATTTTCACTTAATATATTATGTGTTTCACTTGTAGTAGTATCTGTATACAGAGAAACTGGAACACCACCAACTCTCTGTAATGCTAAACCGATAACGTGTGCTTTTACAAATGTTCCATCTACCGTATGATAATCATTTTGTAAGGGAATAGCAAAACCATATGATAGTCCAGTTTCAGCAATTCCATACCAATCTCTTTGGTCTATAAATTTATCTCTATCACTATCTATATATTCAAAAAATAATGGTACAGATGCGAAATTACCATTATTAGGTGCTGTTCTCTGTATAAATACGTCATCCCCAAATGTTTCAGCGTGAGGACTTGAACCAGTATCAGTAGTATATTTATTGATATGAAAAAAACGTGAGTTTTCAATTGTGGGTAATGCTAAACCTCCCGGATTGGGAACAGCAGTCCCATCATAATTAGATTGTTCGTCTAAATTATCCCACAACTCCGGATATAATGTTTGAGTATCTAGAAAATCTCTAATTTTTTTTAAATTTTCTTCTGTGTATTCTACATTTATTTTGATAATAGATAAATCATTAGAAAGTCTTGTTTTTGTCACTTGCGTGCTACCCACAGTAGCAAAACCTTCAAAAGGTCTATCTGGATATGCTTGAACTGTTTGGTTGCCTTCGCCACCCCCAAATGGATACATAGTTATTGAATTAGGCATCAATTCATTCATCATTTTTCTTCCAGCTTCAAATATTTCTGGTCGCTTAACACCTATATATCCAAAAGTAGCAACATAATCTAATGCCTCTTGGTCTATATTAGCAGCAGTAGCGGGTAGGACTTGATTACCATACGAAGTAAGAGTTCCACTATTAAAGTTATATAAATTTTGACAATTAATAGGTTTATATGTATTTGTTTCTATGGTTTTTGTTATAGACCTTACGAAACCTTGATTATCTAATATTTCAAATATATTTTCACCTCTAATCTCTGTTAATTGCTGTGTTATTTGGTCTGCTATCGCACTTGGCGTATTAAATCCTTCACCCACATTTATATCTACTCTTTCCCTATATCTATTATATATCGCTTCTTGTATTATACCATTATGAGTATGCGATGGAAATGTTGCTATATCATCTCTGTCCTCTGCGTCAAATCCAGCAAGAACACTATACGCAATTTTATCTTTTATAAATAATGTATACCTTGTATTATCTACTTTTTGTTTGTATATAAATTCACCCCCTACAACACTCGGTTTTTTTATCCAATCCGCCTTCGCTAAACAATCCAAAGATACTGTATGTGCTGTCATACCTTCCGTAAATCCATCTTTATTAGTATAATGATTTGCTACATCTAATCTAGGTACAGAATTCCTTGTGTCATTCGTTTGAGCAAATCTTCGTGGTTGCTGTATATAATTTGGATATTCATTTGACGTTATATAATATCCTAAAATCAACGGTGCTAAATTATCTTTTAGTTCAACTGTGTCTGTCGCAACAACAGTAGATCTTACCCTCCTATAATATCCTACCCTATATTTAGGATTATAACTATTTGTTTTTTTATAATATTTAGATAAATATTCTATCTTTGTATATTCACCCACTTTATTTGTTCCAGTAGAAACACCTTTAAATTCTATTGTTTGTGAATTACCAGCACCAACCTCACTGATAAATGCTTTTTCAACAGATATTTTATCACCAACATTTAATCTAACAGTTTCATTTAAAGGATTAGTAAATACTGCTGGGTTGCTGTCATTTCCACTACGAGCCTCTACACTAGCAAGTCTATTACAATTTACTAATTTAGTATCAACATAACTCATATTATATTACTATATATAATATTATATAAAAAACATATCTTAATTGTAAAACTATAAAGTTATTATTCTTTATTAATATAACCTTTTTCAATTAACAAATCATACTTACCCTTATGTTTATCCATAAATATATCCATTTTATCATTTCGTCTGTAATAATTATATAATGCTTTATTACTGATAAATTCTTTATCCTTTTGGTATGCTTCACGTTTCATCTGTTTACCGACAGTATGATAATGATTAGATGCTCTCTGCCTATTTTTAATTTTATATTCTTCCTTATGTTTCAAAACATCATGATAATACTTTTTCTCTCTCTCAACTTTATTCTTATGCTTTTTTAGGATATCTTGTATTTGTTCTTCTGTGTAATCCATTACTTTATATATAATATTATATATAAAATATTTTTAAATATTTAACGAGGTTGCGTAGCAGAATCTCTAATATGAAAGCATACAATAGTTTTTCCGGTAAGAGCATTACATAATGTTTCATTTTCATAAACTATATCAACATCAAAACTATTGAGTAATAGTTCTTGTGGATTATTTAATTTAAGATATGTTTTTTCGTGGGGTTCAAAATACAGACCGCCAGTTTCATTACCACTATTATCAAAACGAGGTAAATGTGCTATAATCTTACTACCAGTTCCTTGTCTAGCATTTACGGAAGTTTGTGTAAAATTATTCAATCTAATAAATAATGAAATATTAGAAATTACTTTTGGAACAGTAGAACTTTTAATAGTTGAAACTAATTCAGTTTGCGTAGTAGGTGTAGATACTGGTTGGTCTATAAAACCGAGGACATTTGAAGACGCACACTCATTAGTTGAATTACCATATGCTTCACTTTTAGCGGTTATTATTGTCAATTCATATCCATCCATACCTCCACTAGCATTTACTTTTTGAGGTGTTATAATAGTAGCAGCGAGAGTTCTACTATAATTATTCCAATCTCTCTGTTCCAATTCTTGACATAATGTTAATTCATTATAGGTCTGCGACCATCCCCACCAGTCATAATTAAAATATTTTGATGCCTCAAATTCCGGATAATTAGAATAGTGAGATACACTTTCAATACTAAACTTTTTGTTTTTCGCTGGTTGACTACTAACTTGAATAACTGGATACATCGCCCATTCAGTAGCATTTACCGCATTAAGAAACTGATTTTTGGTGGCGGCTGGTTTAGCACCACCCTCTCCATCACTAGTGCTTCTCATAGTAGTAAAATCACATAGTAGTGTTGCTGTATCATCACTAGTTAGCATATGAATAGATAATTCCTCATTATTAAGTGTAAATCTAACCTTTTGATAATTACCATTGTCGCCATTAGTATCCATATCATATTCAGCAGCGAAGTTTGTATTATGTGCTCCATAATAAATAACTTCATTCATATATATACCACCGTGTCTTCCACCAGCGGTTCTTGAACCAGACTGAAATACTTTTAATTTTCCTCCACTTCTCATAATCGCAACATCAGCATATCTATATCCAGTATTTCTCCAAATAACATTTTTAGGCGCCCCAGTAATAGTATCATCAAAATAAGTAGGTAAATAATCATGTCCGTCAACTCCACCTAAATCCCGCTCTTGATTAATTCTACTTAATCCACACATCCAAGTAGCACCAGCAACATTCGCTTCACTAAAATTCATTACCACCGTTCCCTCATTTTGACTAATAGGAAATTGCCTATTTTGGACGTAGAAACCTTGATTACTTGTTGCTTCAATTTCCCCACCAGCATCACTAAAATTACCAGCGAGAAGTGCGTTTCTTGAAATATCTGTATACTCAACATTCGCTTTTAATAATGTAGTTTTATTTGTCGCTTGTGTTCCTACAAATTTAAAACCCTTAAAATCAGTAATACTAGCATATTCACTATCAACATCAATAGTAGTAGTAGAAGCAGAATTGATTAAAGATGGATGAAATGTCGCTTCATTTACACCAGCTTGTATATCACTAACCATATCTTCTACATTTTTTTCTGCCTTTCCACCAGCACGGAAAGCAGCACCAGCACCAATAACAGCACGAAAAGGTTGGGTAGTAGATTTTTCTAAACTCTCAATTTGGTCTGCCCCTTCACCTATTGGAGTACCGAAATACTGACAAAAACCACTATTGACACGATCTAAAACAAATAGACCGTTTTTATTAATTTTAGCACTCTGTAAAGCAATTTCACTATTCGCTGGAATTTTCAAAGTATTAAGTAGTCTGTTTTGATAAGAATATGGTTTAAAAGCATTGGAAAATTCTGGGTTATCTTCCAGAGCAGTATTAGAAGTAATTATCAAACTCATTTATGTTATATAATATATATAAATATTTTAATATAATAAAAAATATTTTATATAAATATATATGACTAAAAAATATAAGACCAAAATTGTTAAACAAGTAGTTAATCACGATAAACCACAAATAGATATTCGTAAAGCGTTAGATGATGAGAAAAAAATAAAACCAGAAAAAGTATTTGAGGGTTATAAGACATCTCCATTATCTAAACCAAAGAAAAAGACGGCTTTAATAAAAAATAAAAAGAAGAAAAAAAAATAACATATTAATAATAATGGCTGGATTTCATACAAAAACGTTTTTAAAACACGATGATTATATGACACCTAAATATGCGTGGGAAAATATACAGCAATATATCCCAAAAGATAAAGTCATATGGGAGGCGTTTATGGGTGATGGAAAAAGCGGAAAATATTTAGAAGAACTAGGATTTAATGTAATACATAATGATAATGATTTCTTTGAAAATAATGAAGGAGACATAGTTGTGTCAAATCCACCTTTCTCAAAGAGTAAAGATATCCTAAACAGATTAAAACAATTAGAGAAACCTTTTATATTGATATTACCTTCATCAAAAATAAATACTCAATATTTTAGAGAAAATTTTAAAGGTAGTGATAGTCAATTACAAATCATAATTCCAAGAAAAAGGATTCAGTTTATTAAGAATGGGAATGAATTACAGAACAAGTGTAATTTTGATTGTTTCTATTATTGCTATAAAATGAATTTATCAAAAGATATAGTTTGGTTAGAATAATGAAAAATCAAGATTTCCACATTTAAAAATCAAAATAAATATATATGTCTTTTTTATTGCGATGACTAATGACTTTTATTTTAATTGTCGTTTTTCTTATTATGATGGTAAACCACCACCACCAATACCAGATGAATATATTAAACAGACTAGATATAGATTTATAGAAAGTGATGAAGAAGAAGAATATGATTATAGGACATCTTTTAATTATAATGATAATTCTATACACCCAGTATTTAAAATAAAAAAATCATCTAGTATGGAAGAATTCAAAGAAGTTTATAAGCAAATGATATTAGAAACCCACCCAGATAAAGGGGGTTCTAGTGAAAAATTTATAAGGGTTAGAGATGCGTGGGACGACCTCCACGCTACTCACGGATAGCACTTTGATTTAATTGCGATTCCAGCATTTTAAGATATCTATGTTCCAATTGGTCGTCCTCGGCATTGCTCGTTTCTTCTTCCAAATTTTCCTCCAATACATCCATTTCATCATCAACAAAATCTAGGAATACATCACATAAATCACTAATATTTCTATCATTTTTTCCGGGAACATATTTGTAATTAGTCGCAAACATAGATATTACTAAATCAAGTGCTACTTGCTGTCTATCATAATAATAACGTTTTTTCTCATCATCATCTTCAAAATCTTCATAATTCGCATCTTCCATCTTAAATTCTACTTTTTCTACTTTTTCTTCTTTTTCTTCTAAAACCATTTTAGGGGGTTCTACAACTAATTTGGGTTCTTCACTACTGGTGGGAGACCAGCCTATAACATTTTTAGTGTCTGTCTGTGTAGATGTAGATACTGATTTAGAAGTGGATATATTTTTATCCCTTTTATTTTTTAACAATAGTCTTAATTCTTCTTTCAATTGTTTATTTTCATCTGTTAATTGTCTGTTTTTGTACTTATATCTATCTAACTGACCTTGTAAAATTTTGTTGTCATATTCATGTTTATCTACCCCTTCTGCTTTTCCATATTTTCGTATTTGTGCTAAACGCCACGTATCAAAATCCTTAAATACCCTTGAATTTTTTTGTAGTTTTTCGTCGTCTAACATCTTTTTTAATCTGTGTTTTTTGACATTTTTAGCACCCTTACTTGCGTGATCTCGTGTGCTTAAAAACACCTCTAAAATATCACCTATAATTTTATCATAATCATAATCATCATCCGCATTAGGAACTGGTGTAAGCGAAAAGTATGCCTCAACCTCCGCAAGAGATAATCCATCTGCCTTCACTGATTTTGGAACAACAATAGACATTTTTTCTATACCTATATATAGATTTTAATATTTAAGTAATTAACGAGATGTTATCAAATTTATATTATCCTATGTTTTAGGATATTACAAT
>VMHT01172714.1_pt1 | contig 25212 bp, 37 predicted proteins | sample 4693611 | NCBI WGS metagenome assembly VMHT01 (sample SAMN12280063, study PRJNA550983) | marine metagenome | isolation source: seawater sampled from same location over 5 years 0.02-0.2 micron viral filtrate | place: USA: collected off the coast of southern California halfway between the port... ...
AATCTAAAAATTCCGCAGCTCATTTAAAAATACAATGATATCATTCGCAGAACATATAAAAGAAATAGACGAGGGTGTAAACGACCCCGCAATATTCAAAGCAATATTCCTTGCGGGTGGGCCAGGGTCTGGTAAAAGTTTTATTGTCGGGAAAACTGGACTTACTTCTTTAGGTTTTAAAGTTGTAAATCCTGATACTGCATTTGAAAAGGCACTAGAAAAAGCAGGTCTTGAAATGAACCCTGATAATATCTTTTCAGTAAAAGGACAAGACATACGAGGTAAAGCAAAAAAACTAACGGACAAACAACAAGCATTGTATATTAAGGGTAGACTCGGATTAGTAATTGACGGTACTGGAAAAGACTCAGAAAAGATACTTAAACAAAAAAAATTGTTAGAAGGACTTGGATATAGTACCGCAATGATACTTGTAAACACCGATAAAGAAACTGCACTCAAAAGAAATGACGCAAGACCTAGAAGACTAGACCCAGATGCAGTAGGAGATATGTGGGACGAAGTTCAGAGAAACTTAGGTGAATATCAAAAGAAATTTAAAACTAGATTAATTATAGTTGACAACTCAGACGGAAAAGACTATAATAAAGAAACATTACGTGCATATAGATTAATGAGTAAATTTGCAAAAGCAGAACCAATGAACCCAATTGCAAAGAAATGGATTGCAACCCAGAAGGAAGAAGTGGTTGTCAAAAGTAGTATGGGTAAAACCTTTACTAATTTTATTACAGAACAAAAAAATACTCACATGACTCATATAGAAGATAAGGTACTATATGGTGGTGTAAAAGGTACAAGAGAAGCCATCAATGCACTACGTGATATAAGAGATATGCTTGCGGGTAAATCATCAAGTAAGATATCTACTAAGTGGGACGGTGCTCCCGCAATCTTTTGTGGTGAAGACCCAAGAGACAATGAGTTCTTTGTTGCAAAGAAAGGAGTCTTTAATAAAAGTCCAAAGGTCTATAAAACAGATGCAGAGATAGAAGCAGATACAACTGGAGACCTTGCAGACAAACTAAAACTTGCATTGAAACATTTAAAACCACTTGGTATAAAACAAGTAATACAAGGAGACTTCTTGTTTACAAAACAAGACTTAAGTAAAGAAAAGATAGACGATAAACAATATCTTACTTTCCACCCTAATACTATTGTCTATGCGGTAGAGTTAGGTACAGAAGCTGCAAAACAAATTAACAGTTCTAAAATAGGTATTGTCTGGCACACTACTTATACGGGTAAAAGTTTTGAAGATATGAAAGCATCTTTTGGAGTGGATAATCCACCAAAATCTAAAAATGTCTGGGGACAAGATGCAATGTTGACTAACGCAAGTGAAGCAACTATGAATGAAAAAGAAACTGCAGAAGTGACTAAGAACCTATCTACTGCGGGTTTTCTATTTAATAAAGTTGCGGGAGATACTTTAAGAGAACTAGAGAAGAACCAAAAACTTGCACAGACCATAGAACAGTTTAACAATACTTATGTAAGAAAAGGGGAAATGCACGGAAACAGTAAAACCCATACCGATAGATTAATTAAATTTATTCAAAAGAAGTATCAAAAAAGAATTGATACAAGAAAAACCGAAAAGGGTAAAGGTCGTCAACAAGATAAACTAGATGCACTTCTTGATTTCTTTTCACCACAGAATAAAAAATCTTTAGAGAATATGTTTGAACTACAGAAACAATTAGTCTTTGCAAAACTCAAACTTATAAATAGATTAAACAGTATTAGTAATATTGACGCATTCGTTAAAACCAAAAAAGGTTATAAGACTACGGGTGCAGAAGGTTATGTCGCAATTGATAAGTTAGGTAATGGTGCAGTTAAGTTGGTTGATAGATTAGAATTTTCTTACAACAACTTCTCACCTGATATATTAAAGGGTTGGGATAAACCCAAATAAATGGGAAAGATGAAATCATTCAAAGAATTTAATCAAGATACAGATACCACTCCGCAGTACACTGCAGAGGCGTTGAATATGCAACAACGTCTTGCAAGGTCTCGTCTAATGAAAAGACTTCAAGCAAAAATTAAGATAGGTAAAAGAAAGGCTGCAAAGAAAATTGTTAGTGATGAAAATGTTCTTATGACTAGGGCTAAAAAACAAGTAAGAAACAATATGTTAAAGAAATGGTTGAAAGGTAAACCTATTGCAATGTTAGGATACAAAGAAAAAGAAAAGTATGAAATAAAATTAGGTAAAATGAAAAAAAGAATAGGTCAACTTGCGAAGAAACTTTTACCGCAAATAAGAAAAAATGAAAAGAATAAGTTGAAACAAATAATGCCAGATACTTCGGAATGATATGCAAATTAGTAAGTTTTCACAATACCTTATAGAGTCTGAAAAAGAAGTTTATTTTACCTTTGGTAGAATGAACCCACCGACTGTTGGTCATGGTAAAGTATTAGATACTATCTCAAAAAAGTCTGGTAAGAATGATTACAAAATATTCTTATCACAAGTATCTAATGACAAGAAAGACCCACTTTCATATTCAGATAAAATAAAACACATTCGTAAGATGTTTCCAAAACATGGTCGTAATGTGATTATTAATAAAAATATAAGGACTGCTTTTGATGCGGTTTCAGAATTGTATGACCAAGGCTACCGTAAAGTAAATATGGTTGTTGGTTCTGATAGAGTCACAGAGTTTGATACTATACTACAAAAGTATAATGGTGTCAAGGGTAGACATGGATTTTATAATTTTGAAAGTATTAACGTAATATCTGCGGGGGAGAGAGACCCAGACGCAGAAGGTGTGACTGGAATGTCTGCATCTAAACAAAGAGAGAATGCAAAAGAAAATGATTATTCTGCATTCGCACAAGGAGTACCAAGTAAAATGTCAGATAAAGATACTCGTAAACTATTCAATGATGTCCGTAAAGGTTTGGGTCTTGAAGAAGAAACTCAATTCAAAAGACACGTTGATTTAGGTAAACTAAATGAAATGAGAGAAAACTATGTTAAAGGTAATCTATATGAAATCGGGGATACTGTTGTTATTAAATCAACAGAAGAAGTCGGTATCGTATCAGTACTAGGTTCTAACTATGTTGTTGTTGAAACAAACGGTAAGAAAGTACGTAAATGGTTGCAAGACATTGAGTTGTCTGAGAATACCGCACAAGCAAAAGAAGATTTTATCAGACTTACAAAAAGAGCATTCGACAACATGTCAAAAGACTTTAAAAAAGCTGGAGACCTTGATACTTCCAAACTTGCAACTATGGCCGCAAGAATGGCAGAGAAAGGTGCAGAAATATTTCAGACATGGTTTGACGCTAGAGATAAATTAGATAAAATGTTATTAGCAGGTGAGATTGGATTTTATACAAAACAAAAAGATAAAACTATTGAAAAGATGTTGAACTATAAGTTCGATGAAGCAACTTTATCTCCCGCACAACTTAACAAAAGAGACGAGATTAAAAAGGCAATTGATAGAGATGAACCTAACATGGATAAGTCTAAGAAGATTGCAATCGCAACCGCAACTGCAAAAAGAGTTGCAGACTCTATTGTACATAACATAGATGCATTATTAGAAAGGGAAATGAAAAAAGAGAAGGAAGCACCGAAAGAAGTCCCGCAAGATAAAGATGCAGATGAAGTAAAGGGAACACAACCTAAAAAGTATTATTCGGGAGTTGCAAAGAAAAGTAAAATTGCACGTGCAAAACATTTTAACAGAGGTGCAAAGAAGGACGATGATGACCCTAGTGCATATAAAGATGCGCCTGGAGATAAAAAGGCCAGAAAAGAACCTATGAAAAAGAGTAAACATACAATTGCATTCAAAAAAATGTTTGGAGACGATTAAAAGTATAAATAGAAGTATGATTTCATTTAAACAGTACAATGAAGAGTCTAAAGGTCTTGCGGATAAAGCTAAGAAATCTGGTATCTCAGTAGGAACATTAAAAAAAGTTTATAACAGAGGTATGGCCGCATGGAAAACTGGTCACAGACCAGGCACTACTCCACAACAATGGGGACATGCAAGAGTCAATGCATTTATTGTTAAAAAGAAAAAAGGAACATTAAATCACGATAAAGATTTAGCATAAGGAGTAAGTATGTCGAATGTCACTAATTCATTAAAACTATTAGGTAGTGAAGCCGCAATGGGGACTTCTACTACTAATGGTAGTAATTTTGGAGAACATAGATTAGTTAGAGTGTTTAACGCTGGAACTACAGTAAGACTTGTCACACTAGAAACATCTGCGGGTGTCACTATAGGAACATTTTCTATTGGGGGTGGACAAGAAAAATTTATTAAAAAAAGTAAAACAGACGAAATCTTTGCAGCCAGTGCTGAGGTCAAAGGAGTCGCAGTAGGATTTTAAATGAGATTAAAAGATTTACGAGAGAGAGTTAAAGGTGGTAAGTTAGACCCATTGTCTAAAATGGGTAAGTCTAAACTTACGGGTCAGGAAGTTGCGACATACTATCGCAACAACCCAAAAGCAAAACAAGCCGCAAGAGACCCAATGGTCAAGAAGGCGATTGAACTTGCGTTAGACTTGGGTGGTAATCAAACTCTCGCAGTAAAAGAAATCGAAAAGGTTAAGAAGGGGTTATCTAAAAACTCCGCAGTTATGTCTGCACTTAGAACTGCAAACGAAGATATGACAAGTACTTCTTCGGTTGCAATGCCTGAAATACCTTTAGGTAAAGTATTAAAAAGAAAAAAAGACCTTGACGAAGAAACATTAGTTGAAAAAAAAGTTAAATACCAAACTGATTTTGGGAAAAACCGTATGGGTACGCCTGCTGATGCTTATGCCGAGTATACAAAATATGTAACAAAAAAGTTTGGTATAAAAATTATAAAAACACCAAACCCTAAAAGTAAAAATCATTTAACATTTGAAGCACCATTAAAGAACATGAAACAATTTCAACAGTTTTTAAAAAAGAACCTTATACACAAAGCCGTTGAGTACATGCAAGCGAAAATTGCTGGAGAACCTTACAACGAACAAAATATGGCTGGGTTCAACCTTAAAAGACTGGACACTGTAAAACCTGGCGTATACAAACATTCAAAAAATTTGGATAAAAAACATGTTGGTGATAAAAATCTTGACCCATTAATGGGAATCTTTACTGTTAATTTTGATGGCGGAACGCCTGGCATAGAAAAAACGGATATGACTAAGGTATTTAAACTTGCTAAAAAATATAAATTAGATGTTCTAAAACCCCTTCCAGCCAAACGTAGAAGTGAAAATGAGTTTGTGTTTCAACAAATTGATGTTGGAAATGGCATGGAAAAATTTAGAAAAGACGTAATGAGAATTTCAGGTTCAAAAATTGGAATAAAAGAAGAAAAGTTATCACCAGCTAAGGCTCAATATAAGAAATTTAATATAATGAAAACCCAACTCTATAGGTTTGTGAAGGCAAAAACTAAAGCACATAAATTTGGAATTGATGACCTAATGTTAATGACTTCTCCTAAAGTTATTGAAGGAATGTACAAACGAAATCCTCAAGGTTTTACAAGAATGTTGGACAAGATGTACCCTAACGAAAAAGGCAAATTAGACAAAGGAGATTTTACTGTTCTGGGTGACTTTATTGATGCTAGAGGTAAAGTAATAAAAGGAAAAGGAGACACAGTAGATGAAAGTACTTCACTTAATGAAGAGACAATACTTTACCGAGTTAAAGACATTCAAAAACCTGAACTGGACAAGTTTAAATCGTCTGCAAGGTTAATGAAATTAAAAATAAACATTAAACAAAGTCCTAGAGGTAAAGAAACTATTATAAGACTGGAAGGTGGTAAGAAACAGATAAGAGATTTTGATGCAGTAGCAAGAGGTAAATCATCTTACGGAGACCCTTCTATAGTTGAAGATGCAGTAGAAAGAGCAAAAGAAACTGCAGATTTAAAAGATAAACACACTTCTGAAAAAGAACAATTAAAAACAAAACACGAAAGAGAGAAAGAACAAGAGAAAAGTGAAATTGATGCAACTAAAGCAGAAAGTTTTCTTGCACAACTAAACTCTCTTGAAGAACAAATTGATTTGATAGAACAAAGTCTACTAATGGAAAAACAATTTAGACTTAATCCAAATAAAAAACCTTCTTTGTTTACACAATGGTATTCTAAAAAAAATCAAAAAGATAAACGTACAAGAAACATGTCGAAGTCAATGTACTCTCCAGAAGACGTATTAGAATATCACTGGAAAGCTGGTAATCTTAAAGCGGGTAAAAACATTGTAAAAGATACTGGTGCATCTGTTCTCGCAAGGTCTCTTGGTAAAATCATGAATGATGAAAGAAAGAAATCGAGAGATAAAGGTGCGGAGTTTGGTAAAGGTGACCCGAAAGATGAAATGGACGCACCAAAAATTAAAAAAATTATTGATACTATCGCAAAAGGTCTTATTATTAATGTCACTAGAAAAGGTAAAGATGGCGTCTCTTTTACATTTGATAAAAAACAAGGAGATTTATTTTATAATTTAGATACCTATACTCGTGATATAGTTTGGGACGTTATGCAAATGGGTTCTGACGGAACTTTCTATCAATCAGTTTACGGTGAACCAGAAGGTAGAAAATTAGATTTAAAATTTACAGATGATGATGATACAGATAATATAAAGTTAAGAAGTCCAAAAGTAGACGTAACAGCTCAAACAGAAAGTTTTAACTTAAACGAAGAGTCTGCAACTATGAAAAAGGTTCGTGACGTAATCAAGAAGAAAGGCATGATGAATATAGACGGTATGAAACTTGACTTGACAACTGCAAGTATGATAGCATCTGTATATGACAAAGTTAATCCAACGAACAAGAAAAGAATGGACTCACTCAAATTACCACAACTTGTTAATCTTACAATGAAAGTTGCGGGTAAAACAAGAAAAGAGTCAACTAACTTACCTTTTTCAGAAAGAATATTAGAAAGTCTAAAAAGAGTTAATCCAGATGGCCGTAGGGGTACGGATTTTATAAAAGTACCAAAGTTAACTAGTATAGAACAAGGTAAACTGAATAAAATTAAAAAGAGATTTCCAACATTACCAGAACCAATTGTTTATGACATCATGAAAGTAACTCACAAAGGTAATAAGGTAGACTCTCGAAAATTTGTTGAAATAGGAAACGCATACGATAAAGATTATAGAGGTAAAGGTGGTAATGCGGGTAATTTCATTAGTTTACTTAGAAAAATGGGTGTAAGAGTACCTTCTCCTGATTATGGAGAAGCAGTGTCTCCCGCACAACAAGCCGCAATCGCAATCTCTAAAAAAGAGAGAGGAGAAAAACCTAAAGATAAAACTGATGAATGTGCAGACGAGAAAGATTTTAAACCACATATGATGTATGACCCTAAGACTGGTAAAGGTGTTATGGCAAACAAATATGCAGACCATGTAAGATTAGACAAAATGGGTTATACTCATGAGAAACCTAAGTCAGAAGCATTAGACGCAAAAGACAAACCATTTATCAAAGACTTGATTAGTAAGTTAAGAGGTGGTTCTAAGACTCACGCAAAACAAGCAGATGACTTAGAGAAGGCAATGAAAACTGAGAACCGTGCAAAACGTGATGCAATGAAAGACATGGGTAAACGTAAAGATAAAGATGATGACGGTTATGGTACTGCAACAGATGACGATAGAAAGGCTGCAGATAAAAATGTTATTATGCAAATAAGAAGAGTTGCAGATTTACCGAAAGGTGGTCAGATAGAATTACCAAATGGTAAGAAGGTTAAAATGGATAGGAAGTCTGCGATTGCATTAAACAAAAAGTTTGACTCTATTAGTAAACCACAAGATAAACTAAAACTACAAAATATGATGAATGATAAGAAAATATCTGTCGTTGCACTCAAAAGATTATTGGGTAAATAACATGAGTTTAAGAAGGGCAATAGAAGAAGTTGCACTTAATGAAGACGGTCACAAAGATGTGTCTTCTATGAAAACTAAAGTCAAAACTGCAATGATGGCTATTCAAAAGATGAATACTGAGTTATCTAAATTACCAGATGACGGCGACTTACCTACGTGGTGGACAAACAAAGTTGCAGTCGCAGTAGATAAACTTGACGGTATGGCAGATTACTTAGATACTCAAGTAGAAAACTTAGAAGAGTCTCCACTCAATACGCAAAGTATTACTGGATTGAAAGTGATGGCCGATAGAATGGTCAAAAAATTGTCAAGTGAAGACGCTAAAAGAAGAGTTCAGTTGATGACTCAAATAGGAAAAATACTCGGAATTAGTGTAAAAATATTACCGAATGGTAAAATAGAACTAAGATGAAAAAACCTTTTGCGGACTTACTTGTCACAGAGTCAGAGTATCAAGGAAAGAAAGTCAAACTCAATGACCCTATCCGTACATCTGAAAATCCCAATAAAAAATTTAAAGTATACGTAAAGAATGAAAAGGGTAAAGTCGTAGTAGTTAGATTTGGTGACCCAAAAATGGATATCAAAAGAGACGACCCAGAGAGAAGAAAATCCTTTCGTGCAAGACACAATTGTGATGACCCTGGCCCTAAGTGGAAAGCGAGATATTGGTCATGTTATCAATGGAGAGGTTCTGCGAAAGTAGACAATTGAGAAACAAATTACTTAATGTACATTATGTAGGTGGAAACGGTGGTGAGTTCTTTGCTACCATGATGCAAAACCATTCAGTGTTTGAGTTTCACGAAGATTGTGATAACGACCCCAACGCAGTAAAATACGAATTTAAAAGAGACCAGTTTGATAACTTATCGCAATACTATTTGGGTTGGGGTATAGATGATGAATGTCTTACAAACTATAGTCCTAAAGATTTCTTCCAGAAGTTATGGGTTACTTCTCCAGATAAATGGACACTTAGAGTAGACCATGGCTATGGATATAACACTCAAACAGAAGAATGGAGAAAGGGATTATATACAGACTGGAATGTTTCTAAAACAATAATCCTTAACTGTACTGAGTCAAAAGGTGCGACATATTGTCGTGATTTATGTTATCAGAAAGTATTTACAGTAAATGATTACAAAGTTTATCAAAACCATACACAATTTATTAATAATAATGGTGTCACACCAGAAGATAATTTAAGAAAGTGGGGAGAGGTTTTCTTTTACGATAAAGAGTTTGCACTCTCTAAAATAGGAGAAATGTTGTGGAGACACAGACCTAATTTTCATAATTTCTGGGAAAACCCTTTACAATTCAATATAGACTTAACAAAAGAGTATATTGACCTGATACCAGAAGGATATGATTATCTGGAAGTAGACCCTATGAAAGTATTACATACCGAAGATGATATAGAAAGAGAAGAACAATTAATTAGAATATTTGATTATCTAGGATTAGACTACAGTATTTTAGATGAATGTATGTTATTGTGCGAAAAATACATGAAAGATAATAAAAATAAATATATCTTTCGTACACAGAGAAGTTAATTTGTATAAATAAAAGTATAATTATTCATATGGGAACTAATGGTCAGAGAAAGTCAAACAACCCGACTGGATAGAATAGAAGATAAAATCGATAAACTATCCGATGCAATAGTCTCACTTGCGAGAGTAGAAGAGAAGATTGCGAGTATGGAAGCACAACTGGTCAATGGTCATGACCGTATGAATAAACATGGAATTAAACTAGATGCGATTGAGTCGCAAGTGCAGTCAAACGCACAAACAGTCTCAGTGATACATAAAGTATTCTGGATTGTGATTGTTGCTTGTTCTACTGTAGTCGCATCTGTCATCGCAAATATGTTGTGGGGATAAAAATGACAGACGTAAACAAAAGTATAATCGAAGCATACAAAAGTATGTACGAACCAAAAGAAGAAGTTCTTGATGAAACTAACAAGAACGATAAGTCAGATGACGGAGACGGGTTAGACGCAGTTCAACCTAAAGCAGTTAAGAAGAAATTCGCTAACCGTAAAGATAAAGATATCGATAATGACGGTGATGTAGACTCTTCTGACGAATATCTCCACAAAAGAAGAAAAGCAGTATCTAAAGCAATATCTAAAGAAAGTCAAAATGGTTTTAGACTGGCTGCAAAGAAAGCAAAAGACAATGGTGATGACAAATTTGTATTTGCTGGTAAAGAATATGATGTACAATCAGTATACAAAGAGTCATTTACTACAGATGACATTCGTGCGATGTGTCATTCTAAAGACCACGATTGTGCAACTTACGTTGACCACCCAGAGTTTGGTTTAGGTAAACCAGTATATGAGTCTCACGCAATACCAGATGAAGACGGACATGTTGCATGGTATGATGTTGAGTTCGCACATGGTATTGAAGAACAAGTACCCGCAGAGGACATGCAAATTCTTCAAACAGAAGCACACAATGGGGACAAAGAAAAAGTAAATGCACAAAAGAAAAAGAATGGTCATGATGATGAAAAAATGAAAGATGAAGATGTTGACATTAACATTGACAATGATGATGACGATGATGACAATAGTGCAGAACCAGAACCTAATGGTAAAAATGGTAAAAAGAAAAAACCAATGCCACCTAAAAAGGATAATGGTGAAGAAGAAGAAGAACAAGAAGTCGAAGAACCTAAAGATGACGGAGACGATGTAGAAGTCAAAGACAAAGAGAAGGACAAAGACAAGAAAAAAACTTCTGGTAATTCTGGTGAGAAGAAAGCAGAGATTTCTAAAATCGGAGAAGACCTACAAAGGTTTACTACTTTCTTAAACGAACTAATGGCTGTTGATGCGGTTGGTAAGAAGAAAAAAGAAAAGGACGGTAAAGAACCAGACGAAGAGTATGGAGACCAGACTGATACTCCAGAAGGTGAGAAAGACTTTGTAGATGCACATGGTAAAAAAGAAACTGTTGTAGACGGTGAGAAAGACGCTGAGACTACTGCAAATAGTCAGAAGAGTAATAAACAAGGTAAACACGTTAAACAACAAACTGCAAAAGGTGATAAGAATGTCATCAAATCTACAGAAGCACCAGTCAAAGATAAAGAAGTCAAAGACGGAGAAGGTAAAAAATCTGTTAAGACTGAGTCTTATAACGGTGATAAAAAGAAAAAAGATGATAAAGAGAAAAGTCTTATGGACATGGCACTCGCTGCTCTTAAAGGTAAAACTGTTCCAGAAATGAGAAACATTATCGCAAGTAAAGAACCAAGACAAAATCCTTTCGATGCAAGAACTAAAGATGCAAGAGCATTCCTAGAAAGAATGGCAAAAAGAAAGAATGGTAATGGTGGTCAATACAAAGATAAAGACCCTAAAGATTTACCTATGATTAAAGGAGAAAAAGACAATGGCAAATAAACCAGTTGCACCCGCATGGTGCGAAAACGCAGTACCTACTGCAAACGGTTGGGAAGACCCAGACACGGGTGAATTATACGTAAGTGCTGGATTTACTACAGAAGAAATAGATTTATTTTTTGGTAAGTCAAATAGAAAAGGTGCCCAAGTATTAACCGAAGCTCCAGTAGGAAATAAGTCTATAGACGATATGACTAAACTAGAACTCGAAGCACTTGCAAGAACCAAAGGTGTTGAGTTAGATAGAAGAAAGTCTAAATCCAAACTTTTAGAGAAAGTAAAAGACCTTTTTAGTTAGAATTGATATACATAATAGTATATCATGAAACTGACGAAAGATAATTTATTACTCTATGCGGCTCAGAACTATTACAATCCAAAGTGTATTGATAGTGAAGAGTTCCTTGAAGACTTAAAACGATTTAAATATATCAAACGATTACTCAATCGTCATCGTGATAGTGGTCAGTTATCTGAAAGACTTATCCTTAATCATCTTATTGTAATCTTCAATGTCTTCGATATTGAGGCTGGTCTTAATATCCTAGAACTTAAACTCGAAGTAGATTACTGGAATGTATTAAAACCTTTTCTTTTATTTCTAAATGTTATTAAAAATGACGAGTATACAAATATAAAAATGAACAAGGAAGTTGTTGAGAAGTTAAGAGAAATTAAAAATATATAAATATAGACATGGGAATTCTAAAATCAGCTGCGGACTTTGTATACACAATTCGTTTTCTAAAACTACTTACCACACCATTTGAAAAGTTAGGTGCGTATGAGATTGGTTTAATTGATGACCAAGGTGTAGTAGATAAGAAAAGAAAAGCAGAACTCAAACTCTCTATGGACGGTAGAGTTGATTTAGCAACACACTGGACATCATTCATTCGATTAGTTGTAAACATAAAGAAACTAATGGCAAAATTGCCTGCGGGTAAATCTGTAATCGCAAGATATGGTGCAGCTTTATATCTTATCAAAGAGAGTGGTAATCTAAACGATAAACAGATACAAAAGATACACAAAGAAACTGGTATTGATATGTTAGATATTCTCGCAGAAGATACTCAGTGGTTTATGTTAGACAACAAACAACTATCGCCAGGCGTCTACAAAATGAAACATGAGAGTATGTCATGTATCTATGAAGAAACAAATAAAGATGACCAAATAAGAATTCTTGAAGAGGAGTCAAAACCCGTAGGAGAAGTTTTAGGACTTGATATATATTCTGCAATTCATTTACCCACAAATAAAAGAATGTATGTTAGTACTGGAGACATTACTAAGTGAAGAAATAGATTAGTATATATAAAGTGAGTCGGAGAAAAGTATGTTAAGTTTATTAGGTAGTTTATTAGGATTTGGGGGTTCAATAATCCCAGGCATACTAGATAGTTTCAAGAAAAAACAAGACCAGAAATACGAACTTCGTAAGTTAGAAGTTCAAGCAGAAATCAACAGAGAGAATTTAGAACATCAAGCAAGACTTCAAAAAGAACTTGGAAAACAAAAGATAGAATTATTCCAAGCACAAGCAAAAGACAAAGAACACGAAAGATTGATACAACACGATATTGTATTACAATCAGGTACGGGATTTATAGGTGGATTAGCAAGGTCAGTAAGACCAATCATTACATATGCATTCTTTCTTTTATTCGCAGTCATAGAAGGTACATTACTCTATGGTGCAATACAAGCGGGAACGGACTTTCAAGATGCAATCAATATATTATGGGACGAGGATACCAAGGCAATCTTTGCGGCTATTATCTCGTTTTGGTTTGGTTCTCGTGCAATAGATAAAAACCGTTCAAAATAATCATTGACAACTCTATTTAATTAGAGTATAATAGTCCACACTTTTAACTTTCACAAGGAGAGAACTTGGACTTAATCATTGACAAAAAACGAGACAAACTATTAGAAGATTACGCAGTAGGAATGTTAAAAGATTTCTACTTAACCAAAGACGAGAAGTCTCCACAAGAAGGTTTTGCACGTGCAAGTTGGGCATGGTCAAAGTACAACAATAAAGTAGATAAAGAACTCGCAGAAAGACTTTACGAATACGTAAGTAAGAAGTGGTTTATGTTTGCGTCTCCAGTTCTTTCTAACGCACCTAACGGACAAAATAAGAAGAGTAAGGGTATGCCCATATCTTGTTTCTTAACGTACGTTCCAGACACCCTAGAAGGTCTTATAGAACACTCCAGTGAATTACGTTGGTTATCTATCATGGGTGGTGGAGTTGGTGGTCATTGGTCAGATGTAAGAACGGTATCTGATATCGCACCAGGCCCAATACCTTTTCTGCATACTGTTGATGCAGATATGATTGCGTACCGACAAGGTAAAACACGAAAAGGTTCTTATGCGGCCTACATGGATATCTCCCACCCAGACATCATGGAGTTTTTAAACATACGTATACCGACTGGAGATGTCCAACGTAAAGCACTTAACATTCACAACGCAATCAATATCACAGATGAATTTATGACTGCGGTCATGGAGAACAAACCTTTTGATTTGGTTGACCCGAATGATAAGTCAGTAAAAGAAACAGTCAGTGCAAGAAAACTATGGGAAAGAATACTTGAGATAAGATTTAGAACGGGAGAACCATATCTAAACTTTATTGATACTGCAAATAGATATCTACCACAACCACTCAAAGACAAAGGACTTGAGATACACGGAAGTAATCTATGTAATGAGATACACTTACCAACAAGTCCTGAGAGAACTGCAGTATGTTGTCTATCATCTTTAAATCTAGAATACTATGACGAGTGGAAAGATACTACTATTGTAAGAGACTTGATAAGAATGTTAGACAATGTCCTTGAGTACTTCATACAGAACGCACCTGACTCGATTTCTCGTGCGAAGTACTCTGCAATGCGTGAGAGAAGTTTAGGTCTTGGTGCAATGGGATTTCACTCTCTTCTGCACAAACATGGTGTTGCATGGGAGTCTGAACTTGCAAAAGAAATTAATCATCAAGCATTTGGTTTTATTCATGATGAAGCACACGCAGAAACAGAATTACTTGCAAAAGAAAGAGGAGAATATCCTGACGGAAAAGGTTCGGGTAAAAGAAATGCACACTTAACTGCAATAGCTCCTAATGCATCGAGTGGTGTTATTTTAGGAACAAGTCCTTCTATCGAACCATTGAAGGCAAATGCATATACTCATAGAACTCGTGCGGGTAGTTTTCTAGTAAAGAACAAATACCTAGAACAACTACTTGAGTCTAAAGATATGAATAACGATAGTATTTGGAGTTCTATAATCACAAATAAGGGGTCTATACAACACTTATCCTTCCTTACAGAAGGAGAGAAAAGTATATATAAAACTGCGGACGAATTAGACCAAAACTGGATAGTTCAACATGCGGGAGACAGACAGAAATATATATGTCAAGGACAATCTGTTAATCTTTTCTTTCCCGCTGGTGCAGATAAATCATATGTAAATAAAGTTCATCTACGTGCATGGAGTCACGGGTTGAAAGGTCTTTACTATCTACGAACTGAAGCAAAGTCTCGTGCAGAGAATGTTTCAGAGAAAGTAGAACGAGTCGCACTGCAAAGTGATACAAGTACAATCGTATATACCAAACCGAATTGTCCTTTCTGTCAACTTGCAAAAGAAGAACTGAAACTTCGTGGTATACCATATGACGAGATTAATCTTGAAGAGATTGGTAAAACTGCAAGAGAGGTAACGGGTCGAAAAGGAGTCAAGACAGTTCCACAAATATATTTACAAGGTGAATATGTTGGGGGTTATGAAGAACTCATGGAACTATTTGACAAAACAGAAATCGAAGAGTCGGAAGACTGCAAAGCATGTGAAGGATAACAATGGCACTATTAGAATTTTCAAAAACATACAAACCTTTTCTCTACCCTTGGGCTGTAGAATTAACTAAAAAACACGAAGAGATACACTGGATAGAAGATGAAGCAGAACTATCCGAAGATGTTCAGGACTGGAGAACTAAACTCACAGACGATGAAAAGTTATTCATCACACAAGTACTAAGATTGTTTACACAATCAGATGTACAAGTAGGAGAGAACTATCACGAACTCCTAATCCCTAAATTTAAAAACAACGAAGTCCGAAACATGTTATCTTCCTTTGCAAACCGAGAAGGTGTACACCAACGTGCATACGCACTACTGAATGACACACTTGGTTTACCAGACTCAGACTATCACGCATTCCTAGAATACAAAGAGATGTCAGATAAGATTGACTTTATGAAAGACGGAGATATCTCTACACAACAAGGACTTGCACTATCACTCGCACAATCAGTATTTAACGAAGGACTATCAGTCTTTGCATCTTTTGTGATGTTACTAAACTTCCAGAGATATGGTAAGATGAAAGGTATGGGTACAATCGTTGAGTGGTCTATTCGTGACGAGACTTTACACGTACAAGGTAATGCAAAATTATTTAGAGAGTTTTGTGCAGAACACACACGTATTGTCAATGACGAACTTAAATCTAAAATCTATCAGATTGCAAAAGATGTAGTTAAGTTAGAAGATAAGTTTATTGACCTTGCGTACAATGGACACAAGATAGAAGGTCTAGAAAAGAAAGATGTCAAACAATACATTAGACACATTGCAGACCGAAGATTATTACAACTTGGTATGAAACCAAACTTCAATGCAAAAGACAATCCATTACCATGGTTAGATTGGGTACTCAATGGTGCATCACACGATAACTTCTTTGAGAAAAGAGTTACCGAGTATTCGGTCAACGGTCTTGAAGGAGAATGGGGTTGGGAAGACGTGGACACACCACAACAACTCGAAAGGATTGAAGATAAACTAGATGATTTAGTTGCAAATGTGGGTTGTTAGTTTTGGAAGAAAAAGAGTATGAGATAATCTGTCACGTATGCGAGTCTCATACTCATATCATTATAGATAATGATGAAGAACCTTTATACTGTCCCATGTGTGGTGCAGAGGCTGAAGTTATAGAACTAGAAGAATAATGTACGAAATAGATTATGTGTTTGATGAAATGTCTCTATTTCATATAGAAGAATTATTTAATGTTTCAATTCTTAAAGAAAGTCCAAGTGAATACATACATGAAAAAAAGAAATTAGGATATAGGTCAACTCAGTCTGCTGGAGTTGTGTTCCAAGATTTGCAATGGACTGGGCCCACTAAAAAAACTAATTTCATGTTGAAAGATTTGCAAAAAAAGTATGGAGAAAATATTGAAATCTATACTTGGTATTTTTTAAAGTATATTGAAGGTTCTTATACCATAGAACATTTTCACGGTGCGAATAACTTTGGACATAAAGGTTTTAGTACAATTACCATGTTATCTAATCCAGATGAATATATGGGTGGAGAACTTGTTATTCATAATAATGGTAAGAAAGAAGAAATAGTTTTAAGAAAAGGACAAACTATAAAAATTAGTGATGATGTTGTACACTCCGTAAATAGAGTTGACTGGGGAGAAAGAAGAACTCTAATACACTGGTTTAAACAATAACTAAATACACGTATGACTTGGTTATACGAAAACAAAGTATTTGATTTGAGTGAAGAAGAACTTGAGAAGTATCAAGGATTTGTTTATGAAGTAGAAGAATGTGATACGGGTATGAAATATATCGGTAAAAAGTTCTTCTGGAAAAAGAAAGTCCTACCTAAAAATCAATCTCGTAAAAGAAAGATAATCACTCGGGTGCAATCCGATTGGAAAGATTATCATGGTTCAAATGACCAAGTCAAACAACTACGTGAGGAAGGTAAACTATTTAAACGCAGAATACTATACTTATGTAGAACAAAAGGGGAGTGTTCATACTACGAAGCAAAACTCCAATTTGAAAATGATGTTTTACTTCGTGATGATTACTATAATGAATTTATAGGGTGTAAGATACATTCTAAATTTATCAAGGATATGAAAAATGACTACAATAACTCGTGAACTAATTAATCCAAACTTTTATCATGTGACAGAGGATATGGACTATGCAACTCTTTGTAAAAGAATAAACAAGTTCAAACATTTGTTTCTTTCTAAAGGTATGAAGAAAGGAGACAACATTTCGGTTGGTACACTGACTGGAAATACTAATATGATTGCGGGTCATTTTGCAGCTTGGGAACTTGGAATAATACCTTTTATACTAAACAATTATGTATTATCTGGGGATACTGACCTTTATGTAAATTCATTAAAGTTTATAATGCATATGCAAGAGGAAAATTGTGACCCGAGTATGAGAATAAATGTAGTACACGATTTTCATAAACCTATTGACCCAAACAACTCAGGTGGTTTAACTCGCATGGATTTAAAAAATGGTTTGTATCGAAAAATTTTAGAAGCATTTCCACCTAGTGCTGTAATTATGACAATGGACGAAATCGCACCTATGCCTGGAACTGATATACAACCTTGGGAAGTATCCCCAGAGGATAACTGTATTCAATACAATGAAGACCTTGCAAAAGTAACAAAGGTATCTCAAGTCTGGTGGCCTAAATTATATTCACACGAACAAATACTAGACGCAATAGAAAAATACATACCAACTTTTACTCAAGATAGTGTTGCAATCAGTAGACCACTACATCATGATTTTTGTATTTACTATTATTTTTTACCTACACTTATGACTGCAAGTAAGATACATGATTTGAATGTTATGGATTACCACCACAGAAATGATGAACAACATCTTTTAGAATTCATGACAGACTATGTCAACAAAGAGATAGAAAGACTTGGTATTGAAAGAATTCTAGTACCAGATGATGAAACATATGACTACATGCAAAGTAAAAAAACAAAACCTTTTACCAATGAAGTGATATTTAATATAGAGAAAAAAGTTGTCAAGACTCATTAACCGACATATACTCAACGACAATATAAACTTCGATAGTAAAACTAAAGAAGAACTTATCCATGAGATTAAAAAATGGAAGATGTTGTTTCGAGAAAACTATAATGTCCGTAAAGGAGAAGTGGTTGCAATCTCTATATTAGATGTTACACATTATCATTTAAGTTGTTTACTTGCGTGTGCAGAGTTAGGACTCAAGGTATTTATTATTGATGCACCCGCAACCAAAGAGTCTTTACCTTATACTAAACTTGCATTGCATGGGCCTGCAGATTATTGTGTGCATCATGAGTTTATGGGAGATGAATTGTATGACGGACTTCACGGTCAGATGATAAGAGAATATAGTAAAGAACTAATTGATACTCGAGAACTTATATTTAAAGAACCTAATGACTTTGAAATGCCTGATAAGATATCCGAAGACGATATCTTTATGATTAGTTCTACATCTGGTTCAACCAAACCTTCTCGTAAAATAGAATTTACACACAAAGAAGTTTACGAGATGTCCAGAAGAAATATCGATATCTTTAAATTTAAACCAGAAACCAAAGTATTGCATACCAAGAATATGCACCATGCATCTGCAATGATATGTACTTTATTACCTTCAATCATGGTATCGGAATATCATAGGTCTTTTACTTTACCCCAAAACTTAGACTGGATAAGTGACTTAAATATTTTAAAACAAATGATTAGTAATGAACAGTATAAAATAAATTTAAAGGGTGGATATCATATGACTGTTCCTAATCAAATGATATTAGACTTTTTACTTAAATCTGCATTTCCTTCTTTTAAAAACAAGACTATTATATCAATGTGTGGATTTACTTTACCCGAAGAATATATCGATTATGCAAAGACTTTTAATTTAGAGTTTATTTCACATTATGGTAGTATTGATACGGGTATACCACTTTTAGTCAATTATCTCGATGAAAACACAGAATACCGTTCAGACTGTCTAGGAGTCCCACCAGACGACTTTTATGATATTCAAGTGTCACCCACTACAAATGCGTCTGTAGGGTGTCAGCTGTGGTCAGAAGACCGTACATTAGATGACATACTTTATATTGAAGATAATCTATACTTTTTGAAGGGTAGAGTGGAAAATCCAAATACAGTCTTTGATATACCCGATGATTTAGATTTAGATAAGTTTTATCAAGATACTAAACTTAATATGGAACAATTACGTGGTCATTTAAAAGAAATTGAAAAAAGTACTTGACAATATCTGTTTACCTTGTTATAATAACAACATAAATTAAAGAGGTAAAAATGACACAATTAACTAAACCAGAAATCGTAAGTAAGACTAAAGAGTTCTTAGAAGAATTAAGAGTCTTAGTGGACGATGTTAAACGAACTAAAATGTGGTTAGAGATGGCCGTTTGTACTGAACCTGGCATACCCGCAATGCAAAAAAGGTTGGAAGAAAAAGGTGCATTAGCAACTGCGAAAGTAAAAGAGTTTGATAAGTGGAGAGAGGAAAATCCATTTGACGATGCTCCTTTAACTAAAGTAGAGTTGTTTAGAAGACAAAAGGAAGGTAAGTAATGTTAGACTTAAGTAAGTATGAAACAAAGGGAGAAAGTTCTCTTTACAAAGGTATTCCGATTGTTTATAGATATCACCCACTCGTAAGAGAGTTGATGAAGACAAGATTGTTTTCTGTAAAATACAGAGGGTGTTCTAAAGAAGGTTATAGTAGACCACAAGAACATTGTCATAAAGAATATGCAGATACTTTCGCAATCTATCCCTATTCAAACTATCTTGAATACAGAGAGGTTAGAAAAGAGTATGCACCCATAAATGGCTATTCATTTATTCATGATATGTTAAAACTTAAAGCAAAGAGGATTGTCGATGAAAGGTTATAAAAAAGGTACACTATTAGAAGAATATTTTCTAAACCCACATTTCAAACCTACACCAAAGGAAAAAAAAGAATTAGACGATTTTTTTAAATTTAAATTTAAAATAATTAAAAAAGACTTGACAAAAGATGTTGAGTAGTGTAGCATATACAGTATATCAATTAGAGAGGTAATAATGATAAACGCAATAAGTAAAAGAGAGTATACGGGTACTAACTTCGATACTCTTATGGTAAATGGTGCTGTTGAAGGTCAAGAATTTGCGACTTTCAAACAGATGATTAAATATCTAGGTTGTTCGGGTAAAGACCTTAAAGGTCTTAAGTCGTTTGCAACTTTGTTCTTTGTTAAAGAAGTAGAAAACGAAAAGGGTGAGACTGAAAAAGTCAGAAGGTTCTTTAATGTTTTCTCAGTAGAGTCTGCAAAACAACAGATTGTTTTGAACGCACTTGATAATAAGGATTATTTAAATTCAGTTAAAGAGGTTGCGTAGTGGATTACCAAAGACCTTTTAACTATAATACTAATCTTGCACATTGGAGAATAGAAGATTTTCCTTTGTTAAAGGTTAGTACTAATCAAGGTGGTGGTGATTGTGTACTACCACATTGTTATCTAGAACTAGAACACATCGCAACGGGTTATAAAGATTGGATACCTTTGAACTACAAAGAGTGTCAGTTGATTGACCAATATGTTTATCTCAATAAAGAGAAAACAATAACGGGTATCAATCTTTGTATCAAGTTATTAGATGATAGATTAAAAAGAGATGCGGAAGACGTTGGCCAAGAGTGGTTGCCTTTAGAGGAAACTCACTTTATCCCAACTGACCCGTGTGAAGTATTCAGACACATTATTAAAACAAACTAGAGAGGTAATATGAGTGAAGTGTTAATAGAAGAAGGCATCTTAGATGAAGTCGTAAGAAAGTTAGATATCATGGAAGAAATAATTCCATTGATTACTGACTTAGGTTGGGAGTACCAACGAATGAGTTCTGACGGTAAAGACTCATTTGATAAGATAGAGAAACTACTCATGGATATGGGTACAGAAGTTCCAGCTTCAGTGGGGGTCAAATAATGCATTACAATGATTTTGTAAAAAAGATGTATGCAAAAAATTGTAAGGAAAGGATTGCATACGGTCAGAAACCTTACGATGATATAAACTATTACGAGTCAAAGAACTACATGTTCCTGACTAAGAAGTATAAAGAGACAGTTAACTCTTAAATAAATAACTATGGGAAATCCCCTTCGTGAAGAGGGGGATTTGTATATATAATTTTATAGGAAACACTATGGAACTAGAAGTATTTGAAATCCTAGAAAGGTTCGAGAATATAACATCAAAGAATGAACGAGTCGCATATCTGCGAGAACAATCCATACCCGCATTGAAAGATGTCGTGCGTGGTTGTTTTGACGAAAGTCTGGAGTTCCTTCTTCCCGCAGGCACACCACCATATAACCCAAATAAACCCGAGAGTACACCTTCTTCTTTAAGAAAGTTACACAGACAGTTCGGGGATTTTGTACGTGGTGCGAGGTCTAAAGGAGTTGAACAGTTTAGAATTGAAAGACAGTTCATATTATTACTCGAGTCTATTCACCCAAGTGACGCACTACTTGTTCTTAAAATGATAAACAAAGAACAACCCGCAAAGTATCTTACAAGAAACCTTGCAGTAGAAGTGTGGCCTGGGTTGATAAAGAAATAGGGACTTACGATTAACCTTGACCCCTAAGTTTCGTTATGAAATTTTAAGGAGGGCAATGCATGACATTGGCACAAATAGAACGATTAAGGGAAGATGAACGAGAACTAGACAATAGAATTTACAAGATGAAAAAGAAAGGTAATAATTCTATGGTTCACAAACTGACCAAAAAACGTGACTTCCTTAAACATTCTATAAGTGAAACGATTAACGAAATTTCACAAAGGGGGTGATTCAAGTATCTCGTAAGGGGCTCTTCGGAGTCCCTTATGTAATTATAAATAATAATATGCCGACATACGTAGTAAAAAATAAAAAGACCGAAGAAGAAAAAGAACTCTTTTGTTCTTATGAAAAAAGAAATGAATGGTTAAAAGAAAATCCTGATTGGATTGGAATAATCGGTACACCTTCTACAATATCACAAGCGGGTTCTACACTGAGTAGAACAAGTGGTGACTGGCAAAATTTACTCAGTAATATCAAAAAAGGTTCGGGTGGAAACAACGAGTCCGCAGTTAAACATGGCTTCGCAAAGAAAAATACAATACACGATTAACAATATCGGTGGAGAAGTTGTTAAAGACAACGAGACCTATTTACTCAAAGATAATAAAACACTTAATAATCTTGTTGTCAGTTCAACATTATTAAATCCATTCAAACAAACTACGGGTCATAATCATTCGGGACAAGAAGAAGTCTATATCTTTGTAAGTGGTTCAGGTTATATGATAGTTGATGATGATAGTTTTACTGTAGGTGCAGACGATGTAGTTCTAATACCTGACGGGTCTTTTCACAGAGTCTATAATGATACTGCAGAACCTTTATATTTTGTTTGCATCTTTGACGGTAAGAGAAACCACTAATGAACTTTAAAGAATTACAATCTATGTTATTGAAAGATGAATACTTTATTACTTTCCAAAGTATGAATAGTGATAAAGTTTATACTAAAAAATGCACTCTGAAAGAAACTCCAACTAAAGTAAATCAAAAAGAAGGGAATAGTATTCTTGTCTATTTAAAAGATGATAAAAGATTTGAAGATATTGAACTTACATCTATAAAGGATATCAAACCCGCATGGAGAAATTTGTAATGTATGTTGAAATTAAATAAGATAGAACCCACCACTAAAAACCAAGAACTTGTTTTTAAAACATGGAAAGACGGAGATAACCTAATACTCAATGGGAGTGCGGGTACGGGTAAAACTTTTGTCTCTCTATATCTTGCACTCGAAAAGGTATTAAGTAAATCAAGGATTAAGAAACTTGTTATTGTAAGAAGTGTTGTACCCACAAGGGATTTAGGCTTTCTGCCTGGAACTGTAGAAGAAAAACTATCCGCATTTGAAACACCATATGTCAATATGTGTGCAGAATTATTTAATGACAAAGGTGCATACGAACAACTCAAGACTAAAAATAAGATAGAGTTTGTTTCTACATCTTATATTCGGGGTACTACCTATAATGACTCTATCCTTATAATTGATGAATGTCAGAACTTGACATTTCATGAGTTGGACAGTATAATCACTCGAGTCGGTCATAACTGTCGTATTATATTTGCGGGAGATTATTACCAAAGTGATTTTAAACAACAAAAAGATAAAGAAGGTATTATTGAATTTATTGACATTATTGAACAACTAAATAAGTTTAGTATTGTAGAATTTGATTGGAAAGATATAGTCCGTTCTGATTTTGTTCGGGATTATATCATGACCAAAGAGATGATGAAAAAATGAAAATAGGATTTACTTGTAGTACTTTTGACTTACTACATGCGGGTCATGTACAGATGTTGCGTGATGCAAAATCTCAATGTGATTATCTTATCGTGGGATTACAGATAGACCCGAGTGTAGATAGAAAAGACAAAAATGCACCTATCCAAACAATCGTTGAAAGGTATACCCAACTCAAAGGTATTAAGTATGTGGACGAGATTATACCCTATGCAACTGAACAAGACCTAGAAGACATTCTAAGTCTATATACTATTGACGTAAGAATATTAGGAGATGAATATCGTGATAAAGACTTTACGGGAAGAGACATCTGTCGTCAAAGAGATATTGAAATATATTTCAACAAGCGTGACCATAGATTTTCTACTAGTGATTTAAGAAGGAGAGTTTGTGAAACTTAGTAAAAATTTTAGTCTAGAAGAATTAACTAGAAGTGCGACTGCGACAAAGTTAGGTATTGATAATAAACCTGACGAAGAACATCTAAACAATCTACAAGTAGTGGTAGATGAAATCGCACAACCACTCAGAGACCATTTCGGGAAACCCGTTAGAATAAACAGTGGGTATCGTTCTCCCGCATTGAATGATGCAATTGGTGGTTCAAAGAAATCTCAACACAGTAAAGGAGAAGCACTCGACTTGGAAATAGACGGTGTATCGAACATGGAAGTTGCGGGTTGGATTGCAGAGAATTGTGATTATGACCAAGTGATATTAGAATTCTATAATCCCGCAGAAGGGCCTAACAGTGGTTGGGTTCATGCATCATGTAAAGCAGACTTATCACAGAACCGAGAAAGAAATCTGATTGCATTGAAAGACGGAAACAAAACTGTCTACCTAGTAACTGAGGACTTTATCGAAGAATGAAACCAGACCACGTAAAAAAATTTGAGGAGTCTATATCATATCCTGAATACACAGAAGAAGAAAAAAAGAAAGGTATGAACAATAAAGACCTAGACTTTATGACCAAGAACCCAATGTATTGGGCCGTGTTTCTACCTTCTCTTTTTGTAATTGGATTTGGTCTTTTACCATTCATTACAATGTTTATCTTTTTTGACAAACCAGAGTTCTTAAAACCTTGACATAACTTGCACCATGTAGTATAATACCTACATGATGAATAAAGACCCATACAACAAAGTTATTCTTACTGATTGTGACGGTGTCCTTTTAAACTGGGGATACGCATTTAGTATCTACATGCAACAACAAGGTTGTGAGAAAAGACAAGAAGGTTGGGGTTCTTATAATGTTGCAGATAACTTCTATATTAGTAAAGAACAAGCAAAGTATCATATTAGAATGTTTAACCAATCTGCAGCTATTGGATTTCTTCCCGCACTTAGAGATGCGGCTCACTTTGTTCCAAAGATACATAAAGAGTTAGGATATGTCTTTCACTGTATTACATCTTTATCAAAAGACTATTCCGCACAAAAACTCAGAGAACAAAACTTAGAAAAGATATTTGGAGATACTTGTTTTGAAAAGATT
>VMHT01076611.1_pt1 | contig 25210 bp, 64 predicted proteins | sample 4693611 | NCBI WGS metagenome assembly VMHT01 (sample SAMN12280063, study PRJNA550983) | marine metagenome | isolation source: seawater sampled from same location over 5 years 0.02-0.2 micron viral filtrate | place: USA: collected off the coast of southern California halfway between the port... ...
ACGCGTTCTGGTACCTCTTCCAAAACTTCCATAAAAATATAATAGTCTTTTGGTTCTTCAATTACTTCATAAACATCGGGGAGATATTTGGCATATTTTTCTTCCATAGAATCTTTGTTTTCCATTGCAAAACGATAGTTGCTGGCTTCTCGCTCGGATGTCCTTGGACCCCCATAAAGACGTTTTGTCACAACCTTTAAAGCTCGCCGTTCGCCGGTCTTTTTGTTCTCGACCAAAAACACATCTCCCATTTGACCAGAACCAAGTTTGCCATCGAGATAATATCCTAAACGCTCAACAGTTTCTTTAATGCGTTTAGTTTTTTTATTCACAATTTCGCGAGGACTTCCGGCCATGGCGGCGGTGTCGTCCTCATCGCCTTCTGCCAAAAATCTTCGCCAACTGTTAGTCAGAGAGTTCATTTTGGAGTTCCAAACATAATTTTTAATTCGTCAGGATGACCTTCTATGGTGCGGGTGTACCAGCCATTATAGTCAGGATGTTTGCCTTCCGGATGGGCACCCAGCCAGTGAATTTCTTTACCAGGACCTAATGCCTTTTGGACCAATTCTGGATCTTCTACATACGGTACTCCTGCACCAATCATAATATCTGCAATGCGTTTTGACATTTCTGCGTAATATCCTGGGCTTTTTAATAGTTCGAGTGTTTTTTCAATATAGGCTCTCTTACTTTGAGATTTCCCATCGTGTCCTGCTCCGGTCATCTTAATACCCGCTGGTTTGTGGCGGCCGATGCGCAAAGCATCAGGCTCTGGATCTTCATCCCAATCCAACGCCAGCCAATCATCATGATCTGCCGGCAAATCGCCAGAATTTTGAAAATCGAAGTGTCCTCCTATCTCTTCATATGCATTATCAATAAGATCGAACAATTCATCAGATAAATCTACATTAATTGGGTCTTGTGAACTTTTAATATCATCGGGCGATACATCTGCCCATTGCCCTTTGGGGTGATCAAAGTCTTCCCATTTTTTCTCGGTAAGGAACTGACGCCAATTTTCAAATAAGAGTTTCATAGCCTTCGAATATCAACATTCATTTCGATACATCGGAGATGGCGCGCCCGTCGTGGCAGTCATTTCGATATATGCGCTGCTCTCGGTCCCATTCATCTTCTCCCGGAAGCAATTCGGAAGTGCAAGGATCTGCGGCGGCATGCACAGCCTTACGCTCGCCCGATTTGGCATCTTCCGCCGCGATGAGTCTTTTGGCTTCATCAACCAGGGGGTGGTTTTCGATTCCCGCGTTCTTTGCTTGTTCTATAATATCCTTCCATTCGCCGTAGCCATTCTCCCTAACGAGTTCTATCGGGTACCCTTCCCACGTAGGAATGTCTTCGAAGGCTTCATTCAAGACTCTTTCAAGCTCTTCCTTAATAATCTGCTTTAATTTTTGTTTTGAAAGTTTCATTTTAAGAATTCTCTCCACTCTTTAGTCGAATAGTTTTCGGCGATGCTCTGTTGTTGCGTCGACGCCACCCCTGCATTCACCATTTGAGCCATCGTTTTCTCAAATATTGCATGTAGTGTTTCCTCGTCGTCCATATCTCCAGTAACTAGTTCTCTAAATAGCTTTACGCGCTCGTCAGGGTCGTCTGCTGTGATTTGAAAAGTAATTCCATACCGTAAGTCGCCACCTGATTCGGTGGCGCTTGTATTCCCAATATCGAGGTAATATTCAGTATGTACCTGCTCTCGCGCTGGGGCTAACAGCGCGGAGCGCAGCGCAAGCTTGAATTCGCGAGAATCTAAGATCTGGGAGAGCCCCTGTGGGTCTATTTTTAGTTTTTCGGGGTTATAATCATGGGTGATGGTCGCTTCTGCTTCATAAGAGTCGTCATAATTCCCGTCGGAGTCGAGGTCCCACTCATATGAGTCGATTTCACCATTTTCAATGTCGACTGCTAGCGCGACGAACTCGCCGCCCTCCATATATCCTTCTCTCTTGAAGTTATTAGTGAGGACGCTCTTAATTATCTCTCTTTGATCGTCAATTTTGTCGACCCCCTGGCAGAATTCTTGATAATTGTCGGGATCGTAGGCATAGCCGCCGGCGCCGGTGTCTGGAATCATCTCTGACTCAATTCGACCTATCCATACGATATTATCTTTGTCTCGGCGTTTGATATGAGAAGTATCAGTGTTGAAATATCCGTAGCCGTACTCGTTAAGTTCTTGCGCAGCATATTCAGCCGCCGCGTGGGTGTTATTTCCACTCGGGAGCTTCTTCCAGTCGTCAACTTCCCACGTTATTTCGATTGCTGCATTCACAGTTATATAAACACCTCCTCCTCCATCGTCTTCTACGTCGAAATCGATTTCGCAGGCGGCATATCGAGCGTTAAAATCATCGGTTATCTCTTGACATTGGTTTGTATATATTGCTACAAGGTCGCCAAGCAAATTAGCGTCCAAATTGTCTTCTGTTTCGGTATCTTGTATGGGACTCCCGACAGATTCAAGTCCAAAAAGCTCTTCAATTAATTCACGGATGGCATTATCTTCATAAGAACCACCAAATTTGATAAATCTCTTTAAATAAACATGTTTGTCGTCTTTATCGACGGCTTCTAGTTGGGCTTCTTGGTGTTCTTGAGCCCATTTTAATACTCTTTGTCTAATTCCGGGGATCGCTGTGCCATATTCGCGTCTTTCCGGGACGGCTATCTCTACCCCAACACCCAATTTTGCATTTAAAGTGTCCTCTTTGCTATAATATTTGACTTGGCGAAGGCGGAGGCGCGATAATGGTAACAAATAATTGGTAGGATGGTATAACCCTACGTGGCTGCCGCGAACTGGATCGGCGAATATCTCTCCTTCCTGGATTTTACTCTCGACTTCTTCTAAATTGTCGCTTTCGGTCATTGCAAACAGCATATCTGTTTCAACAACATACACAACCGCACCATGACCGCGAGATTCTGCGACTGCACACTTATAATAAGAGGCTTCACCGCCTCTAGACGGTGGAGAATGACAGGAAGAGATATTGTCAAAGTCGGCCATGCGCAGAATATCGAGCGGATGACGAGTGATAATCATAGCATATTTGTCATTATATAAATCACCGATATTTTTCTTAATATAACCGGCATTTTCTTGCCAATATTTGCCATCTTTCTTCGCTGCCTCGGGAAATTGACCAAAACGAGTTATCCCCATGTCGCCTACATACATTCTAAGTTGATCACTTAGCTGATCGTATCGTTTTATCTCTTCAGTGGTTAAGAGTTCCTGGAGTTCGGTGCCTGGAATGGTGCTTATATTGGTTTGTGTGTTGTGTTTATAGGGTCTTTCCCCTCTGAAAAGTTTCTCGTGCCGTCGCTTCCAGAATTCTTGAATGATCACTTGTCGCTTGGTTCCCAGTTCGTATATTTTGGCAAACCACTTTCCAAGCTTCATTTGGATTTTGCGTTCTTTTTTCGTCGGGGGGCCGCTGCCGGCGAGGTGAGCCGCTAGCGCCGAGGTACTGCTATCAGCGAGGGTACGGGTACCTGAAATAATGCCTTTTTCCCAATCGATTGCATACCCACTATTATTTTCGGTGTCTTTTAGTTCTTTAAACATGTTAACGAACCTTCCGAGGCGAGAAGTGGTGTCTAATGTCGGAAAATCGATGACTAACCGCATTTTTCCACCGAAAAGATCATTAAATGCGAGTTCTTCGCCTTTTAAGTCATCTAAAAGATCATCAATGATCTCTATTTCCGATTCAGTGATCTCCCGAAGCAATTTTTCGGGTTTTTTATTGGAAATGTCGAAATTTTCCAATAAATTTATCGCTTTTAAGAGGATTTGTTCATCATTAAGCATTTTTACTACTTTTTCGCTTTTCGGGCAGTTAAAAATGCTTCAATTTCTTCATAAACGATTTTTTTGACCAAATCTTCCTCCAAACCATAGTCGCCTTCGATGTTTTCTCTTGAGGCGTCCATTAATTGAGCTACCATCGCTCCTAACTGCTCAATTTCTTCCGGATTTTGTGGATCTAAGCCCGCAACAAGTTGCATGAGTTCACGCCGGACGGATTCCGGCTGTTTAGCAATACCTGCCTTCGCTAGCTTTCTAGCCACTGGTTCCAATTCAGAGCCGGTGGCGCTATGTATCTCTTGAAGAATTAAAGCTTCAATGTATTCTTTAGTCAATTTAGTCATTTTTTGTATCCCCTTTTAACTTTTTTGCCACTTCGAGGGCTTTCCTCAATAAATAGATCGGAATTTCACTATTCTCTATCTCTTCTACCTCTTTAATTGTCGACCATTTCCATTGGTCATGTTCAATTTTGCCTGATTTTGGGTTCGGAATGCGGATATCAAGCTCGCCACTCCATTTTTGAGTTAAAAAATAGTATTTTCCGGTCTTGGGTTCACCTAAATAGGTCAAATCGTTTATATTACACACTAATCCGGTCTCTTCTTTAAGTTCTCGCGCTGCTCCTGCCTCGATAGAATTATCTTCTTCATCAATGTGTCCTCCTGGAATGGTCCATTGTCCCTGGCGCTCGTCAATATCTGACCGCCTCACAACGAGGAATCGCTGCTCATCATCAAGACAAACAATAATTCCCACTGTTTTCAACTCGTCTTCGGTTAAAAATTCTTTCCAGTTGGGAGTCATCTACAAGCTCTAGGTTTCTCCGGCATGCCAGCACATAAAGCTGATAAGGCCAAATCAATATTTAAATTCTGTATAGGAGATACCCAAACAATATTTTGTTGGATCTGCTGGCGCTGTACATCTATGCCCCATAAAACTCCTAAGATATTCCCATCGTCATCATAAACGACGGCACCACTGCAGCCAAAATATCCATATGATTGAAGGATAATCTGTTGACCTGCCTCGGGTAATACTTCAAATCCCGCTACGTGCCCACGGAAACTCAAAAGATTATGCCACGTTGGATATCCCGAGTAGGTAATATTCTCGCCGACTTCAACTATGGTGCTGTTTGTCCGATATTTCATGGGATCCGAGTGGATTATTTCCACCGGAAGATATAAAAGAGACATATCGTTAAGAGGATCTTTATAAATTAAGACTCCTAACTGTTGTTCATATGGGGTAGAGACCAAATACGCGTCACCCAAGTTTCCATCCGCCACGTGGTGAGCGGTTAAGATTAATTGCATTCCCTTATACTCAATGAGCCCACCGGTACCGTGTCCCCGTATACTAGTAACTCGCACTGTCGCGTTACGAACCTTCCGTTCCGTAGTTGTATAAGAGTTATTGATTTCCGTCGTGCGATAATTGGGTACCGTCGCGACGATCTCTGTTTGCGTAACTGAACTCTCTACTGAAGTGGCGGTCGTTGTAGGAGAAAGAAACAAAATAGCTGCATATAATAATTTTTTCATTGTTGCTCTCCTTTAAAAATTATAAATCTTGTGCCAAGTAATGCTACATTAGCAAATGAGAGCCACAATAAACCTGATTCATTGGTGAGGTAAGCAATACCAAACAAACAAACATTAATTAGAATAGCTACGGCACATACTGTTGATATTATTTTTTGCAAAATAAACCCCCAATATTAGTAAATAGAGGAAAATTCAAGCATGCGAAATAATTTCTATAGAGCCTGCCGTAAAAGACTCGGTTGTTTTAGTGCAGAACATATAAACATCAATTTCTGGGAAGAGCGTTAATTGTCCAATGTGTTTTTCCCCTACTACAATTCCATACTTATATTGAATCGGATTATCGTGATTGTGGTAGATGTGGTGTTTGACTCGAACAAGGTCCCCTTTCTTTATTTCCCATTGGATAAAGCCGCTATTTGTTTGAACATCCAATCTTCAGCTTCCTTATGGGTCTCAAATTCTTGAGAGAGTCCCTCTATATAGTTGTTTGTTGCCGCTTCTAACGCTGCCCACTGCCACTTCCAATTAGATTTTTTGGCGAATACCATTCCTCCCACATAATTTTTTTTTGTTGATAAATTTTTCTCTCTTATTAGGTGTGCTAACACCCGAATTTGTTGAACCAAAAATTTTTCTTCTCCTGTTTGTTCGGGTAGGGCTTGGTTATCGTTATCATTGATAATACAATAATTTATTTTACTCGATTTTTCACCGAATTTTTCGACTAAATTTTTTATTTCAATAGAATTGAAATGTTTTATAGCGCCTTCTCTGTTTCCCTGAAACATAAAATGATGCAGGGGTGCTTTCGCACGTTTTCCATTTTTAAATACTTTGTAGACGTTCCAATTAGAACTCATAATCACCTCTTTGTCCTGAATGTATTGTAATCATACCAACCGCAATCGAAAGTTTCATGCCTTCTTCCTCTAAATAAGGTTGAATAGGCACGTTACGTGGATCCTCCTTGCGTCTATCAATGTTTTTGACCCATTTGATGTGCCAAAAATATAAATCATCCGCAAAAATATCAATTCGTCGTTCGCGCTTGACAAGTACGCCGACATATCCCGTTGCTTCATCAACGATCAAGTCGCCTACCTTTAGTATAACACTTTCTAGCGCGGCATGCAAGTCTTTCATACTTAATCACAACTTTTAAGGAGAAAAGTCCCAGTTTTTACGAGGTTGGTTAATCCTTCTTCAGTATAGGGTTGATAGCGGCTTATATCCTTTCCCGATGCATCAGGACCGGCCCAATATATATCCCACGCCCAAAGAGTCAATTCGGCTTCTTCTATCGGTTCACCGCTCCCATCATCAATTTCAAGAGGGTCGAACAAACAATATCGTTGAACTAACAAACCTACGTCGTTGGTTACTACGTCTATTACAATATCGCCGCTTTTGAGTTTAACTTCCACATAATAAGTAGACTTAACTTATTGCGCAATCGTTTGGCGCATTCGATGCGCACGGATGCAAGCTATAATATGCTCTTCAATTGTGCGATCCGGCGAAAGATCTGTATTAATTATGCATACATTATTTGGAAGGATCAACGCAGGGATAGGAGTAGGAGAGGTTTCCCGGTCCCGCGAGAAGCTTGGGCTTTTATTGTACGCATCATTATTCGCGCTATTTTTTTCTTCGCTAAAAATTTCCGCTTCCTCCGTCACAGAGTCTGTCGGAGAGGGTGCAACAACGGGCACCGTCGCAGTTAAATCGTTACCGGCGGTAACTGCGTAAACGCCGCATGCGGACAAAATAGCCGCAACTATAATATGTTTCATAATAATCCTATGGTCGGTATATTAAACCTTAATACGGTCGATGATATATGGGTGGTGGAAGGATAAATCCTTGTAAAGCTTTTTAATCACCTTTTTGGCAATTTCACCGATATCCCCTTTAATTTCTTTAGATTTTAAAGCTTTGGATAGTTCATCTTCCAAAGCCTTTTTAAGATCGCGTTTAATTCGCTTGCCAAGTTCGTCATCAATCATTTTTTTAATATCCGACTTGTCTTCGGCAGTCAGCTTTTCATTAATCAAATTGACAATTGTGGTCTTGGATAAACGCATACTATAATTAGTCATCTTTTTTTATTATACACCAATTCCAGGTGAGTTGCAGAGTGATTTGAAACAATTCCCTCTTTAAGCCATAATACTTTGCATGATGCACCGCCTGAGATAGAGAGATAGGAAACTTCAGTAACAATGCCAACACGAAGTGTCGACGTCGGTACCAGCGACACTAAATCGCCGACCACATACTCGGACGGGCTCCGGTCACTTTCCCGCGACATATGCCCTATCCGCATATTCAATCTTAATCAGGTGATCACCGCTATACATCGACGAGGAGCCCATGTAACGGGGTCTGGTCGTCCACACGACTGTATACTCATGATTCGAGTAAGCTTCGGTTACAATGCCAATGTAACGCTCCGAAAACACACTAGCTGCAATGCCTCGCTGATAATCTGGTGCAAGTGTTACTAAGTCCCCCAAGACGAATTCACGCCGCAATTGCCGGCTGTGCACCCATGATGGTTCTTTAAATGATTCAATAGACCCACTAAGCGCTTCGCTATAAGGCTTAAATGAGTCGGTAGCCCTCTTACCGCCCATATACTATATAGTGGGGTAGTAGTATATCTCCACGTGACCGTCCGGCCGCCGCTCAACAAAGCCTTCCCAATCACAAAACTCCAATAGGTGCGCTTTTCCTTTCTCAAACACGCGGGTCGCCACCGGTGATTTAGTACATCGTGCATATCCTGTCGCGCCGCTGCATGACCAATGTATCTTTGCTCCGCATAACGGGCAAAGATGGACTGCTGACCTGAAACCTCGTTCCACATTGTAACTATGGACCTTCGTTAAATGTCAAAACTTTTTGGGGCGATTTTTTTAAGAAGCGCCTTCTTGGTGTCCTCGTCCAACTGATCAAAGTACTCTGCGATTGCGTTGTAGCTAGCCTCGATAAGTTGGTGTCCGTTGGGATCGCAATACGGGCAACTCTTCCACTCAAACACGTTGTTCGGGTTGTGATGACCGCAATGTTGGAATATTCTTGTGCCCTCGCACATCGGGCACTTGATTTTCACGTATAGTCTGTCGAACGGCATCTATTGTAAGTATGTGTTGGGGTGCGTTAAACTTTATACTTTAATTCATTAAATATTTAAATCTCAAAAAATTGCGGCCGTATCGTGAAGGTCCTTAGCCGCAGGCAGGACACATATATGGATGCATGAGACATATATTCCGGGTAGGGGGGAGGGGGGGTACCCCACCGCAAACACAATGTTAAAAGAATGTTAAAACATCAACTGTTTAGGTTGTTGGGTACACTGTTATGTTTATTATTACTAACACTATACATTAACACTAATGCATACACTGAACACACTACTATACCCCAATACACTACGTTAGCAGATAGATCGGTTAGTTTATTTATATTTTTAAGTATTCTCGACCTGTTTTCTTGGTTCAGCCGCCGCATAATCCTCTCCCTTTAAGGCAAACCCTAACTAAGTTGTTGATATTGTTGAACAAATAAAAACGTCTCATTAGCCCACCAAAGTCATCGCTGCCACAGTGACAGCCGCATACAGGACAAACCAGGACGCAGCGAGCAGGATGCCCGCAACAATCGAGGCAACCCGGTCGCGTGTGATGTATGGTTTGTTCATTCTCTCACTATACTGTATATGTTACATATAATCGTTTACGTGGCTGGCGTGCAGGCATAAAATGTATCAAACCGGACAGAATATGGCTTGACACAAAAAAGACCTTGACAAAGCGTGTGGCAGGGTATACTTAGCCCCACCGCATGTGTCACACAAAACCAGAACAAATATAAGCAGATACAACCACAAGCCACCAATACAAACCACTTTACTCCACCTTGCACCACTATGACAATATGTACACAGTGTCAGGCACAGGGTTTGCTGGTATCTTAATGTATCTTATACACTCCTATCGTTATAGGTATTATTTTTATGAGTCTCGGCGCTTTATCTGTTCAGCTTGCGAGCCTTCATGATATAGCGTTCTTCGATGTAGAGGGTTTCGGCGCGACCGACGGGCAGGATCTGATAGACCTTTGCACCGCGAGCAGCCGATGTAATGGGTCGTGCGTTCGCCTGGATGACCACACACGGCTTCCCGGCGCAATCACGCTTGGGACCATAGCCCGCACCGGCGCGGAGCGTTACAAAGGAACCCTCGGCATACTTGGCAGGCGCGTTGTGTTCGTTCAACACTTTTTGTGCGTACTTGTTTTTAGTCATCTTGTTAAACTCGGCGAGCGTCGGGACGTAGTACGGATCGTTGAGGATCTTACCGACGAGAACACTAAAATATCCGGTCGGTTGGTAGTACGAGGCGCAGACGCGGGCAATATCCTTGATCCCGTCCTTGTTCGCTTTCCAATCTGCGACAAACGTGGCGCGAGCGGTCAACGCTTCATCATTGTGCTCGGTTTCAATGCGAGCCAGGATCTCCAACTGGCGGGGCGACAAGTCACGCCCTCCGCGCACTTGGCCACTCAAACTTGCCACAAAATCGCCACTCCACGATCCAGTCTCGACACGTTCAGTCAGGACGCCCAGGCGTTGAAGCATCGGCGCAGACTTGGCAGCGTTCGCCGCTACGTTGTCAGGACTATAACGATCCTCCAGGGTCTTAACCCAGGACGCACGCCCAGAGGTTAGCTTGCCAGAGCGATTATAGTAGCCCAGGAGTGAAACCGCAAAACTGCGGTCACGCGGGGAAATCGCGTCATTGTCGATAAGGGATTGAAGCCGATGCCGGTAGGTGATACGAGCCATGTAGAAATCTCCGTTCTTTACATAGTAAATATACCATGTTTGGGGAAAAAGCGCAAGTGTTTTGTGTCAAGAGACTGTAAACTATTCAGAGTCTCTTTCTTGTGATTCTCGCTCCAACTCCGCGAGGTCTGCCGCAACATCAGCCACGGTCAGTTTTCGCGTCTTGGTGCGCTTGGTCTGCTCGCGATCCAGTCTGCCCCACCGACGCGAGTTAGCAGGGTGCGGGCACAAGTGGATGTTGGCGATTCCCAGGGCTTGCATGCGACGTAAGCTGTTCTCGGTCGCCCTCCGGGTGTCGGGCTTCGTCAAGACTGTCTCATGGCCACAAAGGCGTCCAGCGCCATCAATGGATACGTGGGTTTTACTGACGTAATACTTCACCTATCGCCCCTCGTAAAAGGCGGCGACCGGGAAGGTGGCGAACGCGCCCAGCCAAAGCAGGGCAATCGTGGTAGTGGCAAATGTGAGGATCATGATTTTACTCCATCATGGGGGTTGTTGAAAAAACGTAGAAAGTTTAACGCACCTTAGTCGATGGCTACGATCAACTCATTGGTTTGGAAGTACGGACGGCGGGCGTTTTCTTGCGTAGTCATCCACATGCGCTGACACTTACTTGCGACAGGCTTAGGAGCCATCAGATCGGTCAAGACAATATGACCATCAAAGTTGCCCTTGTTCACGTACTTAGTGGGAGCATCAAAGCAGGTGCCACCGCACATAACACGCTCGGTCTTGCGGGTCTGCCCTTTTTTCCACACGTGTACTTTGTCCTCGGCAACCTTCGTATCAAACGGGATCACGGTAAACTCCGCGATTTCTGCCAACTTGTTCAACTCGGAGAAAAACGCGGCGAGCATCCCATCATCCACCGATCCAGACTGGTCGATGCTGATCGCAATGTTTGCCTGACGGCGCACGCGCTTGCCAGGGTGAATCTTGGGGAATCTCTTGTTTAGACGGCGCGGGGTCGAACGCTTGTCAGCACGTTGCGAGGTCTTGACAAAATAACGCAACAGCTTGCGCCAATCGACTTTAGTAGCGATGCGCTCCAGAATGTCGGCACGCATGGATGACGAAACGGTGCCCCAGTTTCTCGCCTTTTCTGCTTCCTCGGCTGCCTTCTTGACAGCTTCCTTAAGTCGCTCTTTGGCGATCTCGTTCAGGGTGCCTTCTTCCTCTCCGAATCCCTCATGGTCATCGAATGAATCCATGCCGCCGAACGGATCACCACCTTGGGTCTGACCTTGGCCACCGCCCTCGCCGGGTTCTCCCTCGCCGTCCTGCTGACCGTCCGAACCGTCGCCCTCACCGGGTTGGTCCTGCATATCCTTCAATGCTTGCAAGTACCATTCGTAGGTCTTGCCAGCCGGAAGGTGCGCGAACGGACCTTCACCGGGTAGACAGCCTTTCATGGGCTCGCCCGATCCAGACATGATCGGTCCAGGCTCCGCTTCACACGGCAGCTTGCCGCGCATTTCGGACAGACCGTTGATGGCGAGATCCATAGCGATGTTATCAATCCGCTTCAAACCGTCGATAGGCTTGCGCCCGGTCACGTGTTCAAAAATCAGGTGGTAAAACTCATGCATCAAAACGCCCAACTTGTGCTCATCTTTCAGCGCACCCATAAACTCGGGGTTGTAAAGCATCTCAAACTGACCAGTCGAGGGGTTCACGCGAACCCCAGCGGTCGGGATCGAGGTACACGCGGTCTTGTCGATGCGACGGGACAACGCGGCAAAAAACGGCTCCTTCATCAGAAGTCGCGCCGTGTGCATGTTGAGATTGAAAGTTTTAAGGTCGTCGGTCATGGGATCTCTCTTGATTACTTAGTAAGTATACCACAAAAAGAGGGGGTAAGTCAAGGGTTATATTGTCAACAGAATGTCAAGAGTCTGGAGTGGTGAACTCGGCGGCTACCTGGGTTTCAGGCACCCATCCGGTTGCGCCGGTCGCCGGGTCAACCAGCTTATAGCGGCGCTTAGTGCCCGTCAGATTGCCATAACGGGGCTTGCCGGTGTCATCTACCTGGAGCACGATCAGGGCGCGTTGTGCGCCCGTTTCGTGCCCTGGAATAAACACCATATCGCCCACGTTCAGATCCCTCACGATTGAGTGCCGCCCAGGATCTCTACAAGGTGATCCGACACGCGGGTTCCGGTGCTGGTTTCAGCCTTGTGGAGCGCAATCGTGTTTTCGATGGTATCAGAGTCTCCGATCACCGTCCACAACTTCATGGCTACTTCACTCGGAAGGGACACAAAGTATTCTGCGACATTGGCGATCTGCGCCTCGGTCAGAGGCTCCGCGAAGGTCTTGGCAGCGTCAAACTTTTCAATCATCGCTGCGTGGTCATTGATCCCCCACTTTTCAGTCTTGGCGATCTCGCCACGGTCAAGAATGTCCTCAATCGTTACCTGCCATTCGTACTTTTCCACGAAATCGCGGAGCGATACGGCAGCTTCAAAGCCGACAAAAGCGGTTGCGAGGTTGAACAGGAGATCAAGATCACCTTCCTCGTCAAACACGCCCGTTGGGGCAACCGTGTCGTTCAGCCGTTTCCAGCTTCGCCGGGACGGGTAAACCTTGTTAGGCTCGTAATCAGTGGTATGCTCCAGGTGGCTCCGATTGTGGTTAATGAAGTCCCACAGGATTCCATCGACGTTATCAGTCGCCCACTTCAGCCAATCTTCCGTAGTCGGTTCAACATCAAAGACGGTCCAGCGATCCAACTCGGCGGGGTCCATTTCACCCACTTGATATTGCGCTCCATGCTCGCCACCATTGACGGCGGCAACGATCAGCGTATCAGCGTGAAGGTTCCATCCGTTCAGCTTGCGGCTATCAGTCAACTCAAAGAGCCCCTGACGGACTTCCATCGTCGCCCGGTCCACTTCATCGAGGAACAGCAACACGGGCTCATCACACGCAGTTACCAGCCAATCGGGAGCGTTCCACGTGGTACACTTGCGACCATTCGCGGTGTCTGCCGTGTCGGGCAGACCAAGCAAATCACCTTCCGTCATTTGGGACGCACGCCGTTCCACGACGGGAAGGCTCAAATCCTTGGCGATCTGATAGACCACCTGGGACTTGCCGACACCATGACGGCCACGGAGCAGCACGGGAAGCCGTGCGCTAAGGATATGAGGGACAACAGAGGAAAAGGTGGCAAAATCGACGGACATAGTATGTCTCCAAAAGGGGGTTAGTTGTTTTCTTTATCTTACTTAGTAAGTATACCAGAAGATACGGTAAAGGTCAAGAGGTTTCTTGTCAACTGATTGTCAAGTCCACAATCACAACGCCTCGCGTGGGTTCCGGCTGCTGTTGCTCGCGCACGGGGCGCGGTCGCGGCTGGGGAGCGGGGACACGAAGCGCAGGACGCTCGGTCTGGTTTGCATTGCGTAGGGTGTTCAATCGGTCAGTCATCCAAGGGGTCATATCTCTTTCTCCATCCTATGCATACATTATACCATAGGGAAGGGGGGTTGTCTACCCCCAAGTTGTCAAGAGACTGTCAAGCATCAGTAGGCATCCAGCGGAATCCCCAACTGTTCACGGACCTCCAGGATCCCGGACTCGTCTTGTGAATACCTGTATTCGTACTTCCGGCTCTCATCGGTCGGAAAGACCTCTTTGATCGTCCGACAATCCGTGTGATCCGTCCATCCGGCAGGCGCGACGATGGCAGCCCCAGAGGGCAACAAAGTATAACGCCGTTCCTCCGGTGCTTCGCAGTCGGCAAGAGACAGGTTAGGGATCGTGTTCGCATAATAGTTGTCAACACCCCTCATTTGATCGTTAGACTTGACGCGCAATACACGGGGGTTCGAACAGTGAGCATTGACAGAGCTAAAGTCAATATCTGTGACCAATGCGGTTACATTAATATCCCCACGCCCCCCATCGGGTGTGTGCCCGTAGGTCTTGCCAATGACCAGCGATCCCTGTCCCATTCCCGTAGCTTGCAGCCGTTCCAGCCAGTCAGCACGGACAACCTTGGTGCGCTCGACGTATACGCGATAGTCATTCTTCGCGTTCTGACAGACGCGCCGGGTGTGTCCCACGTTGCCGCAATAGCCACATGTCACATTTTTCATGCGCTCGGATTTCGCAGCCTTATTTGTGACCACCTTTCCAGTGGCCAAGTCGATCTTGGTGCGCTTCAAGTATTCTTGACGCTTATTCTCCGCGTAACGCTCATAGTATTCGACGTTAGTGGTGTTCCCCGCGTCGGTGTGGGTTTTAACATGATCAACGTATTGATCGTATTCTTGTTTGATGCGTGCCGTCAGTTGAGGGCACTTGCGTCTATTGTGCCCGCGATTATAACAGTGTGAACAGGTGACTGATCCGTGCCATGCCATGATGTATTTCTCCTTACTTGGTATATACCATTATACCATTAAAGTGGGGTGCTGTCAACAGCTAAGTTGTCAAGCGTTTGTCAAGCGTTCCAACGGGCGCATGTATTTCAAAACGCCCCGGTCGATGATCGTAGGGCTTGGGTTTCCAACGATCAAAACCTTGTGATTCTCGACAGTTACGCCATCGTCCCGATGAATGAAATCCTCGCCCAAATAGAGCGCAACGCGATCATTCAGGCTTGTGGTATGACCGTTGATCCGGTCAAATCTGTATAGGCTGCCTACTTGCATCTGTGAGTATACTTGCATAATCTTTCTCAACCGTTGCAGGGTGGGTGTGACCAGTTGGCATATTGCCAGTCGCTGATCTCGCCGTCTTTGCACAGTGCGTCGGTCCAGTTGTTCCAGGCTTCGCAACGGGCTGGCCAGTCAGGTTGACCGTCCTGCTCATGCGCCTCTTGGATCATCGGAAGGATCTCGGTGGTGAAGGTTTCGCATGCTTGTGCGAAAAGGATAACGGTCGGAATGTTTGAAGCCATGTAGCTTTCTCCTTACTTGGTATAACCATTATACCAAAAAAACGGGGGTAAGTCAACACCTAAGTTGTCAAGTGAATGTCAAGAGCTAATGACTTTCATGCTATCACTTCCAGGTGCGACGGACGGACACCGCATGTACGATCTCCGCTACACAGATACATAATATCAACCCGTGGAGCGTTCCCACCTTTGCCGCCTCGATACAGGCGCATAACCACATGAAGGGCATTTTTGCGACCCGTCCTAAACCTTACCAGATCACCGACTTTCATTGATAACCTCAAACTCTGCTATGCGCTGCCAGGGGATTCGTCCCAACACTTTAAGCCAAACGCCGCGCCACTCCGTTACAAGAAAGACCTTGTTAAAATCTCTGGTTGTGGGATGCTTTGGTGTTACCAAGTCACCGACTTTCATTTATCACCTTCAAATGACTGCTTTTCTGCGTCAGTGCCACTTTCTCATGGGTCCACAAAACTTTAACGTCAGCGTTGCCCGTCCACGCACCGACTTCGGTGACAAGACCGACAAAGTTGCCGGTGATCGCTGGAGAACTATAAGTGACCAGATCACCTACTTTCATTTTTCAACCTCGCGCTTTGCTCCATCATTGGTGCAGTCTCATCGTGCCACATAACCATCACATCGTATCCGACACCAAAGGTGCCAACATCAATGACAATACCCATTGAGCCACGAAAAGATACCAGATCGCCGACTTTCATGCTGCGCTCATCACTTCATAGTTGAGTGTACCGTGTGTGAGGTTCCATGTTACCCAATGGCTTGTGGCGGTCTTTAGATTTTGCAACAGTGCATCGTCACCGACAACACAGGTAACTAACCATATCGTTTCATGGTGCATACGCACCAGATCACCGACTTTCATTTATCACCTTCAAGTATTCTGCCGGTTCCCAGCATACATCATTACAATCCATCCACAGGATGCCCATTTTATTTCTTGTTCTCGCCCTCTGCTCCGCGTCGGGGTGCAGCTTTGCCACAATCAACCCAGGAACCCTGCTGTCACTTCTAAACACTACCAGATCACCGACTTTCACAAGATTTTGCCCTTCTCATAGAAGTAACAGCCGACTGTATAAGCGGTCGATCCGATAAAGTACGATACACGATGATACCACCGATAATCTGCATCATCATATGGCACATCAAACTGACGAAACCAGCGAAACGAAAACTCACAGAATCCATAGCCTAACCATCTAAACATATCTCTTTCTCCATCCTATGCATACATTATACCACAAAGAACGGGGATGGTCAATACCAAAGTTGTCAAGTGAATGTCAACCCTTATCGGGTGCGGCTTGCCATGCTGACGAGGACGCGATCCGTTCTTCCTCCGACTTATAAGAGACAATGGATAGCGTTGTTGCTTCCCCATCGTCGCCGGACGCGAAACCCAAATACTTTACAGCGGTTTCAGTCTCCAGTTCCTCAACGCATGACGGGCACTCATTAATCTTGCCTCCGACAAGCCTTTTAAAGTGACCATCTACATCGAATGTATCGTTACAATGTTTACAGGTTTTCATGTTCATTTTTGTCCTCCTTGGACAAGTTTAACGTACCGTTCAGAACGGTCATTCCGCTCATGCGGTGTCGTTCTGGTCCCCATGACCAGACGATTTCGGCAACCCTGCCGAATACTCTTGTGACCACGCCCACATCCGTTATATCGTCTGCGTCATAGTCAATCGTAAATGTTACCAAGTCACCGGTTTTCACTGATCACATCCATATATTCCACTGGTTCCCATTCGACTTGATCGTGATCACTCCACCACACTCCCATGCGGGGGCGCCGCAGATTTGCGGCGTCATCCTCACGTTCTGCTACAATCAAACCAGTCGTTCGATCCTCATCGCCTCTAAACACTACCAGATCACCGATTTGCATTTATAACCTCCATGCGATCCAGGTTGTAAAACTCCGTATCGCCATCGGATCGCAGGACTTGGCGATAAATACCATGATTCATGCCAGCACCCACGATCAACCCAACAAAGTGAGCGTCAACATTTTGCACCCCATCGCGCCGAAACTTGTTCCGCGCCCGATGCGTGAAGTTGTATACTTTAATCAAGTCACCGACTTTCATTGTTTTACCAGTCCACCGGATCATTCATAAACTCGTCAGAGCACGGGGTAGCGGTGCCTTCCATCATCCGGGCATTCCGTTCCTCGCGCCGGGTTGCGGCGCGGGATGTCTCTTTAATCTGTTCGCGGGCGTCGATGCCTGCCTGGATAAAAGTGTCCTCCGCAGCGGCGGCGGTGGCGATGGCGGCATCCCAACCATCATGGCGACGATTAAATGCCTCGCGCAAATCCAGATCAAGGTCTGCGCCGGCTCCCTGACGGCGTAGCCATTCCTCGCCTTCGCATTCCTCGGGTAGCTCCATCCACGTGCCAAGCGCGTCGATCAAAGTCTCAATATCTTCTTCTGTAAGTTCGATGGTAACCGTACTCATTTGTGTTCTCCTATTTACCCCTATAATATACCATTTTTGAGGGGGTTTGTCAAGGTTAATCTTGTAAAGTAAATGTCAAGAGCTAACGACTTCCGCTACTTCTTCAAGGTGTCCGACGCGGAACATGGTAGGGTTTTGGGTTCGCGGGAGTACCGCGCCATGCACCCAGATTGTAAACGCATCATCTATGTTTCTCCGCTCGACTTTCGCGATGATCGTACCAATAACGCCAGTCGCCTTAAACTGTATGACATTACCTACTTGCATTGATGATCACCAGACTCCAGGTTGAATGGTTTGAAGCATCGGTGAAGCCGGAAGTCCACTGGACTTCGACCTCATCTTTATCTCCGATTTCTTCTGGATCAAAACAGGTAACGATGCCGATGCACCGGGGGCGTCCAAGTCTTTCCATTGATCCAGCGATTGTTACCAAGTCACCGACTTTCATTGATGACCTCCAGATCGTGAGCAAGAAACGCCCGTATTCCTCCATCTCCGCAAAGTTTAACGCAGGGTCGCCCAGCGCGATGCATGCCACCGAGATGATAGGCTGGCACCACGATCCCCACCGTACCAGCAGGCACAATAGCCTTATTTGACGGAGCATTTGCGATGCCGCGAATATCGTCGCCTTTCAGTCTTACCAAGTCACCGACTTTCATGCCGCGATCACCGTTCGATTAATCTCAATATCATAGTCATAACTCTCCCAGGTGTATTCAGCCCAGGAACCAAAGACATTGGCCAAATCCTCGCTGCTCATTCCTTTCAGGATCTCAAAGTCCCACTCATGTGGTGGCAGGTCATCGGTGGATTCACGTTCATTATGTTGACCCGTGGTGAGTGACCGTGCGTTTACAACCTCGGTCGCCGTTTCCTGGTCCTCCACACCCAAAAACTCCAATACATCGTTAATCGCAGTCAAATATGCGCCTTTTTGTGTCAGGTGTGTGCTTGCACTCATTTCCCCATCATAGCGAAAAATCACTACCCATACGTTCATGCCGCCACCTCAAAAGCTGTTTTCATCATCCATTCTTTCGCGTTGGTCTTGACGTTGCACACCAGCACTGTATCTGCAATAATATCCAGGGTGAGCCACAGTGTACCCGTCCAACGCATGCGAACCAGATCACCTACTTGCATGCTGCCGCCTTCTTTGCGCGAGCATTCTTACTTTCAGCCAACAGGGTGTTGACCCACTCTCCGTCAAACTCGGCTGCATACTTGTCACGAAGAACAAGCAACTTCTCACCATCTTTAACTTCATTCCGCAGCTTATAGCCGGGGATCAGGAACTCGGTGCCAACGGGGGCGCCCGCGAATACTTGACACACCGCGTAGGGTACGGACTTCCAGCCGGTTTTATCGTTACCAGTCTTGCGGTCTTTCCACGTGCGCCGAAAGCGCCGAAAGCGCATATCCACGACGCGAGCCTGCAAGGTCATGCCTCCGTTCCGAATGATTACAAGATCGTCTTTTGTCAAATATGCCATGTAATGTTCTCCTTGATTACCCCTATAATATACCATTTTTTGGGGGGTTTGTCAATAGTTAAGTTGTCAAGTGAATGTCAAGTAAATAGTTTTAGCGTCCTGATTGCGTGCTGCACCGGCGTAGCTTCGCCATGCCACAGCACCCACACGTTCGACCATGCCCGCATCCAGTCAGGATCAACACGCACGACAACACCGACGCGCCGAAGATCATGATCATCTTCATGCGTCACCAGATCACCAGCCTTCACCTTGTCAATCTCGGGGGACATTCAGTCTCTCCAAATCCCTAATCTTTTCCATGCATGGCCCGTGGTCGGGCCAACAAACTTTAACGTATGCCACCGGCTGAATCGGTGTCACTTCCATAACTCTAAGGACGATCCCCGGCTGGCTATAACCCAGGCGAGTTTTAACAAGATCACCTACTTTCATTTAGAATCTCCAGTTGATCGAGCGGAGTCGAACAGATTTCGCCCTCCCACAACACAAATGCGCGGGTGATAATAGTCCACCCATCCTTGTCCATTCCGGTCGAATAAGTATCATCGCGAATAAAAATACCAGTAATGGGTTTTTCATTCGGACCAAAACTTACTTTTACCAAATCACCGGTTTTCATTGATTTTCTCCAAATAGTCTGCGCGGAATGACCGAATGTTATCCCGCGTTAATACATCATACCAAGCATCCTGCCACGATGCTGTCTCAAACGACCTTTTAACAATCACACCGACTTGACCCACAAATGGACTCTTTAGCCTGTCATTTTCTGACTGCACAATCTTTACCAAGTCACCGCCTTTCATTGATCAACTCCGTTCGCCACTCGCTAAACTTCTGGGTGCTCATGCCGCCAACAACATTTTCAAGTTGTTCGTCGGAAAGCGCAGGGCTAACAATCTCTAAACTTGCTTCATCTTCTCGGACATCGACGACTTGCCCGGTGTTGTCCAATACTTGAAACACGATACACTTGTCATCCCAAGTGGTGTTTGCGTATACTCGGGATCCGACAATAACGCCGGTAAAGTGCGTCTGCGTCCAATCCGTGTGAAGGTGCCAGTACCATTTAACCAAATCACCGACTTTAAGCATTAATCACTTCCCATTCATCTGCGTATACCACTGTCTCGCCCAGGTGCGGGAATACCGCGATCACGTAGTCGGGGCACGTTCGGGGCTCACCGATTTCTGTGACAAGCCCTGGTTTCCCTCGATGCCCAGGTGGATCTGCTCCAACAACGCTAATCAGATCGCCCACCCTAACTTCCAGGTCACGGGGGTTGCGGTTCTCTCTCTTAACTCTAATCATATGTACATTATAGCATGCATACAGCACATGGTCAAGGGAAAGGTTGTAAAGAGATTGTCATGCCCACGGGGGTCGCCGTCCTCACCGCGTCACCCACTCGCCAGCCTAACGTCAACTCCCTGGCGGGGCTTTCATATGATGCATAATGCCTCATATTTGGAGATTCGTGTTAGACATTGAATCTCCGGTTACTTACTATAACCGTAGGCATGACAATCTGTTAGTTAATACTGCATTTCTCTCACGATTCCGATGGAGTCACACATTCCCCATCCACGGGTTTCGTTATCGTCCATATCTTCGCCTGTTCTCAAAAATCTAAAGTGTTCATCGGCTGCAATCGTGACTTCCTCGCCGTCAGAGTTTTTACTTGGAAGATGCTCATTTTCGCACCAGTCCATAAAATCCTCGATAGCATGGATTTCTTCATACGTATTGTACCACTTAATATGATCCCAACTAAAGAGCATCGAGCCCTTTTCACCACAATAATCTTTAACCCTGTCGGTGTGTTCATCAAAACACATCGCACGTGCGGCTTGACACTTGGCCATTGTGACCATAAACTGTGGCATGACTTCTGCCCCCACAAACAATACTACTCCTGATCTATATCCCATTTTATGCCTCCGCTGGATGCAGAAAAACCGCACCCACGATAGTTAGTGTTTCGCGTATCACTGGCGCCGATTCTTTTCGGATCTGTCCGACCAGCATCAGCATCGTAATCATAGCTTCAAGATTTTCTTGATTTTGTTCCATTGGCGTCCTGTTGGGGCGCATGTTAATCAGTGGATATTCTTGCATGATTCTTTACTTACTCCTATAATATACCACACGGGGGGGTCTGTGTCAAGCGTTGAATGTAAACTAAGTGTCAAGGGTGTCTGCGTGGGATCCAGGGATCCATTTCCTGCCGCGAAAACCATTTGTTTGCAAACTCGTCGCCTGCCAGCCTATACATGATCCTTAATCGGAGTCCTGCGCCGGATGGTATGATCTCGTCTCGCGTTTCCACGATTAGCTTTCGCTCGTTCGAGCTTAGAAGTTTAACTATATCACCTGTTCTCATTAATCACCTCAATCTCGCCTTCGAAAACTCCATAGGCTTTCGGTCTTTCTGGAAAACTCCAAAACACGCGCCAGATGGTCCCGGTCGTAGCGGCTGCACCTTCACCAATAATGATGCCTAAAACATATTCGGCTGGCTCGTCACCGAGGCTCTGCCGGGTACAGTATCTAACCAAGTCACCGACTTGCACTTACCAACTCCATAAAATCACCATTCTCGATAATGGGCTTGTGTCTGTTGCTCCACAGCACCCACACATCAGCGGGTTTAGCCCATCGCTTTATGCAGGGCGCAGTAACAATGCCGAGTGTGCCTCGGAGTCTTACCAAATCACCGACTTTCATTTTACCACCTGCATGCGGCTGCGATGACACCACGAAAGTCTGCCATCCATCCACCTAACCACGGGCTTGAGGAATCGGTCAAAGCTGACGACGATGCCAAGCATACCAGATTCAGAACTAAGGTTTTTCACCAAATCACCGACTTTCATTTTACACCTTCAATGTGGCGGCATTTGCGCCGCCATCCGAAACCAGCACACGTGCAAGTATACTGATCATTAAACAGTCTCACCTTGTAAACATTTCCCTTGCTACCCTCGACCTTCCACGTTTTTTCTACGGGGTTAGGCGTGACTGGGGAAGGTTTAACGACCATGTATTTCGGTAGGTCGTCACGGGTTGTGTCGTCGGGTACTTCTATCCACACGCTACCGCACACGGCATAACGGATGCCGGTGTGTGCTGTAAACAGAACAGGGTTCCACGGTACTTCAATAGGCATATTCACCTCACGCCATCGGGCAGGTAAAAAAGTGAATAGCGAAAACGATCAGCGCACCCCAGCAGATTGCATCTACTGTAACGACTGCGCCCATAAGTGTTTTTGAGTCCATAACTCCCTCTCTATATACATAATATACCATACTGCGTACCATATGTCAACTGTTTCCTTGTAAAGTAAATGTCAAGTCTGCTGCTCGGACCAGTGTAATCTGGGTAGTGGGAATCGGTAGATCATCACCATCCACAAACACCCATGCACGTGACGCCCAATGTCCGTTGTGGGGTCCGTAATACCGCATGAAGATACCCACAGACTTTCCCCCATAGCCATAATCGACTTCGACCAGATCACCACGGTGGAAATATTGTTTAACGGCGTCCATTGTTTTATACCTTGCTCACGATATGAACCCACGTACCGATATTGTGCTTGTTCGGCATGACGATAGGTTGACTATGACCATTATAGACGATCACAGGGTAGGGACAACATTTTGGATCCCAATCTCTATCCCACGGTTGCGTGCGGATCTCTGCTACAATCCCGATGCGCCACCCATTGTCATCATGGGCAAGCCCATAGCGTGCGCGGTCGTAATCAAAAAACTTAACAATATCACCTACTTGAAGCACTGACTACCTCCCACATGCGCGGGTCACACATTTCGGGTGTAGTCGAACCAATAACCAACACTTTGATACGATTGAATGACGGGGCTCCGACGATACACACCACCAGTGCGTGCACGGCTGGGGACCGTTTCGGCTTGATCAAATCACCGACTTTCACTGATCACCTCAAGATTCTTATTCATAGCATAGCCATCCGAAGATTGCATAGGTGGCAAGCCGTCAAGATATTTAATCCAACAACCGTTGCGCTCCCACGTTTCGGTTCGCACGACAATAGCCATGCGTCCCTTATTCTTACAGTGCTCCGCGATCTTTACCAAGTCACCGACTTTCACTTAGCACCTCCGCGTCACCGCGTACAAAATCATACTTATCAAGTCGCCATTCGCCGCAGTCAAACATTACCACCCAACTATTCATTGGTGCGGGTGCCGTGATCAAACCAATACGATTAGAATTTCCGCTACAGAAAAAACATTCGCATTCAAAATCCAGGTTAGTCTTCTTTACGAGACAATCTTTAACTTTTACTAGATCACCGATTTTCACTGATAACCTCCAACCACACGACGGGTTCCCAATCTACACGACCATCACCGTCCATCCAATAGATGCCGACACGCTGTTGCGACTGTGACGGCGCAGGTAGCTTTGCTACCACTCCCACAGGGGGCGGGGCTTCCCCGCCACGCGGCATAGTAACAAGATCACCGACTTTCATTGATAACCTCTATGTTCGCTCGATGCATGACCTGTCTCCTGTTTTCCACAAAAACATTAATATAATGTTCCCAAGTCTCGGGAAAAGTAGGTGTTGGCATAATAAATCCAACCTGACCAACTAGTGAATCCAAGTTGTGCCCTCGCGGAACATCAATAATCCTTACCAAGTCACCGACTTGCATTGACCACCTCAATCACTTCAATTCGCTCCCAAAATGTTCCCTGCTCGCCCCAGCAAATCTTTACCATGTCCCGGCCGGGGAGTGCGGTGTCACCAAAAGCAACCACGATACCGTGCATGCCAAAGTGCCACGCATCTTCGTTAAAACTTCTTACCAAGTCACCAACATTCATGATACAACTACCAAATCCTCGTCTAGAAAACGCCTCTTGAGGATACGACTGTTGAGCAATTGCACCTCATAAATAAAATATGGCTCTTGCTCCCAACGATGCGACTCATACCGCTTCAAAACGAGCCCCATTGTGCCGCTTGGCACTCCAATGCATGCCCGTTTAATTTTCACTAGTCTTCCAATATGGTTCATTTATGATGCCCTGCTAATTCTTGTGATCTGCTGGGTCGGAATCGAATAAATCTCCCCATCCCAAAAAATCATGGAGCGGAGGCGGTTGACGCTATCAAACTCCATGAAAATACCCACTTCCTCATCAAATCCTGGACCGAAATAAATAGATACCAAATCGCCAGCAGCAACTCGATACTCGCCTTGCAGAATGCCTTGGGTCGCTTTGTCCACGCATATTAGACGTAGCACGACAGTATTTATTCAAAGAATTGTTCACTTTACAATTTCTTTACATTTCGCTATGTCAGTCGATATCTAAATTTAAGTTCCTGCCCCTCGCGGGTCAGCACCACCCTTATAAATGTTTTCTTTCGCATTTTAAACCATAGAGCAATTGCTTGAACCACGGAGCGTGGTGATCTTCCATTAACTGTTTGGATAATATCTCCGTTACGAATTCCGGCTTGATGCAAAGGCGAGCCGCATCTAATACGTCTAACTCTAAAGCCTACAATTTCGCCCTCGTCATCACGATGCCAGCTAGCATGCCCAAGTTTTCTAATTTCAGTGGGATGCCTTGCCATACTATTAACGTATTCTTTTTCGACCCTGTATCTAGAATCAGAAACTTGAACAATAGAATCTATATGATCAAGGCATGGACGCCGACGACGGTTTCTTCTTTTCTTCTTTGTTGCTCTCGTTCTCTGTGATGTCGCAACTACAGCAGGGGCGGGCACAGATGTTTCAACTGGTTCAGAAACAGTCTCAACCGTTTCTGCAACAATTGTCTCGACTTCGGTTGTAGTTTCCGGTCCAGGGGTTGATTGTTCCATAATAATTTCTCCAGACTCCGATTCTGTCTCCGGGGTCAATTCCAAATCAAACACAACTTCCCTAAATACTGGTTCATCAATAATTGTTATGGGTTCGGGAGTTGCTTCCAAAGAAGCCAGAATCATTGGCCACAGATAGAACGCTGCGACAAATGAAGTG
>VMHT01084511.1_pt1 | contig 25202 bp, 25 predicted proteins | sample 4693611 | NCBI WGS metagenome assembly VMHT01 (sample SAMN12280063, study PRJNA550983) | marine metagenome | isolation source: seawater sampled from same location over 5 years 0.02-0.2 micron viral filtrate | place: USA: collected off the coast of southern California halfway between the port... ...
AACATCACTTGAAAAGGCGAAGACCGAAGCATTCTGTATGGGAAGGGACTTTGCCTCGTTTTCAAAGTGGCTTATCCCACACAGAAAAAAGGTTCACGTCGCCATCTTCCTGCTTTCATTATTGATGATTCCCGGAGCCATGACTGCCCTCCAACCCATCGATATGGAATCCTATGAAATGGAGTCGCCAGAACTCACAGCACAGGCGATCATCGATGAAGAGTTTGCGAACTCAGAAATTATCCTTGGTTTCCTCGTCTCAGCGCGCGACCCAAACTATGTCCCACCCATCGAGGAATGGACACCAGTCCCCTTGATGAGCGACGGTGCCCCCGACTATGCCAATCTACCCAGCGTCACTGAAATGGTGGAATCCGGTGAACCCTGGCAGGGCATCTATGCCCCGACTGGTGGTATCCTCAACCTTTCACTGCTGCAGGAAATAGACGGCAAAATCGACATGATTCAAGACCACCCGCTCGCTCCAGCAATGAAGCCCCTCGTGAACGACGTCACCGGTTCCCAAGCACCTGGTGCAATTTCTCTTTCCGACCACTTTAGAGGCTTCATGAACAACACCTCTGTCCTCACCCAACCGGGCCTGACTGCCCAAGGCATCGTCACCGACCCTCCTACAAACTGGTATGATTGTGGTATATTGGAATGCCTTGAGTTCGATGATGCGAATGTATCGCAGGCTCACATTGATCTGGCTGCTGCGCGCATGGCTGAGGCTTCCGACAATAATTTCCTGCGTTGGTTATCGCTAGACCGTGGCTTTGTTGCTGATATGAACGCCCTACAGGACGGTCCAATTGGTGGTCAACTGAATACCGACGGAACATGGGAAGGTGGATTCACTGGGAAGGGTCGCTGGTCTGCTTCTTCTACATGGCTTCTCGTTCAATTCGACCGAGGCACTCTCGAATCGATGGGTTGGGAAGTGATTTGGAAGGACGCTCATCCAGAGAAGAGCATCGTGTTTTCTGAAGAAGGGACCCGAATTGGCGGCTACAGAATAGCAGATAACTCACTCGTCCTGCACCCGCCCCAATACAACGAGAGCATGTGCCTCGAACTTCTGAAAGAAACGGGTGGTTGTTCGACCGAATGGTCTTACATGGATCTCGAAGGTCAACTTCGAACCCACGACCGAACCACCATCACCCTGCTTGTTGGACAAGGTGTGAATGTTGAAGTGAATCGGGAACTGCAAGCCAGTGCTGGCTTGATTTTGCTGATGGGCATGGCCATTGTTGTGCTCCTCTATGTCAGTCTGCGCCGACTGTCTGACGTCATTATCGTCATGTTTGCTCTCGGCAGTGCCTTGCTATGGATGCAAGGTATGATTGGGCATTTCTCAAGCCTGACCTCGATGTTTGGTTTCAGCCTCATAGCCAGATCACAATTTTCAAATCTCCTTCCAATTCTTGTCCTCGCCTTGGGTATTGATGACTCGCTGCATGCCCTTCATCGTTACAAAGAAGAGCGAGCGATGAAGAAGTCATCCGAGACATCTGCTGAAATTACCCTGTCGAGGGTGGGTCGAGCAATCATGCTGACCTCGGTCACGACCATGGCTGCATTTGCTGCAAACCTCTTCAGTGACATAGCTGCGCTGCGCTCTTTTGGAATTGAAGCGGCACTTGGTATTCTCGCAGCATTCATCCTCACTGGCCTTTGGGTTCCACTGATTCGGCTGTCCGTCGACGATTGGTTGGCTGGGCGAAACCGCTCGACTATGCCACAAGAAGGCACCACGCACCTTGTCTCAGAGGATTTGCTCAAGAGAATTTCCACCTCGTCTGGAACATGGAAAAATGCCGTCGTGATCTCCATTATTGCTGTCCTTATCACAATACCAGCAGCCTACGGCATGGCTCAGCTCGAAGGCGACTTCGCTGTCGAGGACTTCCTCGATGAGGCATCTGATTTTGCCATTGGTGTTGATGAAATCTCACAGCGATTTGCCGATGAAGGGGAACCTGCAAACCTCTTAATTGTCGGCGATGTGCTCGACCCTGAAGTTTTCGCCGCTATTGATGTGTTCAGGCAAGATATGGACGTATTACCTGAAGGCGTACCCGATAAAATCACGAGACAGCCAGACGGTACAATCGATATTTTGGCTCTTGACGAAATGGTCTTCGCCGCTCAAGGGTCGCTCCTGCTCAATCCAGACCCGTTTGTCGAAGCGGGTTGGGTCGTCAATGAAACCGGCCATGGTATGGGTTGCAGCGAAGATGGTGGGGGCCTGTTAATGGACTTGACAAATCGGAATTGCCTAGCGTTCTTCTATGGATTCCTCTCGCTCAACGGCGTCCCCGGCGTTGGACCGATTCCTGATATTCCACCCAGTATTGTCAGCCTTTACATCGCTCCAAACGTGGAGCTTGATCCGACCCAACCGTGGTTGGATGTAAACGGTGAAGATGCGGAGTATGACCACATGCTGATTCGATTTGGGATGACCGCTCCCGAAGATTTCCCTGGCATGGCAGGCGGAATGGAAGAGGTTTGGAGGGACCTTTCCTCGTTCACAAACCTCTCAACGGGAACGCAGGAAGAAGCAGGGCCAGCCAGTGAAGATAAGCCGCTGACATGGGTGATGCCGACCGGTCGGCCTGTGACCAGATTCGTCGCTTCAACCACCATGCAAGAGGAAATGCAATCATCGCTCATCCTCGGCTCGCTGTTTGTCTTTGGAACCCTTTCAGTGGGCTTTAGATCCTTCAAGCAGGCAAGCGTCACGCTTGTTCCAATTCTCCTTGTCGTGGTCTGGCTCTACGGACTGATGTACGTCGCTGGCTCCTCACTCAACATCGTGACGGTCACCATTGCAACGATCTCGCTTGGCGTGGGCATCGATTATTGTATCCACGTCACCGAGAGGTACAGGGAAGGTCGGGAGAATGGGGAAACCCATCATGAAGCTTTGATTGGGGTTGGAGGGGCCTGTGGGCTTGCTCTTGTTGGAAGCGCAGCATCCGACATCGCCGGATTTTCGATGATTGCTCTGTCCCCAATGGGCTTGTTCAGCAATTTCGGTATCTTCTCCGCAGCAATGATTGCCTTGTCCCTCATAGCCAGCCTTGTGCTGACCACCGCTGCCCTCGGATTAATCGCTTCACTCGACCCGGACCCCGCACCTCCTTTGGAGGAGGTTTGATGGACGCATTGCGACTTCTCAAACCAGAAGATGTCCCCCGAATGGTCGTCATCAACGAGCAGGGTTTGCCCGGAACGGGGAAGGTATCAGAAGCAGAAATGGCAGATCTTCTCAGCCTCAGCGAACTGGCTTTCGGGTATGAAAAGGACAATGTTCTCACCGGATTTGTGCTCTGCCTCTTACCAAAAACAAGGTATGGCAGTTTGAATTACGCTTGGTTTAACCATCGATATGACGAATTTCTCTATGTCGATCGAATAGCCGTTGCGGAGGACCTCAGAAGCCGCGGGATTGGCAGTCATTTGTACAACAAAGTCATTGCTCATGCAGAACATCTTCAGGCTCCAGTGGCCGCTGAAGTCAGTCTGCGACCACCCAATCCTGGCTCAATGAGATTTCACGAAAGCCACGGTTTCGAACAGGTAGGTGTCTTTGAACAGAAAGCAAAGGCAGTGACGATGTTGATTCGACGAATCCAATGAGCAAACAAGTGCAGTCGCCGGCAAAGCATTCAATAAAAATGTCACATGTGTACTGCCATGGCTCAAGACAAGCCCCCTGAAGCAATCACGCTTCAGCCAGCGAATCAGCCTAATCCGACCCGCCCTGCGAACACCTTCTCCGGAGAAATTCAACAGGTAGCGCCAATGATCAGCGGCGAGGCGGCAATGCCAGGTCAGCAACCCATTGTTGTGTCCTCTGGCAAACCTTCACCCGCGCTTATGTTGGGTGGATTTTTGGCCATGCTTGGTTCAACTATAATTCCAATTTTAACTGCCTTTGGAGATGCTTTTAGCAATGTGGATGGTGAAACACTTTGCTGCTTTCTTTGCAATGGCAATGCTATGGGATTGGGTATGATAGCGGTGTATTCATTTCAGTATGGCGCCTGGGAAAGCAATACTGGAAAGCAAGGGTCAGCAGCCATGTCCTACATCGTTGGCGTCGGTGCACTGCTCATTGGAGGGTTCTTGAGCACCCTCTTTTTCATCAATGTTTGATTCTTCCTACCCAGTTAGCCGGACAACAAATGAAATGTGAACCGGTGCGTTCATGAACAGGAGAGGTGCCGGATGGTTTGCTGTCTTTGGGGTTGGCCCCGAGAACGCGGTGATTTTGATGTCAAATGATACACCCGACAAACCAGATGAAGACGAGGATTGGATGAAGTATGCCAATGCTGGATTTGGTGAAACAGACTACTCCCTCTGGGACGACCAACCAGCTGAACAAAACGAGGATGAACAAGAGCCTGATTTTGACCTCAATTCAACACCGAATCAATTGGGCACACATATGGAGGAAATCCCTCGCGCCCCATCCCCCGCAGGGCACAAGCATCTTGTCCGAATAGGCACATGTGACCATTGCTTGGGCCGCCTGGGTGGAAAAAAGCGCTATGAGCAAACCATCGCTGAATCTGGAGCAGAAATTCGGGCAGGCGTTGTCCGAAGGGATTCGCACCTTGAAAACGCTCGTAAGGAAATACCATTGTGTCCTTTTTGCGAGAATCTCTACGAAGAAGCGGACCTTCTTGCCGACATTATCTATGATGCAATTCAGCCGTATGAAGCAACCCGTTTGCAGTTGGGCGCCCGTATACCCAAAGATCAGATCGCTGCCGAAGAAGAACTCCGCAAGCGCCTAGGCGCTGGAGGATCTGACGCTTTGAAATCTGGACTGGTCACCGAAATCGCCAGAAACCTCAATGATCGTTTAGATGGAAAGAAACTGGTGAATGATAAGCCACAAATTTTGGCCCTCATCGACGTGCTAACCCTCACTGTGGAACTGGATATTCGTGCACACTACCTCTATGGCAGGTATCAAAAATTGGAACGGGGCATTCCCCAAACCCGCTGGCCATGCCGCGCCTGCAAGGGCCGGGGCTGTGAGAAGTGCGATGGTACTGGTCTGCAGTACAAGAAGAGCGTTCAAGACCTCATTGGCAACCCGTTACTTGGTTTGTTTGAAGCAAAGGAGCATGCGTTCCACGGCATGGGTCGAGAAGACATCGATGTCCGCTGTATGGGCCAAGGGCGACCATTCGTGATTGAGATGAAGGAGCCAAAGACTCGAACTGTTGACCTTGACGCAGCGATGAATTCAATCAATGAGCTGGCGGAAGGGAGCATCAACATCACTGGCCTTCGCAGCTCCAATCGAAGCGAAGTGGTTCGAGTGAAGGACACTCCCGCTGAAAAATCCTACACCATTCGTTTCCGTGTCATGCCTCTGAGCGAGGCTGAGCATGCGGTGCTGACTGCACCGGTCGACTTGACGCATGTTGATGTTCAGGATCGAGGGGGCAAAGGCCGCAAGAATCCAAAACGACGCAACAGGCGAGGCGATCGAAAAAACGACCACAAAAAGCCACTTCCCGCCGTTATTGAAGTCGTCGAAGGCCCATCGGAGGAGGAATTGAAAGCATTCAAGAAAGCAGAATTGGTCGAAAAGGCAGAGTCACTTGGCCTAGCCAAGTCTGGAACCAAAGGCGAGTTGATTGAACGGATCATGAGCGCCGGGCCACCTGCTCCTGTGATGTTCGACTTGCCTGAGGCTGAGTTCATCAAAGAAACCATCGACAAACTGGCTGGTGTCAAACTCTTCCAGCGCACACCTGAACGGGTGGCTCACCGAAGGGCTGACCTGATCCGAAAACGAACCGTTTTTGAAACCTCAAAACCAACCATTGAGACCATGCCAGACGGGGTTTTGGAAGTCGAGTTTACCCTCCGCTGCGAGTCGGGGACCTACGTCAAGGAAACTGTGCACGGCGACGGTGGACGAACTCAGCCAAGCCTCTCATCCTTGATCAAAGCGAAGTGCGACGTGATGTGGCTTGATGTGGGCGACATTCACGCTGATTGAAGGCGAAATTCCACCCTGAATGGGTAGTTTTTCAGTGGTTTTCACGATGAATTCACCTCGTGCATCCGTCGCGGTGCTTATATGGGGAAGGCAGGTCGCCGAATTGCTTGGAAGATGTACATCTGCTAATCTGAGCGCATAGGAGGCGAAAAACATGAAGCGATCCAAGGGCCTGCGAGTCGGAACACGAAGCGTTCTACGACGCCGCAAGAACGAACGCAGCCGAGTGAACATCAGCCGAGTCATGCATGATTATCAAGAAGGCGACCGCGTTGCCATCGTTCTCGATGGAGGACAACAGATGGGTATGCCCCACCGCCGGTTCCAAGGCCGCACTGGATTCATTCAGAAGCGCCAAGGTGTTGCGTGGGTTGTTTCGGTCAAGGACGGAAACATGCCAAAGACTGTGATTGCTCGACCTGAGCACTTGCGACCACTCCAGTGAGGAATTCACATGACTGATGAAGAGCGATTTGTTGACTTTGCCACTGTTCGAGAGATGCTGTTGAACGCTCAAGAGCGCCGCAACAACTTGACCTATGAGCAAAAAGCCGCACTCCAGCATGCTGAATGGGCCGCCAGCGATCATCGCAACGGCTACAAAACCCTACCCGAAGTCTTCGAATCACTTCGTGATGCATTAACCGCAACCGACAAACTAACCCCACACCCCCAACTCGCTGCAAAGCTCGCAGAGTTGATGCCAATGTACCCTGATGACGTGAAAGCAGTCCTTGCCTCTCGCCGTCTTGGGATTGAAGACAGTGAAATTCAAGAAATTCTTGACATCGTTCGCCAGCATGTTGGCGTCGAGTGAACACAATCCCCTCAGTGGTGACTCGTTATGTCAGGATCTCGTCGCGACCGCAACATCAAGGTGCCAACACGCGCCAGCAAAACCGATCGTACTTCCACAGATGGTCATGGCTACTCCCGTCCCGCAGAAGGGCGCCCTACCGTCCCAAGGCCTCAACCAAAGAAGGCTGCACCTCAACCTCGGCAAAACAACAACCGTCAAGGTGGACAACGCAGGCAAAACAACCCTCAAGGTGGGCAACGCAACAGCCGGCCCCAACAAAAATCACCGCTTATGGAAGAGATCTGGGCACGTGTCATTGACCATGACGTAACCGACAACGTCATTGTAGCCATCAGTGAAGAAAAGATGCTGCTCTGCCGGCTTGAACCAAAATCTGGCGTTGACCCCTTGTTGACCACCTCTCGAGTCTACATCGGCACGGATGCATCGAAGCGGGTCAATATCGGCCGTGTGCTTGGGATGACAAACCTCGGACGGGTTGCAAATCATGTCAAGGCAGACCTACCACTCGTCATACAGATTTTCATTGAAGAGAATGAAAAGCATTTCATTGACACCTTCTTCAATCGAGCAGGAAACATGTCGCTCAAGCAACATTCGTTCGAACTGCTGCCCGGCGTTGGCAACAAAAAGGCCTTGCAGATGGTTGAAGCGCGGGGCTCCAGTGGCTTCGAAACGCTGGCTGCGCTGAATGAAGCATGCAACATCGATGCTGCAGATTTGCTCGCAAAACGCTTCCATACGGAGTTGGAGGACCGAAATATCCAACCACGATTGATTGACCTGCTCCTTCCGGTGAAGGCATGAGGGGCGCCCGTTGGTTGGTCGATAGCCTTAGAGCGAAATTGCCCTTTGACAAATCCCTTGGCCAGCACTTTCTCGTCAATGATGAGTTGGTTCAACGCGCTGTGAAACTTGGTGAAGTTGAAGAGAGCGATCACGTCCTCGAAATAGGTCCTGGCCCTGGAGTGCTGACCGAAGCCTTGCTTGAAGTGGGGTGCAGGGTGACGGCCATCGAAATTGACCCAGGCGCAGCCGAACATCTCCGTGGCGCCTTTGCCCCAGAGATCAAGAAAGAGCAACTGGTGTTGATTGAAGGAGATGCCCTGAATGTCACATGGCCTTCTGATGTGGATAAGGTCGTTGCCAATATTCCCTATCAGATCTCATCGCCTCTCATCGAACATCTCACTCGCTACCTGCGAAACCCGAGAACAAGTGACCTGAACCACGCCGTTCTCCTCGTTCAGGAAGAATTCGCTGAACGCCTCGTGATGGAATATGAGGGGGATGTGGGGTCACTCGGCATGACAGCAGCCCTGGATTGGGATTGTGAAATTGAGGACAAAGTTGGCCCCCATAATTTCAGTCCAAACCCTAAGGTGAACTCTCGCTACGTCACGCTAGACGCCCATCATGAGCAGTGGCCATGTGATGTACGTCTTGTCCGCCAAATGATACACCAGTGCTTTACTGAGCGGAGAAAGAAGCTCCGGACCACTCTAAAACGGGCACCAAAACGCATCAACAGAGTCGCTGGATGGCACAATGCTCGTTGGAAAGATGCCTATGCCGCTCATGCGGATGACGAGCGAATGGAAGCACGCCCTGAAGAATTTGAGTTGGACGACTGGATTTCTCTGGCAGTTTCATTTGTTCATTCGACCCTCGATTCTTGAGTTCAAATACAGTCGAAATCTGTATTTTTAAGACGCTGATGCGGGAGAGCCTTTTCTTAGTGGTGCCTCCTCGCATGGACTTGTCGGAGGGGATGCTATGGCTAAGAAAGACACCTATCTCGCTTTACTACGTCGAGGAATTGACGATACCACCGCCCAGCAGTTGGCCGATTCTGGCCTAAAAATCGGCGATTTGAAGAAAATCGACAAGGACATGCTGATTGAGAATTACGGCTTGAAAGCAGACATTGCTGACGGTGTCATCTCAATTATTGCCGCTGGCCCACAAAGCCACGGTAAAGAGCGTTATTTGTCAAAGGTCCTCGCACCCGAAAAGAAGCAAGAATCAAAGATTGAAGAAATCAAATTCCAACGCAAGCAAAAGGACGTGCTCACCGAGCTTGCCGAACAAAAAGAACGGCTCAAAATCGCCAAGGTCGAAGCGTTTCGAGCTCAAAAGTTGGTCATGAATCGCTTGGGTAAAACTGTTGAACTGATCGTCAAACTCGAAAACAACCTTCATGATGAAGGAAAAGACGACCAGAAAGTCAAGATTCGCGACCAATTGGAAACCCGTGGCCTCGAAGCCGCACGTGACCATGAAATGCTGGAATTGGAAGGAACGCCTCAAGATATTGTGGATTTCCGACGCAAGCACGTTCCTGCACTCATCTTCCATGCCTGTCCATTTTGTGGCGATGAAATGGACCCGCGCCAATCCCGAGATCAAGACAGGCCCGATGATTGGGCCTTCATGTGCTGGGAATGTGAGACCAGTTTCACCTCTGGACTCGCTGACCTTGTTGAGACCAGAATGGCGAACGGGACCCGGATTGTCATCGATGAAGACAAGCCCCCCCGCAACCCAGTGCCGCCGAAGCCTGCGTCGATGGACTTCAGCAGTGTAAACGAACTGATTCGAAAGGACTTGGAAGAAACTGGTGCTACAGCTGACGAGATGACGAAGGTCGTCGAAGAAGGCGGTTTGACTGGTGGCCTCATGGACATCAACGACTGGATCGACCAAACCCTCGCTGCTAAGGAATACATCCAAGCTCAGGAAGACCGAGAAGACTTCATTCTCCGAACAGGAGCAGGCGCTACCAAGTTCAACAAGTGGATGAAGAAGGCTGGTTTGTTCTTCAATAAGCAAACTGGTCGATGGACCCGTCACAAGGACATGCGGTGAGGTGTTTGTGATGTCCGCAAATGCGGTTGCAGCAACCCTCGACTTCGACCCAAGTCTCGATCAGACCCCGCCTGTTGTTCGTTTTTTGCAAGGCCCACACCTGTTGGGCCAAACACCATTTGTAGCGGGAAGAACCCTCGTCGAACACGCAATTGAAGCTGGTATTGAAATTCCTACGAATTGTACTTCTGGGACGTGTGGCGCCTGTATGGTCACGTTGTTGCTCGGCGACGTTCCTCTGCCCGACCCCCTACCTCCTGGTTTAGATGATTTTTTGGTGGATGAGGGCGCTCGACTGGGCTGCATCGGATTGCCTGCAGGTGATGTTGACATTGATCTGCGACCACCGATTTGAATGGAGGAATGGTTCTGTTCGAAGAATGGGGGCGCACTGAATGGCTTCTGCTGTTGGTCAACACCTTTGCGATGTACGTTGTGGTGCGATTTTTACAACGGAAGATACAACGGAAATTGAACGAAGTCGAGGCAAGGCAACGGCACCATCTGCACCAAAAGAGAGCGGAGAGTGAAGATGTTAGCAAGGACCCTGCAGACAAGTAAACGCATATGATTCAAGAACCGTAGGCGGTTGTTTCCATACATGACGGAGCGAGCGGAGGTCACCACAGGCCCGCTTGCCGTCGGTCAATTTGTCTCCATGGTCAAGCGTACACTCGCGCATGAACCAATGTTCCAACGACAAGCGATTCGAGGCGAAGTGTCACAGTGGAAACCCTACCCTTCAGGCCATACGTACTTCACCTTAAGGGACGATGATGGTCAACTCAGCGCCGTGATTTGGAAGGGGCGATGCGAGATAGATCCTTCCATTAAGGAAGGAACCGAAGTTGTTGTCACGGCAAGTTTAGACGTCTATGTGAAGCGAGGGAACATCCAACTCATCGTCGAGCGAATAGAGCCTGTGAACAGCCTCGGAGCGATGGAAGAAGCCAAACGAATACTGATCCAACGGCTTCGGCAAGAAGGTGAACTGGACAGAACGCGAATGGCCCTGCCCTTCATTCCAAAGCATATTGCCATCATTACTGGGACTGGTTCAGCCGCATTAGCTGATATGCAGCGCCTGATCGACAACCGCTGGCCGGGGCTTCGTCGGACGGTCATAGGCGTACTCGTTCAAGGAGACAGGGCTGTTGAAGAAATTGTCCGTGCATTGGCCCTAACCCGTCGATTAAGCCAACCAGAAGTCGCAACACAGCGAGGTGAGCCTCCGGTGGATTTGGTCATTGTTGGCCGAGGAGGAGGTTCGCCTCAGGACCTTTGGGCGTTCAACATGGAACCTGTTGTTCGCGCCGTACTTGCCAGCCCTGTCCCCGTTGTTTCTGCAGTGGGTCATGAATCTGATTTGTTGGTTTCCGACCTCGTAGCCGATGTCCGCGCTTCAACACCTTCAAACGCGATTGAACGAAGCGTGCCAATCCGTGCGGAATTGGAACAGTGGATGGATGATCTCGACGAACGCTTGGACCATGCTACACGCAGAACATTTCGTGATGCGAGGGTCCGGTTGACTGGGTTGCATGCACGGCTCAAAGTAGCCCCGCTTGCTGGTATCAATTCAGAAAAGCGATTGCTGCTGGCCCAAAAAGCGAAACTCAATCGTGTCACGGAAGGCATATTTTCTCGAGAACGTACTCGATTAAGTGGTTTGGAAGCAGCCCTGCATTCCATTCATCCACAACGGGTTCTTGAACGAGGGTATGCGATGACCCAAACCCGGGATGGAACCGTGATCACCAATACAGGTATGCTTGCCGTTGGCCAACAGTTTAACCTGCACTTTGTCGATGGAACCGCAGAGGCTGCGGTGACTGAAATTCACACCAAGGAAGAATGAACAATGACTGAAAAAGAAACTACATACAACGAAGCTGCTCTACGACTCGAGGCAATAGTGGCCGCACTTGAACGAGGTGGTATGGGGCTGGATGAAACCCTCAAACTCTACGAAGAAGGAGCTGAACTCCTGAAAACCTGTCAAGCAGAACTCATCGCAGCTGAGGGTCGTTTGAACGAGCTTCGATTGGAAGATCTCGAACACGAAGTTCAAGCACAGGAAACCTCAGATTGAGATTGAAGCCGGGAGTCACAACGTATGAAGCCTCGAAAGCACAAAGCTCTGAGCCTTCGGGTTATTCGCTTGTTGAATGGCTGGAAGGACCCGCATTCTGATCTTCCTTACACCAAGACTGAAGCAATGAAGAGCATTGAGATTGGCGAGACTGGAATCATTACAATGTTCATCACGCCACATCGCCCTCACTGCCCTTGCTGCCTGTTGGACCTTCGAGCACTACATCGTAAGGTGTCAAGCCTGAAGGGCGTCACTGGGGTCGAAATTACAATTGAAGGGGTTCCGGCTGCAGAGCGTTGGACTCGAGAAGTGAATGGTTGATGTCCCTTCTTCGCAGAATGAGATAGACCGGGTATGACCAACCGCCAACTGATGCAAACCATGCCAAAAGGGAGCCTAAAACAGGCCCCAATACAGGTATTGACCACATCACAACCAGCGCGTACACCGCTACGCTTACCCCACCGAGCATCATAGGTCCTGCGGCACCTTGAGGAACGGTTTCGCCCTGAGCAAGCCACAGCGCAACCATACTCGTCAAGAAAATCGCAGGGAACACAGCGGCCAAGCCTGCAAGCAAAGGGAGCCCTTGGCTGGAAAGCCAAACCGCACAGCCAATGGCAAACGCTGCAGCCGCTCCTCTGCCAACGAGAACCGGCCATTGAACCTGGCGCGACCCCTTTGGAGTCGGTCGTGCTTTGAGATTAAAGCGCACAGCCAGGGCAATAAGGAGAAATAAACCGACAAAGCCAATCGCCCAGTTGGAAACTCCTTGGCTTGTAGCTTCGCCAATAACCGCGAGCAGTGCCACTCCCGCACAAGCCCAGACAATCAGCGAAACTAGTGTTGTCACCAACAATGGCCGGCGAGTCGAAAGATGGTTTGGGAGCATCACCCATACGCCAAGAAATAAGGCGTTGAGAAGCATTCCTAACGGAACGATAGCCATGCTTTGCAACAATTCATCTTGATTACCCGAGAGATACATTCCAGCCGCAGCAGGGACAATTGTGGATGGCACAGTCCCAAGCACACCACCAACAAGCCCGCCCCATCGTTCGATAGCAAGCGTGACACCAGTGGCCACTAGGCCTGCAAATAAAGCCGAAAGAAGGACCGAGGATGCAAGCATGGTCATGCCCGTCCGTTGAGTTCCTCTTCTAGGCGATCTAAACTTCCGCCAGCCCACTCAGCAACACGTTCGCCGTCGATGTACAGGGCATTGAATGGCAGGACGTCCACCAATGAGACCCACGGGTTGTCGATTTTGAAATGACCGAGCCCGGGTGCATCGAGCAGGAGCACTCCCACTCGAACCTCATTGGTGAGTTCATCCGTTTGCTCCTCAAGCGTTCCTGTCCATATTTTACAAGGTTCGCACCCTGTTTTTCCAAGCACCAACAAGGAAATTGGGGCATCAAGGAAGGCTTTCCATGTGCCTGAATCAAGTTGTTCAATCCTAACCAACAAGCCCGCCTCTTAGGTCTGGGATTCGACCCATGCTTCAAGGCGGGAGCGTCGGCACATCAACTCTACCATGGCTCTTGTTTGCGGATTGAAATCGTTAGAGGGCTGAAACTACACCTTGATATGGCATGAGAGTCTCCGGCAATTGAGGCAGGAATATGAGAGGAATGGGTGATACTAATGCAGACGCAACGTGTCCAGTTATGCACGGGGCCATCAGCGCACCGAGCACTGGAACGAAGAACAATGATTGGTGGCCAAATCAGTTGAATTTGGCCATCCTTCACCAACACGACAGAAAAACAAACCCGATGGGTGAGAACTTCGTGTACAAGGACGCATTCAACAATGTCGATTACGCTGCTCTGAAGAAAGACCTACACGCACTTATGACCGACAGCCAAGACTGGTGGCCCGCTGACTACGGACACTATGGACCATTTTTCATTCGTATGACCTGGCACGCTGCCGGCACATACAGAACCGGTGACGGCCGCGGTGGCGGAGGAACAGGAGCACAGCGATTTGCTCCTCTCAACAGCTGGCCAGACAACGGAAACCTTGACAAAGCACGAAGACTACTTTGGCCGATCAAGAAGAAGTACGGAAACGGTATTAGCTGGGCAGATTTGCTCATTTTAACCGGTCAGATCGCTATTGAATCGATGGGCGGACCAGTGCTCGGATTCGGTGGAGGAAGACCTGACATCTGGCACCCTGAAGATGATATTTATTGGGGCAGTGAAGACGAATGGCTCGGCGACGACAGGTATGGAGATACCCGTCAAGATCTAGAAAACCCTCTCGCTGCAGTCCAAATGGGATTGATTTACGTCAACCCGCAAGGACCCAATGCAAACCCTGACCCACTACTCAGTGCTCAAGACATCCGTGAAACCTTCAGTCGAATGGCAATGAACGATGAAGAGACTGTTGCTCTAACAGCAGGTGGACACACCTTCGGAAAAGCACACGGTGCTGGCCCAGAAGATCACAAGGGGCCAGAACCAGAAGGCGGAAGCATCGAAGAGCAAGGCTTCGGTTGGACAAGCGATTTCAAGTCCGGTGTAGGTCGAGATACGATCACAAGCGGGATTGAGGGCGCATGGACCGCAAACCCAATCACGTGGGACAACGGCTACTTTGATATGCTATTCAAGTACGATGAAACATGGCAATTGGAAAAGAGTCCTGCAGGCGCACACCAGTGGACGCCATCAAACCAAGCAGAGGAAGACATGGCACCTGACCCAGAAGACCCATCGATCAAAGTCCCCACAATGATGACGACTGCAGACATGGCAATGATTCGAGATCCTGAGTACCGAAAGATTTCCAAGCACTTCCACGAAAACCCTGATGTATTTGCGGACGCATTTTCCAAGGCCTGGTTCAAATTACTTCACAGAGACATGGGGCCAAAGTCACGATACTTGGGCCCAGACGTTCCTGATGAAGATTTCATCTGGCAAGACCCAGTTCCATCAGGCAGCACATCCTACGATGTCAGTGCCGTCAAGGAAGCCATCAAGTCGAGCGGGCTTTCAATCAGTGAAATGGTTGAAACTGCTTGGGCCAGCGCATCCACATTCCGAGGCTCTGACTTCCGCGGGGGCTCGAACGGTGCTCGAATCAGATTAGCACCACAGAAGGACTGGGAAGCAAATAAGCCAGCGCAACTGTCCAAGGTTCTCGGGGTCCTAAGCGGAATTGCCGATGCCAATGGTGCCAGTGTCGCTGACACGATTGTACTGGCCGGAAATGTTGGTATCGAAATGGCAAGTGGTGCGGAAGTTCCATTCTCACCAGGTCGTGGCGACGCTACTGACGAGCAAACAGATTCAGACTCATTCGCAGTCATGGAACCGGTTTCTTGTGGGTTCAGAAATTACCTGAAGGCCAACTTCGCAATCAGCCCAGAAGAAATGATGCTTGACAAAGCTCAACTTCTAGGACTCTCCGCTCCTGAGATGACCGTTCTCGTTGGAGGAATGAGATCTCTCGGTGTATCCTCAGACGATCGAGGACTGTTTTCAGAAGGTTCTAGCCTCTCCAACGAGTGGTTTGAGACCCTTCTCGATATGAACGTTCAGTGGACACCAACTGGAAGCAACTCCTACGATGCTCGTGACCGCTCAACTGGCGACAAGCTTCGCAGCGCAACCCGTTATGACCTCGTGTTCGGTAGCAACTCTCAACTGAGAGCCATCGCTGAAGTCTACGCTCAAGATGACAATCAAGACAAGTTCGTCGCAGATTTCATCTCAGCATGGAACAAAGTCATGAACGCAGGTCGATTCGACGCTGCTTGATGGCTCTGTTTGGCTCATCGAAACAGATAAACGCCGGCGGTGGTTGGCATTGGCATGGTCAATATTGGAGACACTGCCCCTGCCTTTACCCTCAAAACCACAGACAAGAGTGACGTCAGTTTGGCTGACTTTCACGGTCAAAATGTGATTCTTGCCTTCTACCCGGGCGCTTTTACTGGCGTGTGTGACAAGGAAATGTGTGCCTTTCAGGACAACATCGGCTCATTGAACGATGCAAACGCAGTCGTGCTGGGCATCAGCGTCGACTCGCCTTGGGCCAATGCAGAATTCTCCAGGAAGCACAATCTTGACTTTGCTCTGCTCTCTGACATTGACAGAAAAGTAGTGAATGCTTACGATGCAACTTTCGTTGGGCTGGGTGGCATCGAAGGGTACGTCAGCGCTAACCGTGTCGTCATCATCATTGACAAGGAAGGCACAGTCCAGTACCGCTGGGTCGCAGAAAACCCTGGTGTAGAACCGGATTACGGTGCGGTTATCGCCTTTGCTGCGTCGCTTTGAGTGCTTCAGATTCACTCAAACGGATCGATGTGGACAATCTGTTCCACATCGATTCTCTTGTAACCCCTTTCCCTAGCTGATTCTGCAGCCTTACTGAGCATTGCTCGCATCCATCCAAGCGACATCAGAGTCTTCATTCGGCCGATGGATTCGATGAACTGTACGGGATTACCACCGAGTTGTGCGTGCTTACGGATGTCCGATTCCAGCTGCTCAACCACCATGTAGTATGTTTCCAGTAGTTCTTCGACAGCATCACGGGTTACCGGCATTTTGGCATGAGTCTTGGCCAGCGCCAGTAATGTGGATTCTGTGAGTACGCCGCCTCCCTGGCTGACGACGAAGTCTTCGGTTGGAACCGATTCCATTGTCTCACCGTCCTCGTTTTCGTTTTCTAGCCCCATGCCTTGGATTGCGATTTCGAGGTGGCGTGGTTTTATGGTGGCTACTCGATCTTTCTCCGCCGCTGCTTCTGCATGCTTAATCAAAGCTGCAAGGTGGCGCTCAATATGTTCAATCCCTGCTTGCACAGCGGCTGAACCTACCGATTCGACAGCATCCAACTGATCGATCATTAGTTCGCGGGTGCGGTTGTAATTCAAGCGAGTTCGATGAGCGTCGTCAAGTGTTTTCCTGTCTGGATCTTGGGCCAGAGTTGCTTGTTCCATCTCTGGGACGAGCCGTTCAATCTCTTCACAAATGAGTTCGACAAGCCGTTGTTTGACGGCGCCTGCAAGACGCATTTCTGTGTAATTCGATGCCACCGCACCGATGTGTCCGGAGGAATAGGGCTTGGCCATAACCCCTACTCGAGAGGAGGCATATTGAACACTATGGTCGCTGGAGATGGGCTTTTCATTCCGTAAGCCCGTCTTCCCTGCTCATGGCTTGAGAGATTTCCCAAGCATGAAGGCATTCATGTCCACCGAGGAATCCCCCAGCCTCTCGACTTGGCCCAACGAATTCTGAGCCGCAAAATTGACAGAAGACCGCGACGATTGGTTCGTTGTAGTAGGTGCCGTTTGGCGTGGTGCGTTTTGGTATTCTTTTGCCCACATCTTCATGTGTCCATCCCTCAAGTTTCTCGCAAGTATCATTGTCAATCTGTTCTTGTTCAGTCATGTTCACCACTCCGTGATGGCCGGCCAAAGGCCGTCTGCTGTGAGGGGGCGCATGCCATCCTCATCTCGAATCCACGTGTCTTCTGTGCCGATACTACCTTCGGTGTGAACCACTTTGGGTTCAATAGCCATTGTAGCTCCGATCGGCATGGGTCGTTCAAACCCAGCTGCAACCACTGGAGACTCGTCAAGTTGGAGACCGACTGAATGGCCAAGGAATCTGCTCTGGTCGGGCGCCATGCCCATCAAATGAGAGGCGTGACCAAGTTCCTTGGCCAATTCAAACCCTTCATGCCATGCTTCGCTGCATAAACCTCCACGATCAAGGACATCGACAACCGAATCCTTGACCGCCACCATGTCTTCCAAACGTGAAGTCCATGCTTCATCAAGACGACCTGCGACAAACATTCGCGTCATGTCCACAATGTAGCCTCGGTGAGCGTGAACGAGGTCAACCAAGACGGGTTCGTTTGCTTTAATCCGCGTGAAACCAGAGCCCATCCCGTTGAGTGGATGAGCTCCAGTTCCGCCAACAGCGGAATCGAAGAAGGAAGGAATGCCCCCTGCCCTTCCAGCAACAATAACTCCACGGTCGCATGAAAGTGGGAAGCGACGCATATACACTTGACCACCAAAACCTTCTGAACGACTTACTGCTTCTGCTGCAGCAACCAATTCGAGTTCAGTAACCCCTTCTCCGCCGACGGCTTGTACCGCCTCAAACATCCTAAGTTGTACATCAGCGGCTGAATTAAATTGCTCTTGTTCCCATGTCGATTTTACCTCACGCTGGCCGTGAATTATTCCCGTTACATCTGGGCAATCGCCCAAAGGTGACAGAGCATTAACAAATCGATCTGAATATGTCTTGGGCACTTCCCCAAACTGAAGACCGGGGGCGTTTGAAGCACCTCGCTGCGAAATGATTTCGGCAAATTCCTTCATTCTTGGAAAAGGGAGAACTTCGTGCGGGCAATCATCACCACCACCCTCGAACTTCGCTCGTTGTAGCGAGCGTCGGACGAACAGCACTGGGCCATTTCCGCCTGCCTCAACACTGCCTCCAGTCCCTTTGGCAGGGATGTAGAGCGAAGCATTTTGTCGGCCACCTGAGAAATAATACAAATCAACGGGGTGTTGAATCAATGCTCCTGCAATTCCGGCATCCTGAAGCAATCGCCCAAGTTCCGATTGACGGGCTTCGAGTTCAGAAGAAGGCACGCGCCAATCTTCACCTTCAGGGCCCGACAAATCTGTCACATCCCGACCGGTCATTGGTTGACTGTGAATGGCGGCTGTTCAAAATGACTCCTATCGCTTCAGCCTGAAAAGGCCGATGGGCAAACCGTCGAAGGAGGATCTTGTCAACCGATGCAACAGGTTCAGACCTGTACTTCGGGTGCAACCCAAACTTCAGTTGATTGAATTCTTTGTTCTGCAATTTCACAGTAGTCTGGAGAGAGGTCGACGCCTACATAGGTTCGCCCGGTTGCTTTCGCTGCTACGCAGGTCGAGCCTGAACCATTGAAGGGGTCAAGCACGACATCGCCGACAAAGCTGTACATTTCGATGCAGCGTTTTGGTAGTTCAACGGGGAATGGAGCCGGATGGTTCACGCGTGAAGCTCGTTCTGTAGGAAATGACCAAATCGATTTCGTGTGCTTAATGAAGTCGTCTCTTGAGATGGTGTCAATACGTCCTTCAGCCCTTTCTTTTTTGTCACGTTTGAGTTTGTAGTCGCCCTTTGAGAACACCAAGAGGTATTCATGAACATCACGTAAACACGGGTTGCTTGCGCTTTGGAATGAGCCCCAAGCACAAGAAGATCCAGCGCTTGCTGATTTGTCCCAGATAATTTCGCCACGCATCAAAAATCCAATCTCGGTCATCATGACGTTGATGTGACTTGAAAGTGGAATGTATGGCTTGCGACCAAGATTGGCGACATTGATGACCATTCGACCTCCAGGGGCTAGAACTCGGTAGCATTCTGCAAACACACCGTGGAGAAGATCGAGGTATTCAGCAAGAGAGAGGTCTTCGTCGTATTCTTTGCTGGCATTGTAGGGTGGCGAGGTCACCACAAGGTGAATACAGTTGTCTGGCAGGTCAAGGTTTCGAGAGTCTCCAACGATGATGCTGTTTGCCATTGTTGGGGGGAGAGGTTGTTCAACGCCAACCTCACGGCTGGAAACCAAACCCTCGTTCACTCTGCTTCCGTAGTAAGTGGACGCGTCGTGACCCTCTCGACGTGAAACGCCGAACGACGAGGTGCTTGTGCTGGCGCGACGGCGTGCTCCCTCCAGCGATGTGTCCCTTTCGGGTGCTTCGCGCGCCATCCTTCGGAAGCGGTGTTCGCGGCTATATCACCTTTCGGACAACTGACCGGCCGAACACGCGCGGTTTGCAAGTGGTTATGGATGCCCACAAAGGTTTGATTTGATGCGTGGGGATGAAAAACCGACGGCACTTGGACTGGATAATGGCGAGTGTTCTTACCCTCGGACATGTCAATGTTGAAGGGCGCACAGTCATTGTCCGAGTGGACATCAATTCCCCGATGGCTCCGGACCAATCCTTCTTGGATGACACCAGAATCAAGGCCATTGTTCCAACGCTTAATCGCCTTTCAAAGGCTAAAGTCGTGCTCCTTGCACATCAATCTAGGCCCGGGAAAAAGGATTTTACAAGCACACTAGGGCACTCGAGAGAACTTGGACGAATCCTTGGACGGCCTGTGAAGTGGGTTGAAGACCTCTCAGGAGACAAGGCCATGGCTGCCATTGAAAGCCTCGAGATTGGCGAGATCCTCATGCTCAACAACGTCAGAATGTACGATGAAGAACTCAAGACCAAAGGCACCTTTGACGTGATGGCTGAAACACAAATGGTACAGAAGTTGGCAAGCGTTGCAGACCTATATGTTTACGACGCATTTGCATGCGCCCACCGTGCAACACCGTCGGGTGTTGGATTCACAAACCTCATCCCTTGTGTTGCTGGAGAACTGATGGCAAATGAAATACAAAAACTCGACAAAGCTCTTGAAAATCCTGCTCGCCCGTGCATCGCCGTGCTTGGTGGCGTGAAGGTCGATGATTCAATTGCTGTTGCCGATAATATGCTTCGAAACAACATTTGTGACGAGGTGTGGGTGACCGGGGGTGTGGCGAACCTCATGCTCGAATTGGTCGGCCATGATATCGGTCTTGTTAACCATGATTTCTTGGTGGGCGAACTTGGTAAGCAATGGAACCCAACTGTTGAGAAGGCCAAATCATTGCTCCTCGACTTTTCTGAACAGATCCGACTCCCGGTTGACGTCGCTGCGAACATTGCAGATAATCGAGTTGATCTTTCCCTTGACCAACTGCCGGTCTCAGCCCCAATCTTTGATTTGGGAATCCAATCAATTCGGAATCTCTCAATGGCAATAAAAGCAGCAGGAACCGTCCATCTGAACGGGCCCGCTGGCGTCTTTGAATTACCTGATTTTGCACTTGGAACCATTGAGATGCTCAACGCATGTGCAGAATCTAATGCCTACGTTGTTGTTGGTGGCGGACATACTGCAACCCTCATCATGAAGCGAAATCTTGCCACAAAAATGGGCCATGTCTCGACTGGCGGTGGTGCTTGCCTTGACTACATCTCCGGACGGAGTTTACCTGCCGTAGCAAGCCTCGAAGCTAGTGCTAAAGCCTTCTCGATGAGGTCTGAATCTTCAATCAATACTCAGTAATTTGGAGCCACTGGGGAGGTTCGAACTCCCGACCTCCTGATTACGAATCAGGTGCTATACCAGCTAAGCCACAGTGGCGTATGTGATGGGCGGTGACTCGTAAACATAAGCAAGACGGTTGAGAGGCCAGCGTTGATGAGGGGGCGGCACCACCATCACCCATGGGCGACGATGCTGCGGTGAGGTATCGCAACACCGTACTTGTTGACGAAAGCGGGAACAAGCATCTCGGCGATGTGCTTCTGCACAGCGACGGAGCTTGGTCTGTATCCAATGGTGACGAAGATGTCAAACAGGATGTGGATGGCTCCAACCGACTCATCACGCGAAGTTTGCAAAACTGGCACACGCACTTGGCCATGCAGTTGAATGCACGAGATTTCAGTGATGGTTTTCCACTTCATCGTTGGCTGAATGAAGCAATTTTCCCCACTGAGGCCAAGATTACACCTGAATTTGTTCGTGTTGGATCCCAAGCTGCCGCCGCAGAGATGATCAAAACCGGAAGCTCGTTTGCGGCGGACATGTACTTCTATCCTGCAGTCACCGGGAAAGTGCTCGAAGATGCAGGTTTACGAGGATTGATTGGAGGGCCTGTCAGTGACGCAGCACTGCCATCTCATGAGGATGCGGCATCTGCACTGGATGAACTTGATGGGTTGCTCAAAAATCAATCTCCGCTTGACAACATCCAATACGCCATCGCAACCCATTCAGTCTATCTTTGCAGCGAAGACACCCTGCGAAGAGCATCTGAACTGGCAGAGCACCGTGATGGCCGTTTGCACATCCATGTCAGCGAGACAAGGAAAGAAGTAGCGGAATGCCATGAGAAAACCGGAATGTATCCTGTCGAATACCTCGACAGTTTGGACTTCTTCAAACCTGGAACGGTGTGTGCTCACGCCTCATGGGTCAAGAAAAATGAAATTCGTACGCTGGCTCAACACGGTGTAACAGCAGTCCATTGTCCCTCTTCTAATATGAAATTGGCCTGTGGGGGAACGCTATCATTGCCTGCTTACAATGAAGCAGGCGTCGATGTTCGCCTCGGAACCGATGGTGCAGCCTCATCAGGAAGTGGCTTGGACGTGCTGGCTGAGGCACGATTAGCCGCCCTGGTTCAACGTCATGACCACTGGGACCCGACGCTGATGACCGCCCATGATGCATTCCAGATGGCGACCAAAGGCAGCAAAGATTGGGCTGTTTGGGACATTGATGACATCCGAATGCGTCCTGTTGGCCGCTCGAATAATCGCCACATCACCAACCTGCTGTTTAACGGTGCGACGTGCCTTGACCTATGGGTCAATGGACAAGCACTCAGGTTTGATGGAACTACCTCTGCGATTGATGAGCGACAAGCATGGACCGAATTGGATCTTGCCGTTCAGTCGTATTACGATGGCGTAGAATGAACTCATTGCTGTCGAATAAGAAGGATGCCTGCTCCTTCTGCGATGATAATGAAGAGGTAGCCTGCTGCGCTTAGCGTAAGGTTGATCGAATAATCGAGATTGAGTTCAGTTCCTTCCGGAAGAACGCCTTCCTTTGTTCCAATTCCTGCGAAGAATTCGCCCGATTCGACTCGCCAATCTAGGCCTTCGACTTCGTTGTCACCAGCGGCCTTGTAACCTTGATCACCATAGGTACAAGTCTTGCTGTTGGTGTCAAATCCGCTTAGAACTCCACCATTCTGTGCAATGTCGTCGCATTGCTTCTTTTTATCACCATCAGCAATGACGAGAAAAACATCATCTCGGTCCCATTTGATGTTCGTATCTGCATTGATGACGAGAGATGCAGGGTTCCCTGGGAGCGCATCTTCAGAGAAGAACACCAAACCTTGTACGTTCGGCGTTGGTACATCATCAACGGTTCCTTCTAAGGTGTATCCTACTGTGCCGCCGAGCAGCAAGAGGGTTGAAACAACGATAAGAGCCAGTCCTGTTTTTTTCATAACCTCACTTCCTCAAATCAAAAAGAAAGCCGCGCCAAGGATGATGTAACTTGCAAGAAGCATGGCACCTTCGAGCCAATTTGTTTTCCCATCAGAAACAATTGAATTGGCCACAAGCACAGAAATGAAGGTCGCTGCAGTTTCTAACACACCAAATTCAAGCGTCAAATTGACTCCGAGAATCCAGGCCAAGATAACCATGACAGGGGCGACGAAAAGAGCGATTTGGACGCTCGAGCCAATAGCGATCGCAATCGCCAAATCCATCTTGTCTTTTCCGGCTACGATGACGGCTGCGAAATGCTCAGCAGCGTTGCCAAAGAATGGGAGCAAGATCACACCTACGAACAATTCAGGAACGCCCAAATCGTGAACAGCACCCTCAAGATTGTGAACAAGGATATGTGCCATCCAACCAACAAAAGCGGTTGAAGTAATCAGCAAGATCCACGCGTCCTTGATGCTCATGGTTGGGTGTTCATGGGTGCCATGGCCTGCTTCTGCTGCAAAGACATCAGCGTGAGTTTTCAATTGGAAGAGAAGGGCAAGTCCGTAGATAACCAGAAGGATGATTGCAGCAAAACGGGAGACATCTCGAATCGCATCACTTGTGTCGACGCCCATCATGCCAACAGCGCTCGGTATAATGAGGGCCAAAATAGCGAGCAACAGTAACGAGCCGTTCATCTGCCCAGCGTCCTTGTTGAAATGCTGAATCTTGTGGTTGATGCCACCCCAAACCATGGCAAGACCCAGCACCAGCAAGAGGTTCCCAAGAATGGAGCCTATCAAGGAGGCTTGAGTCACTTCAATCATCGTTTCAATCGTGGCTTCATTCGTTGATTTCGATGCCGCATAAAGAGCAAGACCTGCGATAATCATCTCAACTGCGTTTCCAAAAGTGGCGTTGAGAAGACCGCCAATCGCTTCTCCTGTTCGCAAGGCAATCTCTTCGGTTGCTTTGCCCATGAGGAAGGCCAGTGGCATAATCGCAACCATTGAGAAAATAAACGCAAGAACTACGTTGTGCTGGTGATTCATCAAAAGAGCAACTGGTGCAGCAAGTAAGAGCCAGTTGAGTTTATTTTTCATTGGGTTGAATGAATCAAGGAGGTTGTCAACGGCCATCTCGACGTGTTCTGAAAGTTCTTCTTTAGTGGCCTCATTCGAGGTAGCGGAATCGCCCATGCTCAATTGCAGCCTGTAAGAGGCCTTGAGGTCACCGCATAAACAGGAGCGTCAATCATCCTTTTTAGCGCGACCAACCTTTCGGCGGGCGGGGGCCTTGCGTGGTGCTGAGCGACGACCTACGGTTCGCTTCTTAGCGACTGGAGCAGGTTCTTCCTCCTCCTCATCATCGTCATCGTCGTCCTCTTCTTCTTCGACTGCGGCCTTCTTACTGCGTGTCTTGCGCTGAACGACGTTCACTGCGAACGGGTCATCTTCTTCTTCGACGTCTGCGGTTGCTTTCTCTTCCTTCTTTTCGCCGCCACTTGTATCGGTGACTGCGGCCATATCAAGATCTTGTGAAGTTCCGATGAATTCAGACATCCAATCATCATCCTCGCCATCTTCATCGCCCTTTGATTTCTTCTTCTTCGGACCAGACATACTGGTTTGAATGATGAGAGCCATGACAATCAATGACATGACGAAAACACCGGTAAGAACCCAGACCAGCACATATGGCGGATCTGACATTGAGGGCGTAATGACAATTGGTTCTGGCTCCGGTTGAAGGGATTCTACATAATTGCAGGATGTTGTACCATCCAAACGATTTCGACACTGATCGACGACAAACACCACGTTCTTGGACACTTCATTTCCTGCGGAATCAACGGCTCGGACGAACACTGCGTGTTGTCCTGGTTCGAAGTTTCCTGCCGAGAATTGCATATCAAGAACCATCGATCGGCTGTCACCGTCTAGGTCGGTAACAGTGGTGGATTCTGACCACGGGGTGGTTTGAGAATTACCCGTACCGTAGTTGTAAGTGAACTTGTACTGGAACGAGGTGATCATCACGTCATCGGTTGCTCCAGCAAGAAGTTGGATTGAATTTCCGTCGTAGAGGTATTTCGAACCGTCATCCCCAGAGGAAGGAGCATAGATTTCTACAGTAGGACGCTTAGCGTCTACTGCCCGATCGGTCCAAGTTTGACTGATGGTGTTGCCAGATTCATCTTCCATAATCAGTTCGATGACCATATCGCCTGCAATTGTTGACTGGCTGACAAAGAACTCAA
>VMHT01133404.1_pt1 | contig 25191 bp, 35 predicted proteins | sample 4693611 | NCBI WGS metagenome assembly VMHT01 (sample SAMN12280063, study PRJNA550983) | marine metagenome | isolation source: seawater sampled from same location over 5 years 0.02-0.2 micron viral filtrate | place: USA: collected off the coast of southern California halfway between the port... ...
ACATGGGGGTAAATTTGATGAGTATGTAAGAATTACATACAAACACACCCAACCACAAAAATCACAAACGAAACGAAAAGAGTCAGAGAACAACTTACACACACCCTCTAAAAACACCATGTCAATCGGAAGCCACTCTGCCTACGAGAAACGCGTGCTCGCGGATGCTCTTGAAAAGGCGATCCTTAATCAGCAACCGGAGGACGAGGTTGAGCGAGAGATCGACTGCATCCAGAGCACAGCCGCGGAGAAACAGGCTCTCTCAGACTTGGTTTGTCACCACCTCCGTATGCTGACCGAGAGCGAATGGATGGAGCTCGCCCCCGAAGCCGACGGCATCAAGTTTGGCGATCACGACGGCTCTCTCGAATACCTTCACTGGTGGGACGAGCACGAGATGGCTCGCGACATGGATATATTTGAAGAAGAGTTCGCCTTAGACTGCGCCCTCTCAATCCCTCACGAGGACCGCCCCCAGACACCATCTGTGGCCACCTTCGACCAAAACGATACCACCAATGTTCCCGTCAAGCTCCTTCATCTCGGAGACGACTACTACACGGGGAAATCACCCTTCGGGAAAGTCTACATCCCGCGTCACTTCGCCGACCGGGTCCGAGGGATCATCCAGACTCGCTGGAACAAAACGGGTGGAAACCACGGCACACCGACGCTAGATGGCGCCTGGATGGGAGATATCTCCATGAACGTCAAGGTGATGGGTCCTCACTGCAATCTGCCATTGCGCTGCAATCGTGTGATAGACACTCAGTAAGAAAACACAAAAAACACGTAGAATTAGATAGGATTTTTTTATTCAGTGTCGCGGATCACGATCTCTCGCTTAGGTGGTGAAGCTGGTGGATATCCCTGAACCGGAAACACGGGCGCGGAGGGCTGGGTCGGCTGTGCTTGCATGTGATGGGTCACATCGACGGGGTTTCGCACAAATCGGTCTTGGCTCCGAGATCTCGCGATCAACGAATTCTTATAACGAAAGCAAAATCCCATCCCCGTAAAGATTCCTCCCATGTAAGAGACCACATTCACTAACACGATATCAAAGGGTGTCATTGGCATAGTATACTGATATGAGTTATTTTCTTTGAAAATTTGATGAAATAGTTAGACCTTTTCTTTAAAAACTCTAACGATGGCTTGGAAATCCTCAAGTGCCTATCAATCCATGTCTTTTGAAGACAGACGCATTTATGACGAAACCCGTTATCGGGCAGGTCTCCGCGAATACACCAAACACTTGCGAAAAGCGGATGGCTTACACGATCGTGCCTCCGATATCGTGAGAGATCGCCTATGGAAGCAAGGCGACGATTACTGCTGGGAAAACTTCTATCCGGGTTCTCGTGTCCGGATCCCCCCCATACAAGAGTGCGTCAAGTGTAGGGTTTACGGATATCATTCTCGGGAAGCCAGTGAGTCTCGGTGCTTTATCGGATGCGTCGACTGTGTTCGCGAAAATGGCTGGTGCTGGGGAGAGTTCTTACGACCATCGCAATATGGTATCCCCGATCCAAACCCTGACACCCCCTCCGACTGGATCAAGATCCCCTGCAACGGGATTCGCGAAGGCCACGATGCCGAAATGACCAATCTGGAGGTGATCTTGATGCTCTTAAACGAAGTCTGGGACACGCACCCTGATAATGACCCTCCCAAATGGCGCGATTTCTTTAACAAGGCTCCCAACCATCTCCATATGGTGGTATGCGAATCTCTGGCACTCTGGACATCACCGGACATCATGCAAGACTGGGATATGGAACCGGGACACTACATGGTCTTTCAAACACTGTATTCTGCGTGGACCGAAGAGCAAACGTATGGCGGAGAATACGAGGTAGAAGATACAGACACATCTCTCCAGCCTCGGGAATTGTTCCCCGAAACAGAATCAGATGACAGAGATCGCGATACACGGCGCCAACTGTGTCGCGAGGGTCAAGCTCTTCTCGATAATGGCGAAGAGTTTAACGAAGAAAAATATCGTCAGCTTTGTAACTTGTTTATGAAGATCCATCAGGATTAGAGTGACATCTTGTAATTATCATGTAAGTGTACCCGTTGAACCTGCGTTTATATGAGATGAAAGACGTGAAAGAGTGTTACGCCTTACGGATAACCTTCGGGATCCGAAATTACCAATAATGCTATGAACCACGGGGATTCCGATACTAATCCCAGCACCGATGCCGATTGCGGCGACGCCACCGCTTAAAACGCCACACACGAATGTTACTACACCACATACCCAGACAAAATTGGTGCGACTTGGTACAAACTCTGATGGATAATAGTTCCCAGGCGATCGATCCCCCCGGCCTTTTTGTATCATAGGTTTCGTAGAATCCGTAGAATCCGTAGAATCCGTAGGTTTCTGAAATTTTAAATGTTTGGACAGATCGTTCATAATATCACCGTTTTTCATAGCTAATTCTCCAAGAGATCGTAATGATTCAGGTTGTTTTTCCATGCAAGCGTCATACAAAAAAATCATATCATCCGTATCCGTATCCGTATCCTCACTCATTTGAGTAGGTGGAAAGATTAATTTAACATCCATATCCGTGTAAGCTTGGCGGTAAGCTTTAGATAATTGTGGGTCTGATAACAATCTACTATGAAATAATCCTAGGTCAACATCACCTCCTCGCATAACCCTTTGTGTCCGTCTTTTACGCACAGGCTTAGATCTTCGTCTTCGGGAAACCTTCCTTCCACGCGAATACTTTACCATCTTTTATACACTCTCCAATATTTTTTTTTTAGGAAATTTGATTTAAACCCATCGTCCCATACCAAACCATCAACTATGAGTATTACGCAAGCCTCTCCGTGCTTTTCGGGTTCTTGTGGCCTATGTCTCAACTGCTGTGGCTCGGTGTCCCTTCTCGATAAACAACCGCCTCAGAGTAATTATGCCAAAGATCTCTACAAGTTTTCCAAGGGATCTCTTGACAAAGACTACGATACATATTGGCGAAAGATGCATGCGATCAAGAGCAATGGTTTCTTCACTAACCCTGGACAGGACAGCCTCTTAGCCAAGGAATACGGTATCGGACGATACTACAACGGAGAGGAATATGCAAAGACCTCGTGGAAGCTTCTCTCCAACAATGCGGGAAAACGATGCCAGATGCCCCAGTGCCAGATGTTTCACGAACACACTCACGAGTATCAAAGAGACGCGATGTTTAAGAATCTCCCTCTCTACCAAAGCGAGAACGCGACACTCTGTGCCGTCTGCATTCGCGAAAACGGCGTCAAGAAGGTTCCGCGTCTGGATTATGAAGGTATCACACCTTATGGATTTCTGAATACCTCCAAAAACATTGAGTAATTATTTGATGTAGCGTAATCAATCGGCGTATGTCCAAACGAATCAGTATGTGAAATCTGCACTGTTGGATATGTACAACATACTTTTAATGCATCTAATTGTCGCGTTTGAATATCATCTGTCCAACCTGAACACTTTTCGGCAACTATATGAAGGATATATTGGTCGTTGAGGGCGGTTTCGTTGAATGCCTCCTTACAGTTAGATACAGCGTGAACCACCTGCGGAGACGGAGACGGAGACGGAGACGGAGACAGAGTAGCTAAATAATGAGCAATTTTATTTATGACATCCATTTCTACCGAGTAATCTTGGAACACTTTAGCTGCGGCCAATCTTTGCCGCCTTTCTGCCTCAGTTTGCTCACTGCCATATATAATTCGTTCGCATAGATGAAATATGGGGACATGATAATATGCAGCTAAATGTAATTGATTCCATCCCAAATTATCTTTTGAGAAAAAGTCTATATTGTCTCTACCAGTTGCGGGATCAAACACTTTTTCAATATATGTTTCAATCAAATATGTAGCAATGGGTAAGTTACTATGAATCATTGCATAGTGAAGCGGAGTGCGATTATCTTTATCTTTGGATATCAAATCCCTAGCGCGAACAAACCCACTCGATAGGATAGCATCAAGGATATCCAACCGATCTTTCTCCACCGCCAAATGAATGGCGTTTTTTTTGGATATATCATATTTTGGTAAAGCAGTAGCGAAACCAGCGTATGTTTTCTTTCTCTTTTCCACATGTTCCTCCACCTGTACTAATCTACCATTCTGTACAGCTTCGTATAATTTTCTGTCCGTATCAGTTTCCTTACCAAATCCAAGACAGTTTAAACATCTCATCATCCCCCCCGTGTGTTTCTGTGTGTGTTTTTTTCGAGAAATCGTTCGGCTACGGTGGCGTTTGCTTACTCTCACGCCACGACCACGACCACGAGTCCGTTTGTTCTTACTCGGCCTTCTTCTGGTCTTTCTTTTCGTCCTTCTTCGCTTATTCTTCATTATACTATGTCCAATATATATTCTATGTCATCATCCACTCAAGATTCCCAGCTACACGCCGATCGATCTCCGAAGACACTTCTGGGAATGTCCCATCCTGAACGTTTGCTGTGACGGCTTGCGAAAAGGCGAGCATTTTTTGTGGGGTCTCCAAGAGTATCCGAAACAACTCACTAAACTCCAGGAGTTCGGTAATTTCTCTCTGTGTTCTCCCTAATTGAGTGAGATACCCATCCTTTCCCTCCACCAAATCTTGGATGTGAGGTTCCTCCTTTAGCAGAGAGCGCGTCTCGTGAACCATCTCGAGGATATCCGCATCTGTGAGATGGTAGTGATCGCGAAGAATACGGAGGGTCTCTCGCATATATCGGATATCCGAAGAAGATATCAGCGGGTCATTCAGCTCGTATTTCGTGTAGATTTTGTCGGTGTAAGGCGATAACAGATTGCCGAAATAGATGCGGGCCACAGGCGCCAACTCCGACAACTTCATGGTATAGGATGGGTTACACATATTTTTTAAATCACATCTGACACGCGGGTCGCTCGAGCATCTCGCGTATTTCGGGATTCCTTAGCATCTGATACACGATGTAAGCGAACGTCAGCAAGAGTAGTCTCTCCATTTGTGATGATTTATCAGCAAAATATTTAAGTAAAATTTGACATCTCCTTAGTGTATTGACGTAACACGATGCGTCACCAAACGCGCTTACGAATCTATCGCCAGACCAAGGCTAAAGAGCTCTCCCAGAATCCTAACCGGGTTTTCACCAATCAGATCCTCCAGAGGCTTCTCCTAAAAAAACCGAGGACCATCCGCGAACTGAAATCCATCCAAGGCGTCGGTCCAACCACGATCGGGCGATACGGAGACGATATCATCGAGATCTTCAAGTTACCCGATGATTCGGAGCCTCTCGTCATCGCCTCTCTCACCGATACCTCACTCTCTCCAGAGCAGGAGCGTGTCTTACACATGGCTCACGAGGGCCTCAGCGTGATGATGACAGGTCCGGGAGGGGTCGGCAAGAGCTTCCTGATCAAGATGATCAAGAAGATCTGTAAGAAAAACGGATGCACCGTCCAGGTGTGCGGGATGACGGGAGCGGCTTCAGAGCTCTTAGAAGAGGCCAAGACTCTCCACTCGTGGTCAGGAGCTCGCCTGATGGACAAGCCTATCGACGAAACGATGGAAGTTGTGAGAAAAGACAAGAAGGCTGTGGCCCGATGGAAGAGCGTGGATGTCCTCGTGATTGATGAGATCAGCATGCTGGGGAAGCCTCAGTTCGATATATTGGATGCGATCGGCAAACGTCTGCGCGAGAACCCAGAACCCTTTGGAGGGATCCAGGTGATAGGCTCCGGCGACTTTCTCCAGATCCCTCCCGTCGCGAACCATATTCCTGAATCCGAGAAGTTTTCCTTCGAGAGCCCACTGTGGTCTTCTCTGTTTCCAAGGGAACGTGTCGTAGAGCTGACAAAGGTGTTTCGCCAAAGCGATCCAGTCTTTCTCAAGATCTTGCGCCAGATCCGCAGAGGCGGGATCTCTCTGAAAATGCTGGAGATTTTGATGACACGCGTCGGCCATCCCCAAGATCCTAAGCATACACCTACGATCATCACACCAAAGAGAGGATTGTGTCAGAAGATAAACGATGAATCACTCGCCAAACTAGACGGAGCTGTGAAGGTGTTTCGGATGTCGGTGGACCGAGAGACCAGAACCTTTGTCCCGGAAGCTGTGATACAAGCGGAGACACGCACTCTCAAAAAGTGCGCGATGGAAGAGATCCTCCGTCTCAAGGTGGGCTCTCAGGTGATGTGCGTCGTTAATCTGGACCTAGACAGTGAAACGCCCATTGTCAATGGTAGCCGAGGCGTCGTCAAGAGCTTTCTGAATGAATACCCCATAGTCGAGTTTCAGAATGGTCGGGTATCTCTCATGAAACCACACAAGATCGCGAGCGACACCGTGGACGGGCTCAGCCTGTCGCAAGTGCCACTCATCCCAGCATGGGCGATCACCACTCACAAATCGCAGGGAGTCACACTCGAGTCCGCGATTATCGATGCGGGCTCCGAAAACTTTGAGTATGGCCAAATCTACGTGGCACTCTCTAGGGTAAAGACACTGGACGGAGTATATCTAACCGCCTTGGACCCCACCAAGATTGCCGCGAATCCCAAAGTCATCCAATACTACCAATCACTGAAATAGATATCCCTGTTAAATTTGATGTAAATATCTATTTTTTCTACCACATTTACCATATCTCAACCATGAACCAACCCACTATCAAATCCCTCCAAGAGCAGCTCGTTGCCCACAAACACCAGCTCGTTGCCCACAAACACCTCTTACAGATGCTCGGAGAAACCATCGCCAAAACCGAGAAAGATCTCCAACAACTTCTCGATCAACCAAACCCACCCTTGCCTCGGCTCAACGCCGATGTGGGGAATGAACCCAAGAATACCGATCTCCTAAACCTGTTTCAGGATGCTCCCGAGCCAGTTCCGGAACCTTGTCCCGGAGAGGGGATCCTTCGTCGCAAAGATACTCTCTCCAACAAGAGCTATCACGGCGTCACCCAAGAAGACATTGACAACCCCAAGAAACATCTCTCCAAATACTGGAAACCGGGATATTTCAAAGAATATACTCCTCATGTGCAGAATTATCCGTGGGACACATATGACCACGCAAAATTCTGCACGAATTGCGTGATGATCAAGAAAAACAAGCAAACCACCGTGTATCAGTGCCTCGGTCACTAAGCCACACAATCCTGTATCGTATCCCACCATGTTATCTTTTCCTCGTAGCGTAGCCCGTATTTTTTTATGTATTTCTCACGACGAACGTGATACACATCTAACCAGTACGCTCTCACAATCTTGTAGTAAAAAAAGAACCATCGCTCAAGGATCAGGCTCCACAAGACAGGGCTTCGTATCCTAAGCCAGGATAAAAAAAGGTCGATCAAAAAATAAACAAGGGGAGTCCTCGCGAAAGTAGCGAGATTGACCCTCTTGTACTTGAGGTAGTTTTTCAGAAAGCCTGATACGGGGGTAATAATATACAAGAGCCTTAAAGACATTATATTTCATATATCAGACACATACATAAGATTTATTTATATCTCCAAGTTCGCGTAGGCGACCACTTCTTCCGAAGTGTGAATGCCTCTCTTTGCCAGATGCCCTAGGATCTTGACGTAGATGTCGCCGAGAGTGCACACATCGGCTAAGGCCCGGTGCTCTCCGTAATCCTTGACTTGGAGCCGACCCGCGAGGTAGCCCTGCTTGAAGGAATGCAGATTGATAAAGAGCCTCTTGCACACGGGCAACGTGTCCACATACACGATGTGAATCTCCTCAAATTCCGAGATATCGGTCTTCAGATTATCGCGAACCTCGTTCAAGATTCGCTTCAAGAACAGGAAATCAAAGCCTAGGCCGTTGTGACACACGATGGTATTGGTCTCTCCAGAAACCAGATGCTCCAAGAGCCAGTTGTAGAAGTCCGCGTAGGCGTTCTTCCAGTGTTTCCCGTGATACATCAGCATCTTAGGCGTGATACCCGTGATCTCAGAGATGTGGTGAGTGAGTCGGTCGCCAGACTGAGGCTTCACGAGCGCCTCAAAGTAGTCATCAGAACCGAGAACCTTGGCTCCAATCTCGATGATATCGGCGTAATAGGGATTGAGACCGCTTGTTTCAAAGTCAAGGAAGATTGTGGTCATATTCAGATAGGTGTATGAAAAAAAAAGTTAGAGGCTGGTCAAATTTTACGCGAGATCGTGGTACTCCTCACCCGAGCTGTCGCCTCCCTTCTCAAAGAATTCCTTGATCTGTTTGTAGGAAACCAGCTCTCTCTGTAATCGCTGATTATCCCTCCGCTGTCTCTCGTTTTCGATGCGGAGTTCTCGGATAATCTCTTGCGATTCATCGGCTTCTCTGTAAAATTCTTCGTAGCCCTTGAGAAACTCTTGGTGAACTTTGGTCTTCACGTGGGAATTAAACTGCGTCACGTTCTTAAACGAAGAGCCGTATTTACAGCGACAGCGATACACGGGCTTGATGTAGCTTCGGTCGTGTTTTTTACAGGGGCAGACATCAATGTAGGTGTTGGTGTCTGAATCAAAGGTTGGTTTATAGGTTCTGTGCTGAGTTTCAACGATAGCCAGTGACATGGTTTCCAATGAATACAACTTCTGGTTTTAAGTCAAATTTACGCGAATGATGCCGCTCCCGCAAACATGACAGTCATCAACAACACCACTAGGATTGTCACAATCAGGAGAGGGAGCATGATCCAGAATGGTGAGCGACATTTGCTCAGCAATATCATGATAATGATACCCGAAGTAACCATACTGAGAAGAGCCGAGAGCCCACCCTTCTTGAGGACGGTGCTTTTTTGTTCGTCGGTTTTCATGTGGGTGTATGTTCGGAGGATATTAGAGACATTCCCCAGAACAATGAGCGCGAACAATACCACCGTCACCGTGGTGTTCTCTGAAAATTGCTTTGTCATATTAGCGAAGGCACCGATAGCATTGTCCGCACACTTGGAATCAAGCGCATAGTGAAAGATAAGAACACTGATACACAAGAAGATACTCTGCTGAACGACGATCTCCACATACGATTGTTCGTATAATCCTGGGGAGGGTGATGGCGATGGAGATGGAGAGGGATATGGAGATGGAGATGGAGATGGAGATGGAGATGGAGTTTGAGAATCAATCCTCTGCGAATTTTGACTAACTAGAACAAATAGTCTATTGACTATTCTGGGTGTAGAAGAAAAGCAATTCATAATAGGGTTTTCAGCGTTAATAGTACCTTGTCCAATGGAACTGGCTTGTGCATCAGTCAAATGTGTCAGTCGGGTATTTACACACTGCGTGCAAGCTTCTACAGGTGTGATAATATGTTGACATGTATCAGTTGGCGAATTATTCAGACAATTTTCAAGCGCGGTGATATCAGCCGCAGATGGATTACAGGGTTTAGACATTATACTGCTCCTATATATTTTTTTAGCATTCACGGAGCCACAGATTAAATGCCCATTTCTCTCCCTTGATCACATGGAGCCCCGCGTGGCTCGAATACTTGTTAAGAGAGCCATCGTAGTTCACATTATGAAAGACCACCGCCCGCCCTGCCTTAGGTGCGACCGTGAGGTGTTCTCCGAAAGGCAAGATCTTGTTGAAGGCGGTTTCGCCACCCTCTTCAACCTCGTTCAGATAAATCAGAGCGGTTTTGATGCGATTGCCTCGCTCGCTACAAAAGTGCTTGTATTTCTCTTTATCAGTGCGATCATACGCGTCATAGTGAAACTTGTATTCTTCTCCGACCTTATAGTGAATCACCTGCATCTTCTCAAAGTGAGCCACCGAGCATCCTATCATAACGGCGATTCTCTCACACACCTCGGGAAACTCCGCTTTGTCGATCCAATGACTGCTGTTGGTGCGACCCTTGTCGACGCCCTTCTCAAAGCCCTTCTGACCCGGCATCGCCGATACTCCCGCCATCTTCATGTGAGGCGCGGCTTTCTCAATAATCGCACTGCACTCTTCGGGTGTCAAGATATCGTCCACCGTGTAGATCACGGGGTTCTCGGCGATCAAGCGTTTCTCCATATAGGATACATAGAGAGAAACTAATCACAAAACAAACGATTACGCATACGTGTCGTGGTCCCGCTTCACGACAATCTTGGGATAGCACACGTCGAGCAAGGCAAACGTAGAGGAGGCGACTAAGCCCACGTAGATCGCGTGGCTCTGCAAGACACCACACGAGGGAATGAGACGCGCGGCGACGGTGACGACCACCAACATAATCGCATACTTGACGAGATTCTGGGTGTTGATCATTATAGTGAGTCGTAGATAATTTAAAAATTTGACATACTGAATTGGATGTTAATCAAAGACGAATTGTATGGAAGAACAGCGAATTTGTCAAAAGAAAGGCTGTCCTAAAAAGAAAGTCCCACAATCCATCGCATTGTTTGAAGATGATCGTGGCTCAACGTGTAAAACTTGCAAAACTTGTCGGGATCTTGATAAACATAGACGAAACCGAACCAACGTAGAATCCGAACCTGAACCTAAACCTAAGAAGTCTCGTTCCGAAGCTGCAAAAAAACAGAGCCTACACTATTACGGAGATACATGTCCTATAACAGGGGCAATGGGACCCGCTGTTGAAGGGGCTCACATTGTGCCCAAAGATGAGAATGACACCTGGCAGAACATCGTTCCTATGAGTGCAGATATCCATAGAGAATACGATGCGACACACCCCTTGTGGTCATTCGATCCTAATACGAAAACAACTAGTTCACGACCGGGATACATCAAACTAAGGATAGTTCATTCGGATAAAGGAAACTTTGAAAAATGTAGAATAAAGGATTACAATGGTGAATACGAAATTCGTGAAGAATCACTAGAGTTTGTTTGGATCGCCTACAGGAGATTCATGAATTCCGAATTTCCAGAAGTGATGATAGAGGATGTATCTTGATATGATTTGTTTGAAATCACTTAAAAATATGGAGCCCCTCCTATACATACAATGAGCGAGACTACGAAACCCGAGAAGATTGACTATCTGGAGGTGGACAACCCGATCGCGGGCCAAAACTACGTGTGTATGTCTTTTTTGTCACCCGAGAAACTCATCCAAAACAAGGAGACCTTCAAGTGCGCGAAGTTTTTGCAGTCCTACTGCAAGGAGCAAAAGCTGAAGTTTCAGGAGGTGTATTCCAAGTATGAGGATTTCTGCTACAAGTATGAGGACAAGCTCCAGCGAGACTACGACGAGCAAAACGACTTTCAGACGAGCCTCCGAGGCGTCAAGATTCGAGGGGTCTTTGATACGCGAGACGCCGCCGAAGCGAGAGCCAAGAGTCTCTCCACGACCGATTCTTCGTTTCACGTGTTTATCGGACAGATGGGATACTGGCTTCCGTGGGATCCGAACGCCGATAAGGTAGAGAGCGAACACTTCCAGAACAGCCAGCTGAACGACATGATGCAAAAGTATCAGGAGAACAACGTGAACCGCGACATGTTTTACGAGGAGCAAAAGCGCGACAAGATCAAGGCGGCTCAGGAGGAGGTGAGGAAGGCCAAGGAAGCCGAAAACGCCAAGAAGCAAGCGGCGCTCGAGGATGTGGATGAATACGAGGTGGAGGCATCCGAAAACGATCGCGAAGAAGACTGCGAGCCCGAACCCGAGCCAGGCTACGAACCCGAGCCAGAACCAGAACCAGAGTCTGAAGAGCCCGAGACAAAACAAGGGAACACGGTTGACGAAGAGCTTCAAAAGAGCCTTACCGACACCGACCCGTGGCTCGCACGCAAACAAGAGCAAGAGCAAGAGCAATAATTTCTAAGATACACCAACTATGATAGATGAGATCTTAGACCTTCTTCAGCCGGTAATCGTGATGGCGTGCGTCATCGCCTTCAGCTACATCGTCTACGGATACATCACGCTGACGATTGAAAGGGACGCGAAACCCTGTCAAACCATCATTAAGACCGAGGATTCAATGACCTTTAACCCGATGTTTGATATGACCGATCCGTGGCTCGAATCCTTTGTGAGACCATCCAACATCCAGCCCCCACAGAACCGTGATCACGAAGAGATAATAAATATATCCAATCAATCATAATGAGACTCGCCTTGATACTCTTTGTGGTAGGGATACTCTGCATTGTTTCGGGGATTACACAGACGCTTCATTCTGGGTGCAGCCAAAAAACCAGGGTTAAGATTGTTCCTCGTCATGTATATGACGAACTCCTCGAAAACTCAACGATGAATGTGACACCTGTATATGAAGATCTTCTAAAGAGTATCCGCTAGATACATACGCGATACGTGACAACTTCTCCAACCGAAGAGCGTCGCACAATCTTACAGACATCTCCCGGCGCCAATCGCATACACTTGGCCTGAGGGTCGGTTCTCATAATTTTGGGCAACTGATGCAACTTACAATTACACCGATCCAAGACTGCTTGGATGTCGGCTTCTTTTCTCAGAGGTTCATGAATCGGAACGATTTCATGAGCGGTAATATCAATCGCCAAGTGATCCAGATAAAAGGCGTGGATGTTGCGAAAGTGCGACAACCGATAGGGTTCCTCCAAACCTTCGTTGCCTCCCAAGACTTCATCCGACAGATTGGTTTGCTTGAGAGTCTCTTGGCCATCCGTGTAAATGTCCTCGATGGTTTTCGCGATATTCTCGGTTATCGGAGACTGAAAGATAAGGAGGAGACTGTCGTCACACCCTATGATGTCATTGTCATAGAGACTTCGGATCTTGTCCCCACACGTTTTGGTGATCTTGAGTGGTGGCTCGTTTTTCTCGCCGAAGTTGTAGTAAATCACGTGTAATTGATGCTCTGGGATCTCTCGGTGACTCAATGTGAAGTTACAGGCCGTGCACGCGCCAAATGAAGGAATCCCTTGGCTCTGCGGGATCGATAAACCATAGAGAGCGTCCACCTCTTTGACCGAAAGATCGGAGATAGCCGAGGTATCCCACTCCTGTTTCAGATACTTTTGGAGATTGTAGCGAGTGTTACAGATTTTGGTGACAACGTTCATAATCGTATGTATTAGTGAATAGATAGTTTTAAATATCAAATTTTACTTAAAGTCTCGCCAATACAATAGCATATATAATGGAAGAATCTCTCCGATACATTGGTGCTCTGATAGCTCCCGCGGCCGCCTACGCGTGCTCCCAACACTTTTTTAAGAAAAAACACACCTTGCGATATCGCAACGATCACGAGGACTTCCAGAATCTCTGTCATTATCTGTGCGAAAGCTTTCCGGAGGCAATTCAGGACTTTCACTATGCCGAAGAGCTCGTGTATAATTTCACGGAGTGGCGACGAAAACGCAAAGAAAAACCCTCCACTCTCAAGGTTCTCACGCCCTACACCTGTGATTTCACCGCCCGATTCATCTATGAAGACTCTGTCACACCCATCCGAGTCAAACTGGATTTCATACGAGATTCGCGTGGAGATATCGTGAAAAAGATAGAACCCGATGAATGTTCGCAATCAGAGTTACTGCTACAGGAGCTAACGCTTTCAGGCGATAGTAGGGAGGCATTGCTTAACTTTGCCGACGCGGGCAAAACGCATATCCGCGATCTCTACAAAGAGTGCAGAGCGAAGACCAAGGATACCATCTGTATCTACTACTACAAAAAGGAGTATTGGACGCTCTTCTCCAAGTCTCCCAAGCGAAGCATCGATACGATCTATCTCAAGGAAAACGAGGGTTCCAAGCTCTTAAAGCAGGTGAAAGATTTCTTTTCGGAAGACACGCGAGAAACTTACCTACGCTACGGAATCCCCTACAAGAACGTAAGCCTGATCTACGGGCCACCGGGCACGGGCAAGACCAGCCTCATCAAGGCAGTAGCCTCCGAGCTAGATTGCGATATCTTTGTTCTTGCGATCACCAAGGATATGCTGGACACCAATCTCGTGGAGGCCTTCAACTACATCAACGATCGCGAAGACACCAATCGGATCATCGTGATGGAGGACGTCGATACGCTCTTTGATGATCGCAAAGAGGGCGACAAAAACAACGGGATCACGATGCAGGCCTTCCTGAATTGCCTCGATGGCTTCACGTGCGTGGAGGGCACGATGCTCTTTATGACCGCCAACAAGCCAGAAGTCTTTGACCAAGCGATGATACGCTCGTGTCGGATCGATCACAAGCTCAAGCTTGACTATGCCGACCAGTATCAGACTCTGATGATGTATACGACATTTTTCCCCGAAAACACAGGTTTCAAAGAGTTTTACAAGAAGATCAAGCATCTCAAGTATACGACAGCGATGCTCCAAGAGTTCTTTTTTTATAATCGGGGGTGCGAAGACATCCTAGACAAGCTCCCAGAGTTTCAAGAGATCGTGGAAAAAAACAATCCGAAGAATTACGAGGTAGTCAAAGACGAAACGGCTCATTTATACATGTGATGATACTAGGATTTCTCCCTAGCTAGATGACAATCCCCGCAATATTCTCTCGTAAGCTTGAAATCCTGCGACGGTCCTTGGGTCGCTCTCCGCCATAAGGCGCGATTCATGCATTCGAGCGTCTTGCACAGGGGTGCCCCGCCAGAAGGCGCACATGATGAGCAATCGCAAGAATCCAGCGTGAACAAGGGCTTATCCTGTTCCAGAGACTTCCGACACGCATTCGCGTAAGGACTGGCGCCCGGGAGTCCCGTGTAATAGTGAGTGTTGTGACCCTCGTGAGACACCTCTAAGCGCTCGTTACAGATCCAGCACCACCGATGATCTCCGCACACGACATAGTTGCATCCGTCGGGCTTCAGAGTCTTGATTCCGCAGTGAGGGCACTTCTTGAATGTGGCGTCATCGGGTTCTTGGTGACTCTTACACACAGTGCACAGAAACATCCCTGGATCCAAGACCGCCAACTCCCCGTCTCCCTGAGCACACTGCTTGTCCACCTCGCACATCTCGATGTGACCCCAGTTGACTAGCCTTCGTTGGCTCACCGCAGGCGTACACGAAGAGCACGCTCCGTAGTAAATATCGGGGTTTCCGATCACCGAAAAGTCCCGAGATCGTGTCCGAATACGCGCCCTCATAGGCTTTCTCTGCGAATCCTCAATCGCCGAGATGATATTGGAATATTTGTTGCAGAGGTTGAGAGAATAGATCGGACAACTGCTTAGATTATCTCGGTATTTCTTGTGATTTCTCCAATCATCGCGATACTCTTTTCTCGCATGCATCTTAAACTTTGTGACGAGAAACTTACGAACTTCTCTCAGAGTAAAGCACTGGCTACAGAAAGGACATTTGACGGGCTTGAAACACAGACCATCGATCGCCTCATCATACACGTGCATCAGACATTCCTCACACAGGATGTTTCCACAGCACGGGGTCTCCTCAAATGCGACGCGTGTGTCGGCGCACAAGAGACACTCGCACAGCTCAACGATCTTTCGTTTTTTAACGGGTTTCTTGAGGAGCTTTATCTGTGGATAGATATCCGCTTGCATCGTGGGATTCAAGACATTGTCGCACAGATAGATCGCCATCTCCATCGTGAGCTTATGTTTTTTGAGATCCATCTCTTTTCTCAGAGAGGGCTCCAGTTTCTCGTAGATCTTCAGATACTTGAGGAGGGTGGGTCTCGTCATCTTGACGAATCCTAGCGTTTGTTTGACATCGCGATCATTCAAGAGATACTTCACATACACATCTTCCAACTTTTCGGTGAAAGACATAAATTTGATAGCAGTAAGGTTTAACCTCCCTAAAAATATTCTAGTCAAATTTAGCGATGGACCGACTCCGACAATGTATAATGCGAGGTTTCTTAGGAGAAGAATTACCCCCATGCGATACCATACCCTCTGGTCCCGATGAAAATTTGGGAGCTCCGAGAGGAAGAGCCGACATACCTCTGAAGAAACCACGGGCACGCTCTTGTAACAATCTCACGCAACATGAGATACGACCTCGCACCACGACCTCGGTTCCGACTCGAGCAGAGATAGCGCGACTACAGAAACCCTCATCGAAAAAACCCCCTCGCGGGAAACCACGTCTCGAGATTGAGCCCCTGTGTGGAAATATAGAGTTTTCTCACCATAACTTTCAGAGACCCGTGGACGTCGATGCGATTCATTGCGAGGTATGCTTTACCAAGGAGGTCTTGTTGCAGTGTAAATCCTGCACGACATCCGTTTGCGCCCGATGCTACCGAACTCACGTAATCCCTTATATATAGACGAGAAACACGCTATTCAAATCGTTGTCCATGATAAAAAAGAGTTTTTTGTTATCGGGGATGTTGTCTTTTAACTGCATCCACGATTCTTTGGCCAAGATCTCACACATCCGTCCATCGTCAAAATACTGCACGTCCATCCGATTTTCTTTTTGTGAGCACACGAAGCCGAGGCAACCGACACCTTGGGACTGCATGCCTTCGTCGTATATCTTGGTCAAATCCCCGATGTTCGCTTGGATAAATTCGTTGATATACGAGGGTGCACTCTGGACGTTCTGGATACGACTCATTATATATTTATCGCTATCTTTATCCTAGGAACCAAACCTAACAGCTAGGGCGAAATTTGATGACTCTTTTGGAATCGTAAAACCAAACCAACCCTAACTAAAACTCCTCAAAATGTACGATTACAACTTCCCAAAACAACTCAGTCAAAAGCGCCTTACCCTTCTCCTACTGTCGTTGATCTTGCCTACCGCCGAGATGGTTGTCCTGAAGAAGATCTACAACAAGAAAAGAGAACTTGAGATAGATGATCTTCAACAAGTGGGTATCTCCCTTCAGAGAGATCGCTCCAGGTTTAATACGTTGTGGGTTAACAGAATGATGTACAAAGTACATCAAATGCTCTGTTGTCAAATACGCGCTCTATACCCTGGGTTAATTATGTGTCATATGGGTTATGATCATGATAATGAGTGTGATATAGTGGTTAACACACACCCTTTACGTAAATATAAGGTAGAGGGGGAGATGTGGTGGGGTTCTAGTGGTCTCACACCCACTGGAATAAGTGTGATTAATCACATGGTTAAGATGGCTCCATTGGTTAATCCATTGGCGAAAAATGCCGCTCCATCTAAAGGCAATTTGTGTGGTCCCAATTTTACTATTGGAGGTGACCCCTACGTGATCCAAACGCTGATGTACCGACCAGGTGGACCTTGTATCGACTACACCCCGCCAACCACACCCGACTATGATGCCTTTGATAACATATATAAGAATTTTAGAGAAATTAGTGATACCCTAGAAGACCCAGTAGATCACGGTCAGGGGGCCCCACCCGTGGTGATGTTTTACGATGATAAAGATTTATTAAATAGAAATTATGGTATTCGTGTACAGTATAGCCCGAATAGAGAATCGGTAAGAAACTAATCTATACGTATTTAGGGATTTACCAAAAAAACGTGTTTTCCCGCTAACATGAAACACGTTTTTTTGGTAAATCCATAAATATGTATTAGTAATGGTCTAGACAACGACACACCCAATCTCTCCGATATCCTCGTGTAGTTGATGATCTAATGTCTGGCAGATGACGCTTTCGCTCTTGTTACCAGACCGTAGATCGATAGAGTGAGTTGTCGTAACCTTGACTCTTCTCTTGAAGGTGGTCTCAATCTTGACGATGCGCGTGGGCGTGTAGATCCTCGTGTAGAGATTGTCAAAGTCTCGCAAGTGATATTTCGTGTATCCCGGAAACATCGTCTTGATCGACCCCACCTGATTCCCATACATGTCATATATAACGACATCTCTTCTCTCAAACCCGAGCGTATACTTGGCCACCCTATCCTTAAACACCGTGGGTTCCTTCATATCGCGAAGCTTCCGACAGCTCTGCCGAAGAGAGCCATGGCTCCTCGTATCTCTTATGCGAGAAAAGATACTCTCTAAAAGTTCATCGGGTAGATCCAAGAGGTTCATTATACTATCCCCAGATTATTTGATTTAGTCTAACCGGTGATTCTGCCACGGTTGCGTGCACTCGCCAAGCCGTTCGTTCCAGCTGTAGCCCGCCGACCGAATACATCCGTGGGTATCGCGATCTCCCCCAAAGAAGAGAGGAGTGGTGTCGTGATAATCGGCAACCAGCCCGCGTCTCCGATGTCTCCTGGGATACGAAGAATGACGTCTCTCATCGTGAGATAGCAGGAAGCTGGGGAGATACTTGCGCAACCCCTTGCTGTGATAAAATGCCATATAAATCAGCAGTCCTACAAGTGCCACCACCAATACCGTATCCATATTATAGACAGGGTTAGATAATTATGAAGAACAGATAGCTATGCGTAGATCCCCGCATTGATATCTTTTCTCTCCCAATACTCCGATTCCGCCGCTCTCCGATGAACCGCGCGTTGTTCATCAGTCGTATCGTGTTTGTCGTCGATCAAGTCCTCAATCCGAAAGTTGTCGTAGGCCTTCTTTGTGACTTTGTGAAGCTTGATTAAGGCGAAGATCACGAGTGGCACACTTAAGGCGAAGATGGCTAACAAAATAAGAGCACGGTTGCGCATAGTATTTTCTAAGACATAGATAATGTTGATTCAGGCGTCCCGGTTATTCCGGAGAACCTTTTTTACGCACGTGAGAGACGCCCCTGGCTTCTATTGCTACACTCGGACTGAATATCTGAAAGAAGAACAGCTGTTGTGGGCGGAGGCAATTGTTGGATTGTCGCAAGAATCAACGAAAACAACGGATACTCTTTCACCAAAACCGAATCCATCCATCGAACCCAAGACATCCGATCGCGAAAAATTTGATGGGTCGCTAACCACTTCTCCCAACAAATCAACAAGTGAGAACCGTGAAACAAACACCGTTTTGTAGAGAAGAACCGAAAATGAAAAAAATGAATGAAAAGCCCTGGTGGTTTGGGTGGTCCCTATTCCATTCAATAAAATGGAGCCCTGCCACCGACACATACGGGTGAGGACGCGCTCTGGCGTATTGTGTCGGGTCGTTAGCGCGATGCTGAGGGGTGGTTATATACAGCAAAAGTAAGACATTCTGATGACTTTAATGAGGTTGGAGTCGGTGAGTAGCAAGTAACAGCCTAACGAGGTTGGTCCTGTCTGTTAAGTCGGGGATCATAAAAAGTGGGGAGTACCCTCAAGGTGATAAAATGACTTCGCGAAAGCTTCCAGTAGCCGGGTGATGCCGGTTCAATGGCCAACCAAATCTTGTCTGAGGCGTGCGATACGGTGCCTATCTTTGAAGCGAAAGCGTTGAACCACCGATGGTAAGGTGGGAATCTAAAACCGATAGGGTGAATCTGTGTGAGGTCGGGGGAGTTAGCTTACCCCTAATATAATATTGCGGATATCAGCTGGAGGCTCATTAGTAGGTGTTATCAGCACTGAAAACTGGGTCGTGACCACATGCGCAATACTTGGACAGTTAAACCGGGGGTAACTCCGGAGCTAAGGAGAGTTGGGATTGATCACCCATCGCCAGAGACTCTCTGAATTGCGGGCGTTCTGTCTGAGAGGACCTAAGTTGATGTATGCAAATGGAGGAAGCAGAGGTTCCCATGTAAGACCTACGTGAATTCTATTCATATGGTTGGGGATAACCACCTCGGGTCAATGGAAACAGAAGGCCGTGCGGGTTCGATTCCCGTCATCAGCGAAAAAAATTTTTTTTATCACATCTGCGACAGCACGATGTATCCGACCAAGCCCGCTCCTAAGGACTTGATCCAGCTTGTTTTCATCTCGGTGTAGATGTCGGCCCACGCCGCCACCTGCTCCTCGGTTTTCAGAGAATACAGCATCAGCGGTTTCTTGGGATAGATGTAGTAAAAGAGTAGCTTGGTCACAAAGATTATCGCCAACAGCTTACACACCCGATACTTGTCGGATTTTCCCGAACCATAGTAATACGAGAATCCCAAGCCTACGCCTAAGATCATCCCCATCGTGTAGATGGTGAGACGCTCTCTCACGATCGAGGCGTAGATTCGCTTTTGGCGTTCGTCGAGCAAGCTTTGGAACTTCACAAAGATACGACTGTCTTTTTGGACGAACGACATCCACAAAGACGAGAATAAGAGTGTAAAACCAATCAAGCACGCGAGCATCGTATAGTATAAGAAATATTTATTTAATCCACCACATCAATCGTCGGTCCCTCCGATTCATCCGAAGGAACCCCCTGAGGCATGGAGGTGGGCATTGAGCCCTGGCCATACACCTTCATCATCACGGGCCCAATCTTGCCATTCACCTCGGTCATCTTGTCTTTGTACTCGTCCTTGGATCTCTCCCCTAAGAGCCACTCCTCAACCTCCTTTACCACACTCTGAACACTCTCTGCGTCGCCCTCCTCAAGCTTGGACGCGACCTCTGGATTTTCTAACGAGGTTTTGGTCTGGTAGACCAGAGACTCCAGCTGATTCTTCGCTTCAATCGTTTCCTTATGCTCTTCGTCTTCTGCTTTGTATGTCTCGGCTTCTTTGACCATCCGATCGATATCATCCGCCGATAAGCGACCCTTGTCATTCTCGATCGTGATGTTCTGGGTATTTCCGGATCCCTTGTCCTTGGCCTCAATATTCATGATACCATTCGCGTCCACGTCAAACGACACCTCAATCTGTGGCACGCCCCTCGGTGCGGGTGGGATCCCCTCTAGCTTGAAGTTTCCGAGCTCGTTGTTGTCTTTGGTCATCGCTCTCTCCCCCTCAAACACCTGGATCATCACTGAATCTTGGTTGTCCTGATACGTGGAGAAGGTCTGTGATTTCTTGGCAGGGATCGTGGTATTTCGCTCGATCAGCTTGGTCATCACGCCCCCAGCGGTCTCGATTCCCAAGGATAGGGGTGCGACATCCAAGAGAAGGATCTCGTCTGCTTTCTCGGACCCAGACGTGGAGCCCGAGAGAATCGCCGCCTGAACCGAGGCTCCGTAGGCGACCGCTTCATCGGGATTGATCCCCTTGCTCAGCTCCTTCCCCCCAAAAAAGTTTACGAGCAACTCCTGGACCTTCGGAATCCTCGTGGAGCCTCCGACCAACACGATCTCGTCTACCTGCGACTTGGAGACCCCCGCATCCTGGAGAACCTTGGTCACGGGCGTCAGACACTCGGTAAAGAGATTCATGCACAGTGACTCAAAGCGTGCTCTCGTGATATTCGTGAAAAAATCCACGCCCTCAAAGAACGACTCCAGCTCCAAAGAGGCACTGGTGCTCGTGGAGAGTGTCTTTTTGCATCGCTCGCACGCTGTCTTGAGCCTTCGCAAAGCTCGCTTGTTTACCGAAGCATCCTTGTGATGCTTTCTCTTAAACTCGTCGAGGAAGTATTTCATCAAAATGTTGTCAAAGTCGCTCCCTCCCAGATGGGTATTCCCCGCGGTCGCCTTCACCTCAAAGATTCCTTCGTCGATCATGAGCAAACTCACGTCAAAGGTTCCGCCACCGAGATCAAACACCAAGATTGTCTTTTCATGATTCTTGCGATCCAAGCCATAGGCGATCGCCGCCGCGGTCGGCTCGTTAATGATTCGCAAGACGTTCAAGCCTGCGATCGCACCTGCGTCTTTCGTCGCCTGTCTCTGAGAATCGTTGAAGTAGGCGGGAACGGTGACGACTGCATCGGTAACATTCTCACCGATGTACGCCTCGGCGACCTCTTTCATCTTGACAAGGATCATCGACGAGATCTCTTCGGGGGAAAAGGTCTTGAGCTCGGATTTGTAGGTCGCCTGCACGTAGGGCTTGCCATCCTGTGAGACCACCTCAAAGGGAAAGTTTTTCATGTCGCCTTGGACCGAGGAATCCTCAAAGTTTCGGCCGATGAGACGCTTCACCTCAAAGATGGTATTCTCGGGATTCTTGGAGGCTTGGCTCTTGGCGCCATCTCCGATCAATCGCTCCGTATCCGTGAAGCTCACATACGAGGGCGTCGTCCGATTCCCTTGGTCGTTCGCGATGATCTCGCACCGATTGTCCTTCCACCATCCGACGCAACTGTAGGTTGTTCCTAGATCGATTCCGATAGCCACCATAGTATGGCTACCTAGCAAAAAGAATGTTTAAGTGGGTTTCAGGTGAAGTAACCGATATCTCAATCTTTCTCAAGCTCCTCGCGTATCTCTCGCAAGATCCGATCCTTATACTCTTCGTATTCTTCTTGGAGGATCGACGCCCACTTCAAGAAGTTTTTGTCAATCTTGAGAGGTGAGCAGGTGTTGCTCACATACTCTTCGTCAGAATCCATGGTTGCGTTCTATATATACCTTCAACCGCGTAGTCAAATTTTTTTATTAGAAAGAGGTATATGAGTTTATACGAACAACGCTTCACCTGCGAATATGTGGATGCCTCCATACGACCTGCGGACGACATGCTCTACAAGTGCGTGCAAGATCCTACGCGAGGCTACGATTTCCACTGCCAGATGGAAGCCGATGCGATCGATCGCAAAAATACCTCCTACACCGATAACCAAGCGGTTCTCAGAGGCTACGCCACCTCTGGGCAACACGATCGGGATTCTACAGAAAGAGAGATCAAACGTACGATGCCCGCGACGAATACCATGGGTCAGGGATCGGTAGAAGGCTTCGCGAATATGTTTGTGACCGATAACGGACCTGGAGAATCCACTATCCGAAATAATCAGTGCCCCGAGGGCTACTCGCGAACCAAGAATGGCTCGTGTCAGCAGGTGTGTATCAGCTGTAGCTATCGCGATAACATGCGCTCCAAAGAGTTTAACGAGTATGACCCGTGCTTTCCGGAGGGCGTCTACAACGGCACCGACAAGTATGGAAACACGATGTGCACGTGCGGCGAGAATAATCAGTATTGCTCGCATAAATTCACCGACCAATTCACCGCCGACGGAAACCTGATGATTGGATCCCGATTAAAAAATACAATTGGATTATCAGACAGGATTTCTAAATTCTTTGATATGGATTCACTGTAAGAGGACTTAAGGGCTGGCAGGCGAGAATCCGTCACCGTCTTCTTCTTCATCAACCCCCTCGTGATCCAGACCGCACGCGTTGAGGATGTCTAGAGCGTCGCTCCGATCGCGATTCAGACGCTCGTTGATCGCATCGATCGTGTTGGCCATCTCTTCGCTGAGATACTGCACAAACTCAAGAGCCTCGTTTGCGTCTCCCTGGATCTGAACCCGGATTTCAACGATCTCCACGTTCTCTTCGTCGTCTGGTCCCCATCCCAGCATCATGATGCGACCATCCTTGGAGCCCTCCACAAGTGAGGTCACCTGGGGATATTTCAGTTCGCTCCTTTCAACCTTCACAAAGGTCTTCGCATACTTTTCTTGGAGAGCCTCGGGCATGTTGTGACTCGCCTTCTGCATCATTTCGCGCAATCGCGTGCCTCCGCGACCCACGAGAACACCGATCTTGTCGTGCGGAAGCCCCGAATACATCTTGAAGGTTGCGCGACGAGGCTTGTTGTGAAACTTCTCCTGAAGCATCAGGTTGTGAATGGCGAACTTACGGAGATTCGCCGATGCCGTGGTGATGGTCGCTTTGCACTTGTCGCCATCTTCCTCAATGCGAACCACCAGCCGGAGATGTGCGTCTTTCGGCAAGCCTTCCTTCGCCTTTTCCTCCGAGGGCAGGGACTTGTAGAGAGACCACGAGGGATTGATCACGAATCGCTTGAGGCTCTGCCCCCCTCTGCCGATAAGGCGGGGAATCAGAGAGGGTGCGATATTCAAAGAGATCGTATGCTGACCAGACATGATTCTTGTGAGTGTTTGGTTGTTTTCGGATAAGTTTGTTGGTTTGATATCAGATATATTTATGTGTATTGAGTTGTGGGTTTGCTAGGAACTCATTTACGAGCCATCAAATTTTTCACAAGGTGTGTTTGTCGCGAGATAACAGACTTAAACACAACGTGCCACTAATCAGTGTAGTCCACTTAGCTCAGTTCGGCAGAGCGTATGACTTTTAATCATATGGTCGTGGGTTCAACTCCCACAGTGGACAACGGAGTGATTGCCCTAAGCAATCCGGTGAGAAACAGTATCTCATCGTTATCGTGTCTCTTGTAGACCAAGCAGGCGTGGGTACCCGAGTCTGGTCAAAGGGGTCAGACTTAAGATCTGATGCGAAATGCTTCGTGGGTTCAAATCCCACCTCACGCATCGTTCCTTCTTAGCTCAGTTGGCAGAGCGCTCGGCTGTTAACCGATAGGTCGCTGGTTCGAGCCCAGCAGAAGGAGTTTCCCATATAGTCTAGATGGTCAGGATAGCTGGTTTTCACCCAGCCGACCCGGGTTCGAGTCCCGGTGTGGGAAGTGCTTTCGCACATAATGCCTCTGTGGCGCAACTGGACAGCGCGCGGGACTTCTAATCCCGAGGTTGCGGGTTCGAATCCCGTCAGAGGTATATACGGTTTTGTGGTGAAGTCGGTTATCACAGGAGGCTTTGACCCTCCAGTCCTGGGTTCGAGCCCCAGCGAAACCTAAACAAATGAAGAAATAGTGTGTGTAAATGTGTGAGCGAGAGTTTGATGCGTATGAAGCGGTCGGCTACGCGAGCGGTATACTGTTTCCGTCGGCGCTCGTGCCCCAGGTCTACAAATCGTTCAAGACCAAAGAGTTAGACGATATCTCGTATGGCTGGCAATCCGTATTTATGTGTGGCCTCGTGGGGAGCATCGTGTATGGTATCCACCATGATCTCAAGCCGATCTATCTTTCATCCATGGTGGAGTTTGGGTTGATGTCATCTCTGATTATCATGAAATACTGGTACAAACCAGAAAAAAAAGTGGCGCCAGTTGAATCCGTTGCAACCGAACCCTGAAGTACATAAAGTACAGAAAGTATTCTAGTATTTATGTTCATTGATGATTTGAGATAAATGCGTTAATTTTTCGGTTGTAAATATGGATGATTTATCTGGGTGATATTTTTTCATAAGCGTTTTATATTCATCTTTCTCAAATACCTTATTTAGATAAGATTTGATATCTTGTGGTATCTTATAATCCTCGGTTTGATTGGGAGAATGTTCTGCTCTATCATACTCATATGGCGCCCTCTGAGATTTATGATAATCGCAAAATCCCATTAAAATAGGTCCCCCTGATTGTTGGGGTTTCCCACATTGTCTACATTGTCTACCATTTTTTTTGAGAGCCCGACACCTATACATAAAGGTTATTAATC
>VMHT01167771.1_pt1 | contig 25190 bp, 19 predicted proteins | sample 4693611 | NCBI WGS metagenome assembly VMHT01 (sample SAMN12280063, study PRJNA550983) | marine metagenome | isolation source: seawater sampled from same location over 5 years 0.02-0.2 micron viral filtrate | place: USA: collected off the coast of southern California halfway between the port... ...
GCCAATGTACTGAGCCTTAGCGATGTAGTCGTGCTTGCCATTGCCAGTCATGGTAGCCCAGTAGTTCCTGAAGTGCCAGTAGTCCTTGAACCTCATAGTCCTTCGGCTGGTGCTTCGTGTTATCCCGTTTTTGTCTACATTCAGAATTAAGAAGCTGACCTCCTTGTTGATCAAGTCTGGGTAAGCTCTTGACGTCAACGAGTTCCTTACAGAGGACTCGGTTGAAGACAAGTTTGAGTCGACATTGATTTTAGATCCAGTCTCTGCACCTGCAGCAAAAGCCTCGGCCATGCCACGAAGATCTGTTTCGTTGTTGATGAGGTAGTTCTCCGCGTAAGCACCGTGCTTAGATTTAATCAGGCTATTAAAGAAGTTGATGATGCGCTGAACAAAGCCAGTTCCCTGTCTGTCCAGTCTACGCAGTCCATCTTCGTTTGCGATCTCCACCATAAATCCAACAATGACCTCTTCATCTTGGACCTGCTGAGACTCCTTGCTGTAGGCTGCTCTTATTGCAGCAATCTTTTTTGAATCCCACTCCTTTTCAATCTCCTGGATGACTCGGTTCATGACTCTTCCGTCCTGTACAAGGTCGTGAATCATGGCATGAACGAACTCGTGTTTAATGATTGCGTTTGTAGACTCCTTGGAAATGTGGATTTGTTTCCTCGATGGCAGGTAAAAAGCTTGAGAAGTTGACAGCTTTTGTGGGTGAGCCTGTACTAGAGCGGCTTGATTTTCGTGAATGATTACCTCGACATCAATAGCCTTTAGAAGGTTACGCAAAAGCGACACGAAGTTTGTAGGGATTCGATTCGCTACTGCATCTGTTAGGTCTTGAGGAGAGTTCAAGATGATAGCCTTCTCCAACACCTGATCTTCTGTTCTTTCTTCGGTGGTCTTTTCCTCCTGTTCTTCTGTAGGCTGTTGAGCTACTTCTTCTTGGTCTTGACTTGCGTCATCCTCCACCTGAGTTCTGGGCAATGCCTCCTCACTTGGGAGAGACTGAGTAGCAATCTCTTCCATTTTAGCAGCAGCCTGCGCGACACCCTCAACGTTGCCCGCCCCCTCCGCTGCACTTGCTCTGTAGTACTCTCTCCTCAGTTCGTTTCGCTTGTTCTTGAGGGCGGAAAGACGCTGCCCCAGGTACATGACCGCCTCCTCGTCTGCTTCTGTTTTAAGTTCAACCCCATTGATAGACTCAAAGTCATCCGTGGTGTTCTGAATGGCTTGATCAACATCTTCAAGTGCATCTTCAAACTTCTCAAGAAGGGTGAGTTGATTTTCCTCTCCCTCGTACTTAGAGGTAATCTTCTGCCGCTCCTCAACAAGGGCTTCCATCTCACCCTTGATAATCTTTCTTTGAGAGTCTTCTTTGGTGCCATCAATCTGCACCAATCTCTTGTTGATCTCGCTGTCAATCTCAAGGACTCGGTTGAAACCATCGCCGTCTCTTCTTCTGAGTACACGGTAAACTCTGTTTCTGCTGCTGGCAATTTTGTCCTGCCTGTCCCTAATGCTTTTGATCTCAGAATCAATCTTTGCAATCTCTGAATCGGTCAGGTCTTCTGACAAAGCCTTGTTAATCAGCTCTTGTGCTCTCTGATGCAGTTCAGTAGACTCTTTGTGCGCGATGTCGCCAGGTCTCTCACCCATCATTGCGATGTTGACTGCCGCTCTGTATGGAGCACCAGCAACCCTAAATGCGCCACCCATCAATGCCCCACCAATACCTGCCTCTTTAATTCTAGCAAGCACTTCCCCACCACTAACTTCTCTTCCAAGGATGTTTCTCTCGGACTGAATTGAGGCAAGCTCCTGAGCAATTTCTGTCACAGCCTCTCCGCTTGTAGCCCCAATAAACTGAGCTGTAGATCTGGCTACTGCGTTTCTAGAAAGAATTTGTCCCACCGTTGACGTTGCTGCCCTGGCACCTACGCCAGACAGACCGAATGCCGCAGCAAGAAAGGAGTCACCTGCGCCTTCAACGACCCCCATCAAAGCACTGTGAGTGTACTTCTGAGCGTTCGAAAGGTTAGGGTCATTGGCAATCCGCTGGTAGGTGGACGACCCTCTTGTTGCCATGTTCAGAATTGCAGGAGCAGTCTTCTGCATTCTGAGAAATCTCCTGCCGTATGATAAGGCACGTGCTCCGAGGCTTCCTCCTTGAGCCACTAAAGAGCCGCCCCCTGTAGCCATGCCTGCTGCAAGAGACAAGATCAAATGAGGCACCTCTCTAACCCCAAGCCCCATGACTGCAGGAAGAGCGTTGCTAAGGGTAAGGTCGGTCAGTCGCTCAGGAGCTCCTTGAGAGTAACTTAAAAAATCCCGAGCTTGCTCTGTTGTGTTCGTGACTTCAGTGAGTTTGTCTCCAATTTGTTCGAGCGTTTCAGACGGCTCGAACCCAAGCGTCTGCCTTGCACTTTCAAGAACATCTACTCCAGTCCCAACAAATCCAGTTCCCAAAGAAGAGAACGAAGCAGTTAACATGTCGTCAACGACCTCAAGACTCCCATAAGAAGGCATCTTAATGGCACTGGCCAAGTCTGTTCTGCCCTCCTGCTTGAGGATGTCGATTGACTCCCTCCTTAAATCGTCGTATTCTTTGGCTTTCTGAAAGTAATCTTGGTTTGCAATGTTGCCAATAATTCCAGAAGGCATATATGGCGTCAGCATTGCACTGAGTCCACCCGACTTGTCATACATCCCCTTAGCAGCTTCAAGGCTTGCTCTGCCAGCAGAAAGATCGTCAGGCATAGCATCAATCTTTGCCTGCCTCTCTTCTACTTGCTTCTGCCTTTGACTTACCCTGTTCTCGAACTCTTTGTCTTTAACACGAGCAGCTTCATGAGCTTGTTGATCTGAGATCTGCTTTAGGACTGAACTCCTGTCAGCTGCAGAGTAGTCCGTGTTGTGCTTGACGTACATGCTCGCAGCCAGGGGGCTGAGTTTATTTTGAGCGATATAGTCAAGAAGTTGTTGCTGCTTTTCGTTCATGTTATGCCCTTTCTACCAAGATGGTATCCCTAGCAATCTCTTCACCAAGGCTATCTACAAATATAACGATATCTGCAGTGTCGTCTGAGTTGGGAACAAGCTTGACAAATACGTTTCTTTCGCCCGCAAGTTCTTCTGTAACCTTGCTTTGAATTTCAGGCGGTAGATTAGCAATAGTTTCTGAAGATTCTCTGGCAACCTCCTGCTGCCTCTCTCTCATTTCTGGCCCAAGAGCATCGACAGGCTCGCGCTGCTCAAGAGGTGTTGTCTCCTGAGCTGGCTCGCTGCCCACTTCAGAGCTTGCTTCTTCTGTGTACTCAAAGGTTGTCTCCGCATCCGTGTCGCCCGAAGAGAAGAACCTCTGAATGCCGTCAACAAATCTTCTGAACGCGCTTCTTTGTGGTGGCTGCATTCCCTTAGTCTCGTACTTACCTGTGTTCGGGTTAAATGTGACGACTCTTTCTCCGACAACTTCTCCGTCGACAACAACATCTTCACTTCCTCTAAACTTCGCGCGTTCAGGGATGTTGTAAAAGCCTTGATCGTTCTTGTCTTCTTCGGAATAGAACTCTTCCCTTACGCTCTGTGGGAGTCGGTTCATTGTCCGCTCTTCTTCAGTCTCAGCAACGCTACCAGATGATCTGACGTCTTGCTCTTGCTGCTCTTGCCTTTCCGCCTGAGTTGTTGTGGCTGTTTCGAGTTCATCAGCATCCAATCCGCTGGTGTCTACCTGACCGCCTCTTCTCTGCACTTCGTCTGATTGGTAATATCCATTGATGATTCGTGCGTTCTCTCTACTCTCTCTTGTGTTCTGATTGTCCTTTGACTCACTGATCATATCGGCGATGATACCCGTGCCTGCAACCTCGTTCTCAATGTTCTGATACAAATCAGAGTCAGGTCCAATGACCCTGAACGCCTGTCTTGTGCCGCCAGGCGTCACCTCTCCTGTGTCTGGATCAACCGTCTCGATCTTTTCGTCGATATAAACAAGCATCGTGCCGTCGGACTGCATGTTGAACCCTCTGAGTTGCTCGTTCTCTCCGAGTCCAGTCATTTCCGTAGCATTGTACCCTGCACCCGAAAACATCTCCACGTCGTAAGCGCCAAAGTATGGATCTTGATAAATGCCTGTACGCTGTTCAGGCAGGGGCAACTCATCTCGGTCTTGTCGCGTTCTCACTTGACCGCTAAACAACTCGTCAAATCTTTCTTGCTGCTGTTGACTCCTCACCCTGCTGGCCATACCCTCAATGTAGTCTGCCTCAAGTCCTCCATAGTAGCGCAGAGCCTTCTCAAGCTCTGCGGGTGACTGCTTGATTTCAAAGATCATCTGCTCCAGCTGACGCATGCCGCCTTCGCCCTCAAGAGTCTCAAGGCCCACCCCTTTGATGTCGTTGATGTAGTTGTAGATGGCCGTCTCCTGATAGGGAGAAGTATCGTAGATACCAGTTTCCACAAACGCATCAATAACTTGATCTCTTCCAGACTTCTTAATGACACTTCCTTCAGGATCTAGAAGCGCCTCTCTCCCGATGGTGGCGGTGTATCTATGACCGTTAGCTTGAGCCCATGAGCCTTCAGCCATAATCGATCCGAACTTATTTCTTCCCGCAAAAAACAAAGGGTTCTCCCCGTTGTAGTAACCGTCTTCACCAACGAGCATACCTGGTGAACCGCCCTGAGAGACGTACATCTGGTTTGTCGTGGGGTCAAAACGCGCCACAACATTAGCATCTTCAGATGCCGCAAAAGATTGTTGTGCTTGGGCAAGTGTCATCTCGTAACCTTGAGGGTTGGTGATGACACCTTGCAGTTGCTTCAGGCTATTCTGACGGGCAGCAACCGCCTTGTTGTAGAAGTCGGTTGTGATCAACTTGATCTCGTCCACCTTCTGCTTATTTTCCTTTGACGGGTCTGCAGAGTACATGTCGATTGCATTCTCAAATGCGCTGGCATACTCCGAAAGGATACTCTTGGACTTTTTGCCCAAGTAGTTAGAGTCTGATTCATAGCCAGTTAACAGAGTGTCGAACTCTGTCATGTTGGTTTCGTACAACGCCTTGTCTGCCTCTGCTTTTTTGATAGCACCAGCCAGTCCCCCACCGAGACCTGAGTTGCTTGTCTTAATGGATCTTACAAGAAGGCTCATTTCTTAAATGCTTTGAGTGTTTCGTTTGCTGTCTTTGTGTCAGCCTTAGAGGGTTTGATAGTTTGACCCTTAATCAATCGGCCAATAACCCTCTTTAAAAACGAGCGCTGCTTTGGATTGAAGACCAAGGTCTCATCACCAGTAACTGTAGCTATGGTCTTTCCTCCTTTGGTCTTGACATCGTACTCTACGCTGTGGTCTGCGGTGTACTTGCCTGGGGTGGTGACGGATCCACCTTTAGCAAATGTTCCGCTACCAAAGCTTGCATTCTGTGCAAGACCTGCAAGTTCTTGATCGAGTGCGTCGAGTCTTTGCTGCTCGGCAAACACGCTACCCATGCCGCTACCTGAAGTCGCGGTAAGCATAGGTGTTTCGTCCACTGTTGGCTGATCCATCATGGGTTCAGTCTCGTCTTCTTTCTTCTTACGCTTAAAAGACCCAGCAAAACCAACAGCCCCGCCAATAGCTGTGTCGAGACCGTCAATGCCAGTCTGGATGCCTGCAGTGTAACCCTCTCTTGCAGCAGTCAAATCATCAGCATACTGCTTTGACCTGGCCTGGAAGTTCAAGTAGTTGGTTTGCTGCTGTGCGCCCGCGAGTGCTGACAGCGCGTCTTGCTGTCGCGCAAAGTCAGCCTCTGTAGCCTGAGCCATGCCTCTTTGTGCGGTGAGTTGGGCCGCACCAGCACCACCGATTACTGCGCGAGAGCCAGCGCCCTGCAAAGTGGCGAGGTTGCTCGCGAGGATAGACTGGTTCATAGCCTTCTCCTGCTCAAACTGCTTGCTTCTAGAGGCGTTCTGGTACAGGTCAAAGTACTCCTGAGCCGTAGACATTTGAGGCAGACCAGCTTGACGCAAAGCCGCCTCTCTGTTTCTCGCCAACCCCGCTTGTTGAAACCCATAGAGAGATGTTCCGATGCCAGCTGCTGTCTGCAACCCGTAAAGCAATGGAAGCTTACCCTTAAACGAAAATCCTGATTCTTCCGCCATATCTTATTTCTTTGTCAGTTCTGGACCGAGGTTAGATCGATCGTAATGTGTGTTGATTGCATATAGCTCCAGGTCTGATGCGGCGTTGGAGCTAAGCTTAATTTTACAAAAATAGTCACGAATAGCGTCACCATAGGTGGCTTGATCGAGGATGGCGTAGAGCAGGTCTCCGTTGGCTACGATGGAACCAGCCAGAAGGGTTTGGTTAATTGTAAGAATTTTGCCTGCAGCCCCTGCAAGGGTAACCTTAACTCCGTTAGCTTGACCGTTTGTCGTGACGTATTTGTCTTGCGTCGCGTTGTAAAGATTACACCCGATCGGTAAGCCTAACCTGCCAACCTTGCTAACAAAGCTGATGACGTTAGAGTTGTTTCCTGTGTTTCCGTCAACTACAGCTGGAATACCGATTTTGTGGGATGTGCTGTTGGCAGACTTATCTCTGGGCATAAGGGCAAAGTAGCTACGCTCACGCTCCTCCCAGCTGGTGATATCTGTATTCTGGTCACTGGTTGTGACAACCGCATCCCATGTGCCGCTGTTTCCCTCATAAGAAACAGCGTTAAATATCTTAGCTAAGGATGGGTTGGGATTGATTACGGTTTCTACAACCGCAGTCTTCTGATGGCCGTAATAACTCGCTCTAGTTACATCCTCTTTGTGCTCGTGAAACAAGAACTCCTCACTTCCACCTGGGAGGCTTGTATAAAGGCAGCTAACAAACCTGTTGCCAATGTATTCGAACAGAGTCGGTTCTGCTCCGCTAGTGCTTGAAAATTCATACAGTGAAGTCCACCTTTGTGACGCCACGTTGTATGCGCCCACAAACCCAACAAAGGTTGATATAGAGTTCATGGCCACGAGCACCTCTCCATAGTCTGGGTCATACCCCATGAACACACGAGATTTAGTGGTGAGCTTGTCCCAGGCCTCAATCTTGTCTTGGAAGAAGCTGTCCATCCCTATGTCTGAGATCGCAGTGATCCCATCACCTGCAAGCTGCAGAACTTTTTTAGAGATTAAGTCCGTAAAGTAGATTCTGCCGTCCTTCATAACGGATAGCTGTGTCTTGCCTCTTGTCCCGTATCTACCAGCATAGTACGATGGAGATCCAATCACATTGTCTGCTGATGTCAGTACATCTGTTGTAGAAGAGAGCTTGATATTCACTGCACCAAGGGGCAGCCTAGACGCTTTGCCTGACTGAATGCAGGAAAGGTACCCATCGTTCGAGAAGAGCCTGTCAATGCCTCCGTATGCAGAGTCAAGGTCGATGTAGTTCGCCTTGCTCAAGTTGAAGTTAGACAGGTTCAGGAACGGCGAGTCAGAAGAGTACTTGTCACTGTAGGTAATGGCATGTCTTCTGTGGTTCTCAGCTGCGTACTTGTTTGTGAAGTGAGACCTTCCAAACATCTTGGCGTCAGAGGGGAAGAAGTGAGATGCCTCTTCGCTTTCCAAGTACATGTTCTTAAAGAACATCTGATCAATAGACCAGTATCTAAAGTAGTGATCAACAGCTTGGTTTGTTGAATCGCCTTCTTTTGCGTTCAGCTTTACAGGAACCCTCTTGTACCAAACGTCGCCAGATGAAATGACATGCCCCGCTGTTGGAAGATTCGTCCCGTATGTGTGAATGCTTGGCAATTCATTATACGTTCTCTCACTCTTGCTCTTGGCAGGAGTATACACCTCTACCACAGCATTTCTTGCCCAGTTGAGAATAGGAAACCAGTGCTTTTTTGTTCCGTCACTAGCGTTGGTTGTCTCTTCAATCTTTTGGCTGGCATTAAACTTGACTTGCTTTGCGCTTGCCCTATCCCATCCACCCACATTGATGTCTTTAATCAAGAGGAAGTCACCCTTAGCCATGGGGAAGTCCTTCTTGTCTGTGGTAACTGTGACCCCGTCAGCAGCAAGCTCAGTCACCCCTCCAGGGAAGACTGGGTTGCGTGCGCTAATCGGTGTTTCTTTTAGCCTGTCAACAGCATCCTCTTCTCTATCAAGAGTCTCCTGCTTTCTTTCGTCCTTGGTCCTAATAAGCTGATCGAGAAATGGAAGGTCTGGATTGTCTCCAATTTTCTCGACCCCTCTGTCAATAGCGTTACCCAGCTTGGTCAAGAATCCTGGACCCTCCTTGCCCTTCTCCTCTCTTCTTCTTCTGCGCTTATCTCTTCGCCTCTCCTTTGCCTCTTCTCTTTTGTTCTCAAAGTCCAGCTCAGCCCTGATCAGGTTGATGTCGTCAGTAACCGTATCCTTCCTGAGAATTGTCTTTCCTACAACAGGAAATTCAAGCTTGTTAGGGAAGAACCTTTGGAACTCTCCTACTGTGTCGTTCTCGTCAAAATGAATGACACGAAGCACGTCTCCGTCAGTTGGGTTGCAGACATAGTCAGCACCGTTTTCTCCGCAGTAAGAAGACTTGCTTCCTGACCACCCCTTGAGAGAGATGTACAGGTTTTTTGAAGCGTCCTCTTTCGCGTCAGCAGAGTCGTAATTGCCGTAGCTCCAGTAGTTTGCAAACCCGCCAGACACAGAGTACTGCTTGAAGGTGTCAATATCAGAACCCCCATAGACGATCTGGTACTTGTCAACCCATGCGGGCAATGTCTGGTTCTGTGAACCAACCTGAGGGAACTTGACCTTGATGTCAACCTTCCCGTTTGCATCATCGGACTCACCCTTCTGTTTTACGTACACGCTGCCAAGCTCCTTGACAAAGGACGACCTACCCTTCTTGTCATAGAAGATCATGCCAAACGTGTGGTTTGCACCCCTCTTAAATGACTTGAAAGAACTCAGGTTGGCGTCAATGATTGCAATGCCCTTGTCGGCAACTTCGTGAGTGTCTGCCGTGGCGCTAATAATGCCCGCAAATCCTCTTTCATTTCCACTCCCACCTGGCTGTGCTTGAGTGTTTGTTGCTTGAACACCGTCTGGTTGGCCTACATTTACAAACCTTTCAATTACCAGGCTGCTATCAACTGCGTCGTGGTAAAGCAGCTCTGCTGTAATTTGATCATTAGCAACTGCAGGAGACTCAAGTTTAAATGTAATTTTAGCGCCCTTAAAAAAAACCAATTTAGTAGCCCCGTCGTCAGCTCTAACGGCAGTCGAAGTGGCTCTGGATTCAGGATTAGAATAATTTACTACAGGTCGCAGCGCTAGAAGGCTAGATCTAACACTATTTAGAGCTGTGCTCTTACTGGTGCTTGAAGAAAAAAATACAGACGTTGTAAATCTAACGTCATCCATTCCGTTAAAAAGGGCTGGCCTAAAGTTAGAGCCAGACTTCCTGCCTAGGTGCCAAGTTTGGCCCTCATCTTCAAAGCTAAATAAATGGTCATCAGCTTCGTCGTCAGCACAAGTAATGTATGTGGTGGCTTCACCAGAACTAAACGAAAAGTCTACATTGATAGTGGTGTTCGCTGGAACTGGGTCAGGAAGTCTTGAAAAATCTATTGTGGCCCCCGATTGCTTTTGGGTGGTGTTGCTTGCTGTGGCAGTAAACCCGCCGACATTCTCGCCAAACTTTGACGTGGTTACAACGAGGTGGTTGTCATTGTACGGCGCGTTGTAAACTGCCTCGAACTCTGCAGTTACATCAGGAAGCTCCCTCCCCTCTACGTAGTTTCCGTAGATAAGACGACCGTCCGCAATGCACTGAGTCTTAGCCAACAAAGGCACGTTGTCAAACAGTTTGTTTGCTTCGATCAGGGCGATGGGCTCCTGATCTCGGTCACCATAGAATCTATAGGTGCTGGCAGACTCGTCATAAATAACAGTCTCCGTAGAACCAACAGTTCTTTTTAAGTCTGTATTTCTTTCAAGCCTGTCCGCCAAGTAGACAGCGCCCGTCTCGTTGTCTCTGTAGTAGACATTGATCTGCTTTACCTCTTGAGTACCCTTGTCTACAGATACTTCGTAGAAGTTTACGTCGTTCTTTCTGTACCCGTCTTCCTCCTGAGTTAGGACTGTGACAGGAATTGTGCAGTCAGAGATGTTAGACAGGGCGCTACGCTCACCGTCTTGATACACCCACTGAATAGCAAAAGAGATGTTTTTGGCGTAGATAAAGTTGCCGTCGAAGTTCAGGTCTTTGCGCCCAATAACAGAGAAGTCGTGGATGGGCTTAGTCTTTGCGACACTAAGGAACTCCAAGATGTCAGCCTCGTCGCTGACATCGTTGTAACTCAGGCTAAGAGCTCTGTTTACGTTGATCTTCTTGGGCTCGGTGACATTGTCTGTCATGTAGATCACAGGCACAATCGTACCTGCCTGGTTGACATCAGCTCTGATGATGTCCATATCCACAAACTCAGGCTTGGTTCCAAACAGGTGTCTGGTTACCAAAACCTTTTTGTACTCAAGTGTCGTTGCGTTAAAGTCAATCCTGTAAACGCCGTGATTGATACTAGTTGTATCATACACAGCGAAGTACATCATGTTGTCCTCTTCATCAACGCAGCTTCCCAGAACCTCATACCCTCCGTCCTGTGCAATCTGGCTACCTGAGGCCGCAGCAATTACTGCGTTGCCCTTGGCGTTCTTGACTACGAATCCGTTGCCATCAGAATCGGTAGAGATGGTGACGTTTTTGGCGTCACTCATCTCGTTGGGCTTCAGCAGTCTTTCATCGGTGGACTTGTTGAGCGCCTGCGGTGTATTCTTACTACTCGGCATTATCCCTTAGGTGCTTGCTTGTAGTTCTTTCTAATTGTCTTGAGTGCCTCCTCTTTGCTGAACGCCTTCATGCGAGCATTCGCTTTGCGTCTTTCGTTGTAGTACTCCTGACGTGCACGTGCCTTTTCTGCAATAGGTACAGCTGCTTTGCGCTCAACCACCTTAAAGTACATGTAAGACCTAAGCGCTTCTTCGAGGTAGATATGCACTGTCGGATCGGTGGATCTAGCTTCGTCTGCGATGTACTCGACAACAACCTCTGAAATGTTGTTGCGAGTTTCCATCTCGATCCTGTTCTGGTCAAGGTTAACGCGGTACCCCCCTTCGTACTGTCCGCCACCCACTCCATACAGCCTGCCCTCAACGCCTCCGTAGATGTAGTTCCTAAACACGTAGTCTTCGAATCCATCACCTACCCTAGCCGTGCTGTTGCTTGCACCTGAGGTAGACCCCTTGGACTCCACTCTGTCAAACACACCGTCGTTGTCTGAGTCGATAGGGTTGTTGTTGGAGTCGGTCTTGTATTTCTGCGAGATGTTAATGTTCTTGTTCTCCCCCAACACGTACACAATACCGTCTGTCCCCACGACACCAATCTTCACCATGTCCACAAAGTCATCAGGCAACTCCACCGTATCGTTAGTGGTGTCGACACTGAGCTTCAGTGACTTAACTCGATTCATGATGTCGAATCCGAACTCACGCACACCGCGCTTGGCGAAGTTCTTGAGAACCGCCTCGTCAATGTCGTTCACGTAATCGTCGTGTCCCGTCGTAAGCAAGAAATCGTTTACGATCTGAGACACTTTAATGGTGTTTCTTGCCATTACTTAGTAGGTTTTGGAACCTCCTCCTTGACGGAGAAGTTGTATATGTCTGCATCCCTCAAATGCAGACCAATCATCTTCGCAATCTCAATAGCCAACTCGGGCTCGTAGTGCTCAGGCATGTCAAAGTGCCGAGCAGTGGTCTGGTTGGTCAGGTCGGTGGCCAGAGCGGGTAGGTTATCTACAAAGTCTCCTGCTTGGCTCCTGGACCCAGGCTGTCTGTAGTACCTAATGTGAATCTTCTGAATGGTTTCTGGAAAGACCTCGACGTGGTCTGACACCAAAGCCACAGGCTCGGACTCGGTAGGTACGTTTAGATCGCTACGCAGGATGCGGTCGATTTTATCTTCATCATAAACAACATCGATGGGGATTCTAGTTGATCTCCCAAACAAGACAGCTCCGTTTGAATTGAGCGAGATGAGTCTTGCGAAGTTGTGCGTAAGGCTGTTCTTTTTAAATGCAGAAGCCGTGCCGTCCTTGGTCCACGGCTCAGAGAAGGAGTAGTAAGAAAGATCCTCTTGTAGTCTCTTTGTCCTAGACTTGCTTCCTTTTGCAGAGATGCCTCGTCTAACAGAGGCACGGGCTTGCTCAAACTCGTTGAACATCTTGTTGAACAAAGTCAACTGAGCTTGGTGTGCAAACTTGTTGAAAGACGCTGGCGTGACAAAGCCTCTCTGGTCTTTGTTGGCCAGCTCTCTTACTGCCTCGTATACTTTTGTAATGTTGGCATACATGAAACAAATATACAAAAAGAAAGCCACCCTCTCGGATGGCCTTCCCTGTGGAGCGCTCTGCAATTAAAGCTGCCTGTCGATCTCTTCTACAACGGGTACCGCCGCCTCTGTCAAGCAGTAGCGGGTGAATACGTCAATCGGGTCCATACCCGCTGGCACTGACACAATCATGCGGTTCGTGTCGAACCAACGAATGGCATCTGGGTCCACCTTGATTACGTTGTACTTCTGTGCTGTACGGATCTTGGCCTTCATCGCAACCGATGGGTTGTCGAATGACTCCATGAATCCTTTTGGATCAGCCTTAGCCTTAATCAAAAGATCGTGCTTGATCTCAGCTACTGGACGATCTACGTTCATATTGTACGCAGCCGCAATAGAGATGAGATCTTCTAAGTCTCTGTTTCTCAAAGTATTGATTGCGTCATTCACTAAGAACTCACTATCAAGACTAACGGTCTTCTCCTTAATTGGATCAATAATTTTAAAACCACCGCCGCCGTTGGAATTGTTCTCTGGGTGTAGAAGCATGAACTTCATCAAGTTCGGCTTTGACTTTGGCACGAACAGTTTGCCCATGCGGAAAATCACAGGAGTCTTTACTGACGATGGGTTTTGCTCATCCTTGTAGATGGAGTTTTCTCGCTCACAGTAACGAATCTCTCGAACCATGTCTTGTTCCTCGTCGTAAACTGTGACGCCACTCTGCATTAGCATAAAGGTGGCTTGTCCTCGCAACGATTCAAACTCACGAGCTTCAATCTTTACGTCTTCACGCTTTAGCTTCTTCTTGGGAGCCAGCGTGACTTTCTTCTCTGTAGCCGTATCTACCGCTTTGGCATTAGGCTTACGGCCCCGTCGGGGCTTGGGTGTTGTTTGTTCCATTGATATTGAATTAAATGTTTTACAAAAGTAGTAAAAGAGAGGAGAGCCATTCTCTCCCCTCAGTTACCGTGTAGGTTACACAGTAGCAAAAACTGGTCCGTTGGCACTTGTGCCAATCAAACCCAAGTCTGTTGCTTCTTGAAATCCGTCGTCAGTCAACATGACTGAAGCGGCCTCATTTGCTGCATTAAGCGTCAATGTGTTTCTACCTTTTTTAAAAACGATAGAAGCAGCAGGTACATCAGCACTGTTAATGTTGAGGCTGTTGATGTCAACAAAGAAAACAAGACCTGTTGGGCCTGTCAAATTCACTGTATATGCAGGTGCAGCTCCCGTAGCTGTAGCGTTGCCTTGAGCCTTGATAATAACTGTTCTAGAGTCAACCTCAAAACCCTGTGTCTTGGTGGCTTTAGTAGCTTCAATCGTCAAGTTCAAGTCAGCGCTTGCAGTCTGAGAAAGCAAAGGAAAAAGTTTGTCTGCCATGATTCAAAGATTATGAAGATTAGAGTGAGAGCCCGAAAGCTCTCACTCGTCACTTCAGGTTAATTACTTGATCAACACGTGCTGGTTAGCAGCGCGAGTAATCAGGTTGCACTCAGAGCGGTAGTAGAACTCAGCCTTGTCCTCAGACATGTTGGTGTGTCCCAAGATAGAACCGCGCACCCAGTGCTCAACGTCTCTGTTGTAACCGTTGGTACCCTTGTAGTTCATCTCCAAAGAAGGAGCTGAGTTACCAGTGCGTGGATCCTTGACGTTAGCCAAAGGAACCATAGCACCCTTAATGTCACCAACAGCACCCAACATAGGATCGTTCAAGAGCTTCCAGTCGTGCTTGTGGAAGGTGTAACCACCACGAGTAAACGACTTAAAGCCCAACTGCACAGCCATGTCAGCGTCATTGTTAAACGCGCCGAACTGACCAGGCAAGCCTGCGGTCACCTGAGTAGCGATACCAGCAGCAAGCATATCGTCGATGTCCAAAGAAGCAGATCTGTTCAAGTACATAGCGTACTCTGCAGGTGCGCCCTCCTTGTCCAATTCGAGGATGATAGAGTCGATGTCAGACATGTCCGCAAAAGTGCCTTGAGCACCACCAGACACGGCAGAAACAAGACCTCTACGCTCGACAGCTTGGAAGTAACCCTCAGATCCAGTAACGGTTCCTTGGTCAGTACCCAAAGCAATGCTGTTGCCAGCAGCTCCAGTCATACCGTAGAGCAACATCATCTCACGCTGGTTCATGAAGCGCTTGCGAGTGTCCTGCTCGCCCTTCACGTACCATCTGTAGTCACCGTTGCCGAGGTTCACCCAACCGATATTGGTGGCCTGAGAACCGTTCACCGCGTAAGTCTCCTTAGTGATGATGAATGGGTTGGTTCTCTTCACGATATCAGTGTCGTAGAACTGGCTTGGTTGATCAGTTCCTTGAGCATAGATGTTACCGATGATAGCGAGTTCAGTTGCGCCTGCTTCAACAGTGACAGCATTGCCGTCCAATCTCTTGAACTTAATCTTTTCAGCTCCGTCGGCAAGCTCAACAACAACCAAGCGTTGGCCACCTGGAGACAACAACACGTCGTTCAGGCGGACAGGAGGAGTGGTGGCGGTGTAGGCCGCAACGACGCACTCTCCAATAGGGCTGCCAGCAACGATGCCTCCTGAGGCGATAGCTTGCTTTTTGTGCAAGCGACCTTCTTCCCAGTACTGGACTTCGTCCTGTGTACCAGCGTTAGTCACAGCACCAGTGAGCTGCAAGAATCCTGTGATGCCTTGGTCACCGTAGGTGCTGACCAAGATCTCTCTGTTGTCTGGCTTAGACCAGTCGTCAACGAGTGTTCCCAGAGCAACGTACTTGTCTGGAGACAGCTTGAGGTTTGCTGGTGCGACGTCAGACGCGCCGTCGTTTGTAAATGTAGTAGCCATTTTTTATAGTCTTAAATCTTGAAGGTCATAGTAGAATTACCCATCATCGCATCCTTCAACTGCTGAGTCAGGGGATTTTCAGTTTGTTGAACGCCCTGTTGGTTTGGTTGAGAAGAGCTTACGTTTGCTGCTCGTGTCACCAAGTTTCTTTGACCGTCACCCAACCCCTTCTTGTAGATTTCCTTCGCGATGGTGTCGATGTTGTCGATCAAAGCCCTGTGTGAACTAAGCATCTCGTAGTCCCAGTTCCCGTTGGTATCAACATAAGGATCGAAGTACTCATCGAGACGGGCGTTCTTGTCGATGAGAGACTGCTTGTAGTTATCCTGAAAGCCGAACTTGAAATCATTGCCTTCTCCTAAGTCGAATTGCAATCCTTCCAAATCATTTACCGTAGCCTTCATAGTGGAGATCCACTCCTCGTTGATGAAATTGTCGTCACCTCCTGCTTGCTCTTGGACTGGCATCTGGTACCCATCTCGCATTTCGCTAATGGAATCCCGTGCTGCTTTAGCATCAAGCTTCATTTGGATCTGACCCATTTGAACCTCACCCTCGTCATGAAGATCGGCGTCCACAGTGTACTTATTCTTCATAAGCACATTGATTTCCTTGTCGCTCAAGTCAGGGTACTGAGTCCGCATGTGAGTGGCAATCGCAGTCATATCATCCATTTCGGATGGGTTTACTGACTGATACTTGAACCAATCCATAGGGTCTCTACCTGTCTTGTTTACGAAGTCGGCAATCACTGCGATCCGTTCGTCTAACTCAGGTTGAGCTTCGGGTTGACTCAGGTCATCAAGGGTCTTGACGTCTCGCCCTAGCCTTTCGCTAAGGAATGAGAAGACCGCCTCCTCGACTTGTGAGTCTGTGTATTCTTCTTGTTGAGGAGCAGCCTCTTGAGAAGGCTGCTCTACTTGTGGTTCAGCTTGAACTTCAGCTTGTGGTTCGGGCTGAGGCTCTGGCTGTGCTTCTGGTTGGGGAGTCGGTTCTGCCTGTGGCTCTGCCATAGCTTGTGCGACTTCCTGTTCAGATACAAAAGTGAAACCGCCTTCCTGGGCGGTTTCCTGTGGCTGGATGTTTTCGTTCTCCATAAATTAAATTTTAGTTTCTATGTATTACACACCAATGTACGCCACCACGGATCCGCTGGCCAAGTTGATGCTTGACCACTTGCCGTAGATGGTGACGCCTCTTGGAAAGACCTGGTCGTTAGCCAACTGCTGACCACCAGTGCCTGTGCCTGTTGAGGTTGTGCCAAAACAGATGTTCGTGTCCCTTGCCACCAAGGTATCAAACGAAACTTCTTCAAGCATAGTAATAGCTGCAAACACCTTTCCCGAAGGAGGGGTGATTGTAGCAGTTGTGCTGTCCGTGTAGATTGATCCGAACTGGCCAAACGTAATTGCGTCGATTGATCCTGGATATGCCATTGCTATTGTTTTTGCAAATATACTTACTTTTTCTTCTTACCTTTTCCTGCCCTAATCTTAGCGGCTTCTCTCTTCCCAAAAGCAGACTTCACTCTCGCCATAGCCCATGCGTGCTGAGACACCTTAGGCCTGTTACCAGAGCTCATGTATGCGGCAAGCCCTCTCTTGTACACCTGCTTCTGAGCTGCACTCAAGCTGGCGTAGCCTTTACCCTTGCCCTTCTTTTTCTTTGAGGATATCTTCCCACCTTTTTTTAAAACAATCATAGCTTATCTCTTTGCGCCATGAGCCTCTTGAGTCTAGCAGCTACGGCGGGTGGGAATCCTTTCTTTTTTCTCTTTGCTTTTGTTCCTCTATACTTATCGTAGATGGCAGAAATTTGAGCCATCAGCTTTTTTCTTTTGCCAACGTTAGAGCTACCCTTAGTGTACTTAGCGTTGAACTTCTTAGCCATGACTGGCTGTCTTAAAGTCCGCCTTTTCTACAGCACCAGGGTGTGGCTTGTAGTCTCCCTCCATGAGATAGTATCTACCACCCTCAAGCATCCAGTGGTATCCCTTAGGAGGATCCACTGCGATCTTCTTCTTACCGACCTTGAGCTTACCTTTCTTGTACGCCTTCATTACCACTTGACTTTGTTTGCCCACCACGCTGCACTCATCTTGCCACGGGCGATGTTCTTCCTGTGACGATCCTTGAATGCTTTACGTTGCTTGGCGTTTTGATTTGTCTTTGCACCCTGCTCTCCAAAGCGGATAAGCTTCACCTTGTTGCCCTCCTTTGCCAACACGATGTGTGACTTTTTAGAATGCTTAGGTGTGCGCTTCGCTTTGTTTACGCCAGAAAGCCCATGCTTTTTGAGCATGCGCTTGATTCTGGATCTGAGGGCTTCGGTACTCACAATACAAATATATTAAATATCAGAAGAGTGTTCCATGAGGTTCCCGTAGCGCAGATCGTCAAGCTTGTCTTCGTCTGAAATAGAAGCATCTCTATAGAAAGAAACTGAAGGTATGTTACCAGCTTTAGCCCACGTCAATGCACCCGATTCGGTTTCAAAGTATTCTTCAATACCAACCATCCTGATCACATATCCAGCCGTAATCTTATTACCTGTGTCTGTTGCAGTCTTTGCCATCAGGAAATACTGTAGTAAGATTTTGTGTCAGTCATAATGTTATCTCTGTTTGGAAGCGTGGTGTCTGACCAAATGATCACCTCTGACAAATACCCTTGATATTGCGCCGCGCCATTGTCGTGGCGTCGGCCAATCGTAATACCTGCCGAAGCTGTTCTCAAGCTTCCCGAAGAGGGGAATCCAGTCAGGGTTGTGGCTGTATCTCCATTGGTGTCAATGTCTCCTGTATATGGTGATGCCGACAGGAAACTAACAACAACATACTCTTTATCTACGCCAACAGTGGCTGTGGTGTCTGCTCTTCCCAGGTGATTTGAAGAAGTAGAATACCTAGCTGCTGATCTTAGCTTCTGAGCCGCCCCCATAATCGACGTCTGAATCGTTTGGGTAGACGTAGATGAGGTCCACTGACTTACAATGTGCTGGCCCGCAGACACGGTTCTAAACTGACCCACATAGGAAAGTATAAAGTGATCTCCGTTGTTTGATGAGAACGTATCAGACAGATGTTTTCCGTCAGACCCGAAGTAAAAATCAATGGTAGGAAAGGAGTTAGTGTTCGTAGCAATAACGCTACCAGAGTCCACGATATAAGGCATATCAGCCTGAGTAGACTGAGTCATGTGGTTCGAATTTGAGCTTTGGTCATACCAGGTCACAATTCGGCCACCCCCAGTCCCGCAGTGCTGAAGCAAAGCCGTAGTGTCTAAACCACCACTAACAGTAAATCCGATGTCTGCCTCGCTTCCCGAATCATTCCTTACTCGTATGGCATGAAAGACGTTAGTGTCAAGTCTACGCAAAGAATAAGCGGCGACCGCGCCTTGGTATGTCCCTAGGAAGGTGGGCGAAGAAGAAGACGGTACTGTTAGACCAGCAACTTTTTCTATGCTTGTTTTAGCTATGCCATCAATCTTTTCAATCGAAGACATAGATACACCGCTCAGCTTTTCAATATCTGGCATTAGGCGATCTCAATAAAGTCTGGAGATGGATTAAAGTAGATAGTTCTAGACTGTCCAGCAGTAACCACGTATCCAATGATCCTAACAATGTCTCCGTCTGCCGAGGGTGCGGCTGTAGTGGGGTTACCGTCATCACCAACATATACAATGTCTCCTTTTGCGGGGGAGCTTCCAGAAAGTGTTGCTACTCTTACAACGCCCTTTACAACCATTTCATTTGCATTTGCACTGTCGGTGGCAATACCCAACAATCCACTAGCTGTACTTTCTGCGTCCTTATCGGCAAGAGCCCATGCGCTGGAGCCAGCATAATAAAGCTTTCCAGCGACAAGTGATGCTGATGCAAAAAATGAATCAAGTATCTCTGCCCCACTGTGCAGCCCAGACGCACCAAGAATTTGTCCTGCGTTTATTCTAACGCCACTGTTTGAGCCAGTCGGGTTTACATAGCCCACGATATCAGCATTTCCAGCAACGTTGATTCCTGTAGACAAAGTTTCAAACCTCTTGGCATTGTTGTAAAACAATTCTACGCCAGCATCTTTAGTAGATCTAATCGCTACCTCAGAATCATGCTCCACTCTAAACTTTCCAGTTCCGTTTGGATTAACCAAGATGTCCCCGTTGGTCGGAGAGATCAGGCTGTTTCCATTAACGTTTAGATTACCTCCAAGAGATGGCGCTGTGTCCTGAACAACAGCTGACAATCCTGTGACATTTGTAGTCGCAGCAATAGTGATATTGTTGGAGTCGGTGTGGGTCAGCGTAATGTTGCTGCCCGCGTTAATGTTAATGTCTTGGTTTCCAGAACCCGCACCACCAGTAGTGTTTCTTAGAACAATGTCATCGCCACTATCTTGAAACGAAAGGGTTGTAGTGTTCTGTGTGTTGGTGTTTGATACTGTTGATGCAATCTCACCGCTTCCAGAAATAGTGATCCCAGTGCCTGCTGAAAACTTGCCCCTAATGTCAGAGTCCTCAAGGTCAAAAGCTGCTCTCGCTCCAGCGGCAGTAGTGGCCCCCGTGCCTCCACTACCGATTGGGACAGTGCCTCCAGTCAACTCCTGCCCGTTTAAAGACAAGTAGTCTGTGTTGGCAAGAGTTACAGGTGGTGCGCTTGTCAGATAAGAGCTAAGGTCTGGCGGCGTGTATGATATTACTCCCGTAGACTGACTGTAAGATAAGGCACCGTTGCCCGAAGCTGAGTTTTGAGTCGAAGAGATTTTACTTCTAATGTCAGCGTCTGATGGACCAACGTAACTTAAAATTCCGCCGTTAGCGTTAGTCGTAAATCCTATCTGCCCAAGGCCAGTAGACACAACCGTACCTATAACATCTGCCTGTAAGTCAAGCGGCTCAAGATTAAGCAACGCTTTCATCTCGGCTTCAGTAACACTTGAATGGTACTGAGGTGAGCCTGATTGATCAACAAAAACTGCAGCTTTGGTTTGGCTGTCTACGTAAGTTTTAACTGCCAACTGGCTGGGAACCAAGTTGTTGGTCGGGGAGCCAAATAGAACGTCAGTATCTACAAATGACGCTGAGCTTACATCAGATGTTGTTGTAAGTACAGCGTTATCAAGGTTAATGTTTGACCCGACAGTTATACGATCAATCTTGGTTTTGTCTCCGTTTGCAAAGGCTCCCTCTGACGGAGGCACCTGGTAGTCGGTATTGGCTGTGGCGATTGCGTATGCTCCAGCACCAGTCTTCTTCATAAGACCACTGGCCCCAGAAAAGTCTGAATCTAAAATTGCATCACTCACTGCGGTAACATCCACCCACGAAGTATTACCGCTTCCGTCTGTCTTCAAGACGTGTCCGTCGGTGCCAGAGGAGTTGGGCAGTGTAAGTGTATAAGAGCCCGAGAGACTTGGAGACTTGACAGCAATGCTGTTGGACCCGTTGAAAAGCTTGAGGCCGCCTGTATTTTTTAGCTCTACGTCTGTAGTGTTTTCAAACGTGACCGTTCCTACGTCGCTGTTGAACTTGTAGTTCGCAGGGTTAGATCCGTTCTTGCCAAACTGAAACACAGAGCCATCGTGAGCAAGAAGCTGATTGCCGCCAGAACCAAACTTGAGATTTGTGTTTACCGTGCAGTTGCCGCTTACAGTAAGATCACCTGTTACATTTACAGTTGCAACACCAGCAGCAGATCCAATTTTACCAATAGTAAAACTCTGCGATCCTTCTACGCCAATCGTTGAACCATCCTTAAACAGTACGTCTCCGTTGACAAACAGAGCTGCAGGTTTGTCAAGTGTAGTAGTATTTATTCCTACCCTTTTATTTGCTTCATCAATATAAAAAATGGTGGCATCCTGAGCATCCCTAATGTTCAGGTGGCCATTCTCAATGATGTCAAGGTTCCTTGTGGTCTCTGTAGTCGTGAGGTTTACCGTGCCTATGTTCTTTGTAACCTGGTTGGCATCTACAAAGACAAGGTTTCCATTGGCGTCAGCCTTTAAGAGCTGGCCGTTGGTGGGAGACGAAGTGGGAAGCTCGTAAGGAGAGGTGGTGTTGGCTGCACCACCCAAGAAGAAGTGACCGCTGTCTAGGTTAGGGATGTCGTTAGTTGCGTCAACGCAAGAGACCTTAAATTCTTTAATGGTAGTCCCGTCAGCTCTAAGCACAACACCAACACTTTGAACAAGGTTGGTCGAGCCAGCGGGCTTTGTAACGGTGACTCTTCCAGGCTGCGAAGATGACACGTACATTTTCTTGCCCTCGTCAGCCCCAGTGATGTTTTGAATATCCTGAGTTCTAGATCCAGCAACAACTACACCTCCTGTTCCGTTGTGTGCGATGTCAGAATACACAAACCCAATGGCTGGCATTTTAGACGAGTCGCTTGCGTCAGCCAAAGCAACAAGAATGTTTGAGCCATCTACCCCAGCAGCGTACACCACGCTGCCCGCAGAGATTGTAACCCCCGTAGTATTTTTGACTGTAGCGTGAAGCTTATCAATATAAGCCCACTCTGTGGCGTTAGCTACAGGGCTACTCTTAACAAGAGCCTGACCTGTAGCTCCAGGAGGGCTCGTTGGTACGCCAGCTCCGTCTGCACCTTGCAGGCCGTTCGTAGCAATAGCAGCTTGGACCTGCACCACGTTCTGAGACGCAGAAGCTACTGTGACATTGGTCGCCCCCTCAGCAGGGGTGACCTTCACTTCGATTGGATCCCCTAGTGTGAGGTTAACCTCTGCCATATTACGTGTTGGTTACGTCTTCAACAGCTGTAAAGACTCCATGAAAAAATGTTTCTGTTTCAGAGCCAGCGTGCTGAATGTCATAGACATACTGACCCGAGAAGCTCATGGTCCCAGCAGGAATACTTAGTGTCAATTTTTTTCCAGCGTCGGAGTACGTAAAATTTGTATCTCCCGAAGCCGTCAGTTCTACATTGCTTTCATTATCAGCCGCTGTGCGCACCTCCATTTTCCAACCAGCAACAGGGCGAGCACTAGACTGATCCGCATCAAATGTGAAGATCAGCTTAAACGTGTCTCCTTTTCTGCAGCGGATGTCCAGCCTGGACGATCTATCTAGATTGATGCTTGACATTACTTCAAGAGTTCATTGACGTTGACACTTTGAGATTCTTCAATCTCTCCTCGATTACCTTTTCTCTGCGATATAAGCTTAGACTGCTTAGCTGCCTGCTGATCAACACGCTCATCCTTCCTGTCCTCCTTGAGAACTTCAAGCTTTTCCTTGAACTCCTGCTCCTCAGTTCTGAATCCGAGAGTGGCCTGAGCTCTAATCATCTCAACCTCCCTGCGCATCGTGTGCTCCATCTGCATACGCTCTGCCTCAAACTTAGCCTTCACCTGCTCCATCTGCATATCAAGCTGAGCCTTGAGCTGAATCTCTTGAGCCTTAGCTTGTGATGCTGCCTGTGCCGTTTGAATGTTTGCTTGCGCCTGGGCTTGAGAGTTGGCTTGCGCCTGCTCCATCTGCTGCTTGATGCGCTTCTTACGACGAACGACCAAGAGTCTTTCGGCTTGATCGACGTCACGCAACTGGCGAATGGCGATAGCATCCTCGATATCAATCTCTCTCTGCGACAGCGCTACTTGGATGTTTTGCTCCAAGTACGCTCTGTCCTTGTCATCCATCTGCTTGCGCACCATGACACCGAAGTTGTACATAGGGAGGTCAGAGAACGAAGACACGACACTCATGTTGGTAGACCCCACCGCATTCTCGTACACCCTATACAAGACTGACTCGGGCGGAAGGATCTGCAGGCACTTTACTACATCCTCCACTACTCTCTTAAACAGCATCATAGATGCGTGGGTCACATCATAGATGGCGTTGTTGCCACCTGCAATGGCCTGCTCTCTCACCCCAACCAAGTCTTCGCTCTTTGGTGTAGAACCATCCATAGCCTCATTGATTCCCGTGGCGTCACGGATCATGCGGAGATAGTGGTTGTACAAACCAATAAGCTGGTTGATGTTTCGGATGGTGTTGTCCAATGGACGAACGGGTGGGTTTTGGAATCCACCCTCTGGGTTCTTGCTCCTGTAGTAGAAGACACCAGTCTGCTCGTAGATGTCTTGGATCTCCAGTGGTTGGAGCTCCCCGCCCCTACCGAGCTGCACGTTGTCAAGTCCCTCGATGTCTACGATCAATCCATCAGGCTTGGCCTTGGCGACCGCCTGCTGGATCTTCAGGTGGGTAAGCTGAAGCTGGTCTGCAAAACCAGTAATGCTGCCCACAATAGACTTAGGCATCATCCGTCGCAAGTTCGTGGCTGACACAGAGTATGACAGACGAGCCTTGCTGATGTCGTGAATGTTCTTAGGCACGTTAGTCTTGATGCCGTACCCATACACGTAGTCGGTGCCTACAATGTACTTGCCCCCGTACACTGTGGCATTCTCCATCTTGTGAGACTTGCGCTCAAAGACAGAGCTCTTAGGTGCGCTGTAGTCTTCCCCCTTGAAGAAAAAGTTTGTGTTTCCGAAGCGGTTGTCTTTGTCCTCGAAGTACATGCAATCCACAGAGAGAAACTCGAAGTCTAAGATTTGGATGCGGTACTCATCGTAGCCGTAGGACATCCGATCTCTTTTGTCGTCGTAGTGCTTGCGGCCAAACACAGAGGAGTCGTTGTTGAATTTACCAGACACTTGCTTGGCAATCTTCTCGAACTCCTCCTCTCCGAACTCCCCCATAGCTGTACGCTTGAGCTCTTCAATGGTGATGGTCTTAACGTGACCCGCATACACCAAGTCCTTAAAGTTAGGGTCTTCAGTGTAGCTGTGTACAAAATCACATGGGTCGACGTAAGCTGTAACGATTCCGTGGTTAGGATCGTTCTCGCGCTTTACCACTGACAGGCCCAACGTCACGAGATCATTAACACAACGTCTAAACGTAGAGTCATTGAAGTCGTTCCAAGACAGAGTCATGTTGGTAGCAACCTGGGCTGCGACCTCGGCGTCTGTCTTAATGTTGGTGTCCAGGAAAATCTCTGCCTCCTCCAGCGTATCTGGAATCTGGCTGGGATCCTCGGACATGTTGATGCCAGACTGTTTCATCTGAGCATACAAGTCCTTGTTCTGAACCTGCATCTCAAGCTTGCGCTTTTTGGCATCCTTCTCGCTACTAGACACAGGGTCAATAGCTTGAAGATTTGGGTACGGTTCGGAAGACAGGATCTTGTTGACTACAATCTTTACGAACTTGGGGATGATGGGTACAGGAGCCCAATCAAGATTGAGCAGCGTACCGTCTCCGTTGTTCGGGTCAAGGCTGTTTAGAATCTGCTTGTAGATAGTCGTATCCTGAGTCCCGTTTGCGTAGTCACGGTTTCTCTCAAATTCTTTACGACGTTTTCTGTATGTCCCAGATTCGTCATCTACCTTGCCCCAGTTACCCTCAATCGCTTTTGCGTACTTTAGCCCATAAGACTTCTCAAGCTTTTCTTGAGCAGGAGCAAGCGGATCAGGAAAGGTACTGGATTTTTTATTCGCGTTAGAGTAGGACATTTACAGTATTCCTTTATCTAGCAAATATAGTGTAAATTAAGTAAGGCTTAGGCGTTGGGCTTGAAGCGCCTGAAGAACTTCTTGTCGTCAAACTTGCTTACCTTCTTTTCAACCCTCACCTTCTGCGCGGCCAAGAGCGCAAGACCTGAACTAATGGTCAAGTCAAACTTGGTTCTCTTGTCAATGCGATACCCAATCCAATCCTCTAGGGTTCTGTTGAAATACATATTCCCAATACTACCGTCTTCTCTTTCCCCGACGTGATCAAAGATGTATTGCTCAATGGCTTGAGCGTGGGCGTGGATGACATCTTGAGAGTTAGATGGGATACCCTTGGTCCTGACATTGCTGCTGCTGCCTGGGGGCTTCAGGTGATCTGGCCTGTTCATTACGTATCCATCGTAACCCCTTGCCTCAAAGTATCTTACGATGCCGTACTTATTGTGTTCAATTAAGAGTGGGTAA
>VMHT01193299.1_pt1 | contig 25188 bp, 26 predicted proteins | sample 4693611 | NCBI WGS metagenome assembly VMHT01 (sample SAMN12280063, study PRJNA550983) | marine metagenome | isolation source: seawater sampled from same location over 5 years 0.02-0.2 micron viral filtrate | place: USA: collected off the coast of southern California halfway between the port... ...
AGAACCCAAGATTCCAATAGATGTGAGTGACTGGCTAGATGTTTTGGGTTTCTCCGGATTCAAGCGGGTTCAGAAACTCATCGCATCCAAGATCCACATCCAATGGACGCAGTCCTGCGATTGTAAAACCGATAACAACAGACAGTTGATTCGGAGCGTATGCACTATGGGGCCATCGGTGAGGGGGATAGTTGCGGTTTGGAACGTACGCGAGTGGGGTGGGTGTTAGAGGGCGAGTGCCGGCCGCCCAGGGAGCATCCAGTTGAAGTGTAGTCGGGCGATTGCGATCCATAATGCCTTGACGGTTAGTGCGACGAAAACGGGGTCGTTTGAACGGACGGTCGCGCTCTCGGGGAGTCTCTGGGGGAGTTGCCATGTGGGGCTTGGGGTCTAAATAGGTCACTAAACAAAGACACAGATGTTGCTTGACGTACGGTGCACCAGTGCCCCCACGACCCTTCGTTAGAGGCAAAGGGCTAACGTACGGTACACCAGTGCCCCCACGACCTTGTAAGAGGTAGGTACGAAAGCTTCTCGAACCACTTAGGAGCCTCACATAACTCGAATTTTTTTTTTTTTTTTTTTGGCCGCCTGGGGACAGGGCAGGTACGGGAGGTACTGAAGGTACGATTTAAAACGTGAAGGTACGTTGGTTTAATTTATTAGGTTTAAGTAGGTGTGGGGTAGGTACGAGGTAGGTACGATTCTCAGGTCACCTTATTGTTCGAAAGCCATGATGGGGGGCGGGTCAGCCCTCGAATTGCCCCGTGTGCTCCTCCTCCACTTCCAGATTGAAGGCCTCGGAGCCATCATCCTCGTAGAAACCGTAGCGTGTCCACGTGTCCTTGATGAGGCCCTTGTTGATGCGCCAGCCGCTCATGCGTGTGGACCCCGCGACTTGAGTACCACCGCCCACCTGGAGACGCTCGCGCTTGGAGAACTCCGGGCGAGCCGAGAAGTTTCGCACGGTGGCCACAAGGGTACCGACACCAGGGATATTGTCGAGCTGCTTAGAGGTGCACCAGGCGTGGGCCTCGAGCGCGAGTGTCTCAAACTCACCCACAAGGTGAAACATTGTCGGGGTGCTGTGGGCGGTCATGAGCTTCCAGTGGAGCCAGCGCTCGAGCGGGGGGATGTGACGGCCGCGGATCGCGTTCTCGAAAGCCGAGGGGGTGCCGAGGTGGAAGCGTGTGACGGTGGGAGGGCACTCGAGAGTTGAAAGGAACGACCACCACGCGTATCCCCACTCCTCGGCATCGTCGTGGTAGGCAGTCCAGTAGTGATCCCAGGGGAAGGCCCCGTTGGTGAGCGACTGATCGCATGTCATGACCTTGAAGCGGCGGGTGGTGCCTGAAACGGGAACGGCATCGATGACGTTGGTGGCGAACAGGAAGCGGTGAATCGAATGCTGGTCCCACAGCGCGCCGAACTTGCGGTTAAACTGGATCTCTTCGTCGGTAATCAAGTGGTTGAGTTTGCCACGCATGCGGTCAAAGTCCCGCTTGACACCCTCGTTGGGCATGACGAGGAGCGCGGCGGGCATCTTGGAAGTGAAGGGGGCGTCCAGCTCGGTCATCAGACAACTCCACACCCGTTTAGATCCGATGGCAAGTTTGATCGACGACACCATAAAATCCTTGCCTGCACCCTCGGGGGTCACCAGGCAGGGCGCGACCGATGGCTTATTCTGGGGATATTGAACCATGTTGGCCAAGAACTGGGTGAGGAACTCGTAGGATGGTTCGTGACTGTTGACCAGCAGGAGGAGAAACTTCTTGATCATGCCGACGTACTCCTCGTTGGGCTCACGATCATCGTCGATGTAGGGGAAGGGTGTCCAGGTGTTAAAGTGGTGCGGGGGGCACTCGTCGGTAAGCGGATAGGGAAAGGCCTGAGTGCGCCCCAGCGTATCTTGGCGTTGATCCTGAACGAATTCGCGCCAAAAGCAAACAGGGCGGCGCTTCGAGTCGCCATCCTGGTCCTCAGACAACCATGGGGAGTGGCAGAGATCATGGGCCCGCTCGCGAAACAGCTCCTCAAAGGAGCGCGGTGGATCGTCGGGGCGGCGGGGGTTGTAGAGGAGCTGTCCAACCTTTACCCACTCGTGGTACCGATCCTGGAAAACCTCCTCGTAGGAGCGCACGGGGATGGGGTCAAGCGGCGATGGGCCGTCGGGCGTGGTCGCCTCGGGGAGATCGGTGATAATCCCAGTCCACTCCTTGCGAATAAACTGTATCTTGAAGCTTGTCACCTGCTCCACGTGGCCGTTCAACGCATCAAAGTCGATCTCGGCATCGCCCTGGGCGATGAATCCGTCAAAAATGAGGGAGTGGATTTCGATGCCCTTGGTGCGGCACCACTCGACGGCGGCGGAAACGGCGCGGTCCTCGACGACCTGGTAGCATAGTGAGAGGAATGAGCCCGCCGACGGCTTCGCGTGTTGGACAAGACCGGCGAACTCCCCGAAGGTCTTCAGGGACTCCGCGAGCATCGCAGACTCGGTGTTGAGCATCTTGAGGACTGGCGATGTGAAGGTGGCACGTGGGCGGTGGTCCATCAAGGCGCGGTTGATGCGCTCCTTGGTCTCCGAGCGGGTGCCGGGCGACGTGGTCTCAACGCGCTCAAAGAATCCATCGCGGTCGTCCACCAGCGACTGGAGTTGCAGGAGGGGAGTGGAGGGCAGGGCACGGGAGGCAAGTTGGCTGAGGATAGTGGGGGCACAGTTAACGATGTCGATGTCCTGCCACTCAGGCGCGAGTAAGGTCGATCGGAAACGCCCGCGAAGACCCTGGGCGGACAGGCGGGAGTATCGTCGACCTGAGGTTCGACCCCTGGCGTAGGAATACCGGACTTTGAGAATCCCACGGGCACGGATAGCGGTCTTGAGAAACTTCGTAGTTTGGGCCAGATTGTGTTGCCGGTGTGTGCGGTCGGTATTGCGGGGCTCGGGAATCGCAAAGGGATTTAGTTCCAGATAGGCTTGGAGTTGCGACAGTTTCGCGAGCGGGTAGCTTTCGGTAAACTCGGGATTGGGACCGAGTTGCATCCTTTATAGCCTGGGTAACTTCGTAAAACACGGATCCAAAAACGAGGCAGAAAAGAATCAGAAACAACAGTTCCATTGTAGAACTTAGTTAGGTTTTGCTGACGGACCCCCCACCAATTCTCCCAATAAGTGGAGAGGGAGCATTGGTGGTGGGTACGTCTTCCAAACTTGGGATTGTCGGCCGTCGCTCTCTGCAAAACATGTTTGTTGTTTGATTACCGATGTATACACCAACTCGACCTCTTTACGGAGGCTTCACTCGGCGTCAGCTCTATGTCGACAACTGGCGCCCAGGGCCCCGCGATGAAGTCGACGAGATTGAGTCTGAGGACGAGTCGCAACCACCACCACCTGCGCCACCACCACCACCTGTGCCGAAAACCGTGGGGCCACTGAAGGCCACCCCACAGTTCAAGTATGGGATCGGGTTACCCACACCCGATTGGATCGCCGAGGCCATCGAGGACGCACGCAACCCCAAGAAAATTCACTCGCGAGCGTGGAAACAGACCGGAGGAAAGATGAGAGACCAACCCGAAGTCGGCGCCGTTGCCTTTGAGAACAATTTCTGTTTCGTAAAAGACCCGGCACGAAACTTGAAGATGAAGGCGGAGTACGAGGCCACTGGAACGACGACGCTTTGGGAGGAGAACCTGGCGAAGAGTCGCGTCAGGTCCAAGGGCGTGCGCAACGGCACCAGACCTGAACGCCCTCCTCCCCGCAAGAAGAAGCGCCCAAACACCTACGCGGGCCGAGACGTGGACAGCGGAAAGCAAATCAACAAGTTTGCGAAACGCCGATGGAAGCATCACCTCGCCAAAGTTGGCACAGAGGACCAGGGCGTCAAGGACATCGTGGCGGTGCGCCACTGGATCCGTGAGATCGACTGGATCATGGCGCACCACCCCCAACCAATCTCAATTCCGGCGCACACTCGGTTTCTCGACCTCAAGAACAAGGTGTACTCTACCGTGAAGTGGTTCGACGACATCACCCAGACCTTCCCACTGGGGCCGCTGCCAGAACGGTTTGAGGAGCTGTTCAAGGAGATACGGGCGGATTTTGAGAAGCGCGTGCCGAACTACCACCCAAATCCGATTCACCACGCCACCGAACTGGCCCCGATCGGTGGCTACGATGCGGGGGATCTCAGCGACTACCAGAGCGACGAGTGGACTGACGAGGAGATCTATGGAATGTTGGAGTAGGGAGCTGCGCTGTAGAAAAACCTGAGTAACCTTGTAGACACTCCAGATGCCCTACAAAAATCCAGAAAAAAAAAGAGAGTGGAGTAGAAAGAGGAAACCTGAGAACCCAGAAGTAAAGAGGAGAAATGACCTTAAGCGGAGGTACGGCATAACCTCTCAAGATTTTGATAAGTTCTGGGAAGCCCAGGGCGGCCGGTGCAACATCTGCCGTCAGCCTTTCAAAACCCCCAGCAAAGCCCACGTGGACCACTACCACGAGGTCAACACATTAAGGAATGACTCTCTCGTTCGCGGCCTCCTTTGCCCGTCGTGCAACACCAAGGTCGTGTACAAAGCCGACAAGCTGGGCCCAGTGTTCCTGTCTAACGTTGCGAATCACATGACAGGTGGCTGGAGGGGTGGTCCAGACGGGGTCTACGTCTCGATGCTTAACTGGACACCCGACGAGTTAAAAGACCTACCTATACAGTAGAAAGCCATGCGACTCGCAGCCCTTACCTACACACTCGCCACTAGAGCACTGGACCTGTGGGGGCTTGACGTGCCCATACCCTCTCCCACCCACACGTACTTGGGGGCGTTTCACGATGACTCTGAACTTTACGGGGTCGCAGCGTTTAAGCCCGTGGAGGGAGCTGGGTACCTGGAGTTTAGGTCGTTCTGGGTCAAACCGGATACTGAGCCTCAGTATATCATTCCAGTTTTCTACGAGATCGACTGCATGGATGTGGCGACGCGTGGGGGCCCTGACTTCCAGCCACCTTCGTTCTAGGCGAACTGGTCGGCGTAATCGATGTCGAAGTCAAAGTTGGTGGTGGGCACGTCGGGGATGACGGGCGTGGTCCGCTCCCAACACTGCACGAGTCTGATCGTGGGGTACACAGCCCCAGTCATGATCCAGATTGGCCCGAGCTCGATGAGGCAGACACACCCAGATCCCGCCTGGAGATCCGCGCTAATCATGGGGGTGCGGTCGTCGAGGAAAAACTGTGGGGCGACACCGAAACGGTCCTGGAGCTTCGTGCGGATTGTGGGAGGGAAACGCGCGTCTTGTGGTGCTTTGACGAGACCGTGGTAGAGCGATTCGACGGTCTCACGGGACCAGGTCTTGTTCTGGGTCTTCAGCTGTGGCCACGCAATCCACTGGTTCTGGTGGATCCAGTCCACTGTTGCGCGGTCAATAGACTCTAGAAGCTGGTAGAAGGGGAGGAGCTTCTCGTTTTTTGCCGGATCCTGGGAGGTGAGCTCGAGCTGCAGTGATTCTTTGCCCTCGAAGTTGGAGATTCCGAAGGGGGCACGTAGCTCGGGGGTCTGGATAAGGATCGAAGTGGTGTTCTTGTCCTTCAGGTACTTGGGTACGGTAAATCGGGCGTGCGCCCCATCCTTGATTGCATCGTAGGTAAGTGCGGGAAGGTTAAAAGCGGACGGGGAGCGGATTGTGGTCATCGTTTTTTTTTTCTGAGACCAAACTGTCGCGCAACCACTACCCCGATGTTTGCCCGACGTACGGTTTTTCTCCAGAAAAACCTGAACCCCCAGTAGAAAAATGGAGACACCTACGGAGACCCCCCCAGTCCCAACCCCAGTAACAAAGCCGAAAAAGCCAATGTCTGAGGCTCAGCTGGAGTCACTGGCACGTGCCCGCGAGAAGGCGATGGAAGTTCGCAAGGCGAAGGCCGCAGCAAAGAAAGCCGAGGCGGAGAAACCACCCGAGTTGGAACCTGTGTTCCACGGAGAGGACCCGCCTGAACCTCCTGAGCCAGTGAAACCCACAGCTCCGGAGCTCTCGCCCCCGAAGCCTCAACGCCAACCTGCCCACAACTCGGATTCGTCTTCGGATGACGAGGAGGCGCGCATCGCCGCCCTCGTACAGGCAGGAATTAAGAAGGCTCGCAAGAAGGACAAGGCGAAGCGTGAGGCAAAGCGTGTCCGGTACGTGGTCGAGGAGTCGGAGAGTGAGGAGGAAGGGGAGGTGGTGTTGGTCCGAAAGAAGCCCAAGACCCCCCCACCCCATGTCCCAGTCCACCCTCCACCCGCGAACCCGTTCCACGCGACCTACCCGCGTCCGTCAGCCTTTCGTCGTTACTAAACCTGATTCTAGGGTATCATGAGACTTGAGATTTGCGATCTGGTGGTTGCAACCGTTCGAGGCGAGGAGAGTTACGGTGAGGTGGCTGACTATGACGATGAGGCAGTGTATATCTACCTAATTAAACCTGCACTGGTCGGCTACTGTTACTCCAGGTCGACGACCGTGGTGAAGTTGGAGAACGTCCACGAGGTATACCCGACGAACGGAGGGATGTACCGCATGGACGCGTGGCTGGACGTCGGCTATGAATACCACTCTGCCGATGAAATATACGATCTGAATGACGAAACTGACGACGACACATCGTACATCACTGATGAATCATGGGAGGACTAGTAGACCGTACGTCAGGCAAACTTTAGTGTATTTCTAGAAAAACACCCACCCCCTAACAAAAAAAATGTTCGCTCGCACCACGAAGCCAGAGTCGCTCCGTCAGTCTTTTGAGGCTCTATCGAGTCTCCTCGTGGACACCACGCTCCGCATCTCGCCCACCGGCCTAGACATCCGACAACTGGACTCGACGGGCTCGACGTTTGTGGCCCTTTCGTTCCCAATCTATAAGTGGGACGAGTTCAGTTGTTTGAACCACGGCCACTACGGAGTTAACGTCCCAAGCTTCGCAAAGGTTCTCAAAACCACGAAAGGGTCGAAGGAGCTGCGACTTGTGATTGACGACCCGGCGAAGATGAAGATCGTGGCGACCGGGGGCGACACCACGGTGTATCACACCATAAACCTGCTTGACTTTAAGCTGTCTGACGTGAAGCCGCCAGACATCGACTACCCGCTCGAGATCGACCTGCACACCAAGACCTTCAAGCGACTCGTAGGCGACCTCGGAAGCCTCGCGGACCAGGTGACGATTCACCAGAAAGAGAACGGTCTCGAATTCGTGGCGTCGGGGCCCTTCACGGAGCAACGAGTGTCGCTTCCCCAGGGCGAATTCCTGGCGTTTATGAACGACGACCTCACGGGCCCCGCGGGCCCTTACTCGCTCCGCGTGATCTCCCTCTTCGCCAAGGCAGCCGACAACGATCTCGTGCGCCTCAAAGCCAAGCCTGGACTTCCGCTCGTATTCGAGTACACCACGGCCCTCGGAGGGATCCTGTTTGCCACCTCCCCAGTCGCCTAAAACCTAAAATTAATTCAAGTATCATGGACTGGGAGTGGAAGCCATGGAACTACGATTACGTAGATCGCATCCCAGATAGAAGAGAACAAAGATTAGCCTGGTTGCTCCGCAGCTCCCCAGGCACCATTACAAGAGACATTGGCAAACCAATCCCCACTGACCAAATCCCACCCGAACTCGCGGGAAAACCGATCAAAGACTGGACTGCCGCGGACCTGGGCACCATCAACCACCCAACGGCCCAAACGGCTCTCGCCCTCTTACACATCCGCGACCAAACGGTAAGTGAGATCATGACTCAAAATTACACACGCACGATACCCGCGGGGACGAAGGACCTGCTGGCGAAGGAGAAAAGCAAGCTCCAGGCCATCATCGACGACCCCCGCGGCCGATCGAACGACCATGACTTCGGGGCGCATGAGAAACTGATGGCCGAAAAGGCCCAGGCCGCGTACCTTCGCCCCCGCGCCGACCCCACGGGGAAGAAAATGGAACGATTCATCGAAGCATCAGGCATCGGCGAGGCGGGGTACCGCCACGTCCCTGAACTGTCCCACGATCTCGCCCAAGTCTTCGTCAACGAGAAGACCGGGCGGATGAGCGTGGCGTGGCGTGGATCTCTGGATCCCGTTGGTCATCCTCAAGACTGGATAAAGAACGGAGTCAATGCGGTGGGGCTGCACAAGGTCGCCTCCAAGATCCCAGGAACACAATCGAAGGCGGAGGTCGCCCTTCGGAAACGCATCGCGGCCTACGCGGAAGAGAGGGGTTACCGAATCGACACCACAGGCCACTCTCGCGGCGGAGCGTCAGCGGGGCAATTCGAGCGGGCATTCCCCGGGCTCGTTGACTCGGTCCGCACCTACAATACCGCGCCCTTCGAAGGCGACCACATGGTACCTCAGGCCAAGGCGCGCGACTTCTCGATCGAAGGTGACGTGGTGAGTGTGGATGCGCAGCTCAAAAACCAGATCCGCGGCGTCCGACGAACCATCCCACCGGCGTACGGAAAGGGATTTAATCCACTCAAGGCCCACGGAATTGACCAGTTCACTGGGCTGAAGGACCCTAATATCCTGGACTCCGAAGGGCGGTTGCCGCAGGAGGAGGGTGAGCTGACTGCGTTGCTGAGCGACATGAAACGACCGAACGAGAGACCGGTGGAACTCAGGGCCATTGGGGCGTCTTCGAAGACCTCGTCTCGGTTTAAGAATCTCAAGCGTGCAGGCGCCATCGGAACACGAACGGCTGGTGGTGTCGGTGTCGGGATGTTGGTTAATCACGTCTCCGAGAGCGTGCTCTCGTCGTTCGGCTTTCAGCGCGGCGAAAACTTCGCGGCCGACGAAGCTGCAGACGCAGGCGTTGGCGGCCTCACGGGACTCGTATTTGGGACTCCGGGCGCAACCGCTGCGGGGTTCATGGCGTTCGACGCGATGCACCAACTCCTCCAACGTCTCCACGTCTCCAACGCCGGTGTGGCCTTTGGGTCGGCGGGTGTGGCGATCGGGGCAGAACGTCTCGCTGGAATGGCCCTCACCTCCGCTGGCCGCCGCGTAGCTTCGCTTGCTGCTCGTCGTGCGGGATGGACCGTACTGAAGGACATCGCGGTTGACGCCGCAGAGCGCACGGCCGTCACGACAGGATGGCTCGACTGGATCCCGGGTCTCGGTGAGGTGTTGGGTGCTAGTTTCTTTGTGGGATCCGCGGTCTACGATCTAATGAACATGAACGCAGAGGACCGACGCGCCCGCGAGGAGGCGCTGAACAAACAGGTGCAGGAGATTTACAGTGAGATGGGGAGCCATGGTCTCCAGCCCTCGATGGAGGTCGCGCGCCAGATCGCAGAGATCTCTAACAACCCCAACACCTCCACCGAGGACAAGACCCGCCTCGTTCGGCTGGCAGTGGACCCCGAGGCCGAGACGCGCGATGCCCAGATCCGCGAAACGTTCGGAGAAGACGCTCTCGTGGCGTACAACCGCGGAGACCCTGCGTGGGCACGGCAGTCGACGCAGTACGGGCAAACGATCTCGATGCTGCAAGCGGCGCGCGCGGAGTTTGCGACCTCTTCGGGCTTGAAGGTGCCTCACGTCTCAGAGGCCTACCACCTGACGAACAAAGACTTCCTAAATGCGGCGGATGCCATTTTCGAGGTGCCGCAGCCGCAGATGAAACAGGTGCGTCGCGACTTGCGTACGTAGGCGTACGTCAGGCAACCTTAATGTAATCACAAAGGAGATTTAGATCTCCAAGATGGATCTGGGAATACAGATCGAGGATACGGAACGGGAGATTGCCCGCCTGACACACCATGCGAATCTCCTGAAGGACCTGTACTTTATAGTGTGGGGGCGCCAGTGGACCCCAGAGCCCACGACGCCCCCTGAGTTCGACGCGGTTAAGTTCGTTGAGAATATAATTATAAGTGCTGATTAAAACAAATTTGTAGGTCGAATATGAGCGAAGATCTAGGCGGGCTGCCCGTGACCGAAACGTTCCTCATCACGATCACGACTGCTATCCTGGGCGCCCTGTCGGGGCTTTGTGTCTGCATGCTCCGCTCTCGGTGTACGCGAATCCAGTGTTGTGGGATGAGGGTCGACAGAGACGTGGTCCCGCCTGAACAGCTTGAGAACCAAAACATCGTCCCAGTATAAGATGGTGCAACTCGTAGAGAGTAACTTCCAGATCGAAACTGAGCTACCAGAGAAACAGGCCTTTGGGATCGAGACCGACGATGACTTTATCAAGCTCCACACGCTTATGATCCTTAACGGGAAGCGGGGCGGTGGGAAGACCACTGCATTGGTGAACTTCCTACGCGAGTGCCGCGAGCGCCACTACTACGATAAGATTTGGGTCGTCACGCCCACCTTTCACTCGAACAAGGAGATCTGGTCGATCGCGGGTCTAGGGGAGGAGGACTGTCGTGAGCCCTCTGTAAGCTGCCTGCACGACATCCTGGCCGACATGGAAGGCGAGAAGGCGGCGTGGGACGACCACCGCGAGCAGCTTTTGTTGTACGAGAAGTTTAAGGAGGACCAGGACAAAGAGGTGAACGATATCGATGCCCATGTGCTGGTCAACTACCATGAGCGCGGGCTCTTCAACGAACTGGTGCCCACACGCCCGAAGTGGAAATACCCCGTGGAGCAACCACCGCGGTTCGCTGTTGTACTGGACGACTGCCTCAACTCGCCAATCATGGCCCGCCCCAGTGCCGGGCTGGTAAACCTCGCGATCCGCCACCGACATGTGTGCGGTGGTCTGGGCACTTCGCTCTTTTTTCTGGTGCAGTCGTACTCGGCCCAGGGCGGGGTGCCACGCCCCATCCGCGAGAACACCACCCATCTCCTGCTGTTCCGCATAGCCGACGTGAACCAGTTGAAGAAGATCAAGGTCGAATCGGACCTCTGCATCACGAACAACGAATTTGCCGACCTCCTTGGCCTTTGTCACTCCGAGCCATTCCAGTTCCTTCTCATCGACTTTGCCCCCAAGCTCCCCGACCGGCAATTTCGCAAAGGCTGGAACACCTACCTCATCGTGGACTCGCTCGCGGGGCTCACAGAGGGGCAGGTTCCCCAGGCCAACCTCAAGGAGATTCGCGACGAATCGGAGGAACCAGTTACTAAAACCTCAAACTAGATAGAACGAATGAGAAAGGCAGGTCAACTGGATGATGCTGAACACATAACAAATCCAGCACTCCAGGCCTTCCGACCTGTGACACGAGACCTGGCTAGCACTTTGAGTGAGAAGACCAGAGGGATCGAGAAGAAGCTGAAGTACGTAGACCGTAAACCATTCCGCAAGACAGTCTTCGAGATCGCCCAGGAGAATATCAAGGACCCGCTAACGCGGGTGGACCGCACCGCCCACCTCGTCACGTCTAATGTCACTTCTCAGATCATCAGTGGAGCAAGAGCCGCGATGGCGACTGCTGCGATCCAGCGCCCTCCTCAGCAATACAGGCCCCATACACCCGCGGCGACAGGTCAGTGGGACGACAGGGAGGGGCGTAACCTACGCAACAACCTCCAACGCCTCGGATCAGGCCCCGCCCCAGAACCAACCCCGCGAGAGCCTATCCCCATGGTGGCTGAGTCCACCCCCACCCCCAGCGCGGGCCCGATGGCCGACGCCATCGCCTCACGTAATCCAAACCGCCGCCTTCGCGCCGCAAAGGCACTCGGAGCAAACTCGGGTCAGGGCGGCAGTCGCGCCGGAAGGCCCGACGGCTCGAAGAAGAGCCTGATCGGAAAAAAGAAGGTCACGGGGCCCTTCCCCTTCAAGAAGCCACCACCAGAACCACCCAAGATTATCGGACACTCGGTGTTTGGCCCGGTTTATGAAGGTTCGACGATGGGCGTCAAGGCAGAGGCATCAGAGGCGGTCGTCAAGGAAGAGACATTAAAGGCGGGTGTCTTGATGGACGGTCGCGTTCAAGTCAGCAGTGCGGAAGCCATGGAAGAGGACGAGGTTGATGGAGTCTTCGTCCGAGACCCGCCTACCCCCAACGATACAATACCGGGGACATCGAAGGCACACGCGGGTAAGCCAGAGGAGATCAAAACAGTCCCCACGGGCACTGAGGTCAAGACCGAGCCGAAGGGTCGGCGCCCGCCTCTGACCCCAATAGAATCGCCCGACGATCGTGGGCCCGACAGAGACGTGGAGATAACCGGAGAGATCGGTACAGAGGAGCGCCTCCGCCGCAACCTCGAGTCTGCCAAGGCCATAGGGAAGTACGAAGATCTCACTCTTGGAAAGGCAGAAAAGGCATCTAAGAAGGCTACAAGGAACCGTCCGGGACCCTACTCCCGCATCACTTCGCACGGCCCGATCGTCAGGGCGGCGCAAGGGGCTTTGATCTTATCCGAGATATCGACCATGGTCAGCGCAGGGATTCAAGAAGAGCGCGACAAGCGCCCACTCCTACCGCCCTCCGACGACGGAACGATCGTCGTTGCCGCGGCGGACTCCAGTGGCAATCAGGGCGTCATCGTGTCCCGACCCGAGAGTGCGCTTGCGGTTCCCGGTATGGTCAACGCCCGGCCGAACCCGGCACTGGACACGAATGTGATCGACGAGGTGATAACAGACGCCGCGTTGAGTAGTAAGGGGGATTCCCGAAGGACCCCGGCCTTCCTCCCAACAAAACAAGAACAATTGGCCCAAGAGGGCACGGTTCGTAGGGCGATAACCTACGCCAAAACCTCTAACTTTTCGCGCGCCTTAAAGGCCGCCCACGCGCGGGGGACGAGCGGTGTGAACCCGCTCGCCGAAACCAGGCTGGCGATTGCCCCCCACGAAACCAGCCTGACGACTGTCCCCGAAACCAGTCTGGCGATTGTCCCCGAAACCAGGCTGGCAACTGTCCCCGGATCGGCCGAAACCGAAGCTGGCACCGAAACCGACGCGAGCGCCACGCTCGTCGCAGGTGCCAACCCAGATCAAGACCTCACAAACTACGAGTTTACCGTTGACGACATTGCCGAGGTCCTCGCCATCTTAGGCAATATGGTAGGCGAAGATAACGTCGAAGACGTTACCCAGGTGTTCCGAACTCACGGATCCAGAAAACTCATTGACAGCGTCAATGGTCTATTTGCCACCCCTGCCGGCCGCCGCGAGGCGGTCACCAAGATCATTTTGACGAACCTCATACACTCGGTTCTCAATGAAGCGACGGGTGTTGGCGAACGCATCGGCATCCACCATAGGGATGGGTGGGTTGACACGATGATCGGCGCCTACCTCACATCAGCGGCATCCGAGGGGCAGACCCAGTACAAGGTAGCCGCTGAGAACGTCGCCCGCTGGGGCATTAACCTTTCAACCGTCAACGAGAATATAATGTACAACGCCGATGGCTACGTTGGCGACCCAAATCACCGCGATGCCATGATTGAGGCGAGGAGGGATCTCATGATATACAACAGGCTGAGCGACAGTGAATTTCAAGCCACATTTAATTACGAAACCCCCCAAGACTCACGTGCGCGCATGGCCAACCAAGTTAATAACGAAACAGGGTGGTTTGAGGCGATGGATGCCATCGCGGATGATACTCCTTTGTCCACTGGCCGTCCACCGCCGCGAACCAACGATCCTGTTAAGAGCGAAGTGTTAGGTTATTCTCACCAATTTGCGCGTCCGTGGAATTGAGCGGTCGAACGGCTCCCATTTTGTTGGACGCAGCGCACCACCTAATACCTCTAGCCCTAGTAAAAGCATAATGGACGATATTCCCCGCCAGAACCGCTCTTTGAATTCCGATGGCCTCACAAACGTTCAACTGGCTCGCCGCCGTACCGAGGTGGCGCTTCTAAAGGAGCGGTATCCCGGCCTGCCCGACGCATGGCTGGACATGGTGTGGAATTTCGTCGAACGCACACCCCCCGAGACAGTCGAGCGGATCATGAATAACGGCGAGTGGGAGAAGCCACCCTCGAAGCCTCATGAGACGGGTGGGGTCGTCAAGAACGGCATCCAGGTCGACTAAAACCTGAGACAATTAGTAACTAGAATGCAAACTATTGCAAACGCCTTTAATCTGTTCATTAACACAGATCGTAACATCAGCAGCGGGGGCACCGGCGACGCTGTCAGCCTCCCACTCGGCCAGACTCCGATCGTGGCCGGCGATGACGAGCACATCCGCCTCACACTCGACCAGTTCTCAATGCGGAAATCATGGCACGATATTAATTTGAACAACAACCGCGTCCTTCTCACCCGCCCCGGCGTAGGGAGCATGGAGCTGCAGTTGGCGGTAGGCGACTACGACTTTGACATCAGCCTATTCCAGTCAGTTGTGGCAGAACAACTAGGGGCAGCTCTCAACAGCTTGTACGGCGAGGGCACCTTCACGAAAATAGATCTCGATCCTGAAAAAGCCGGAGCTATGGAATTAACCCAGTTACTCCTCTTCCAATTCAATGCCCCTACCATCACCGACGACAACGCCCCGTACATCCAGTGCTACACGGGCATGGGCGACTCGTACAAGGTCCTGGGTGGGAAGCGGATCGTGGGCACGCCTACCGTGCTTCCCAACCCCCACCCCCTTCAACCTGTCGTTGAGCCCGTCACCAATGCCTTCCAGTCTCTCAAGATCTCCATTACTGCTGATGGTGTGTTCAACGTCGGAGGGTTCTACAAGTGCGACCTTACACCAGAGACACATGTGTACCTTGCGATCGACAATCAGGTGAGCCACAATATCGCGACCGCCTCGCACACCGTGGGCGACACGCCAGACCCCCTCGCGGACAAGCCAGAGATGCAGTCGAGTCGCATCCTCGCTGCCATCCCCATCGACACCCACTACGCACGGTATGTGTCGGGTGTCGACCGCCAGTACTTTATGGACCTGGCGAGCCGAGTGGCATCGGATCTGCGTGTCGTGCTCGTGGACTCTGTGGGACGGCGGTTCCCATTTGTTGACTTCAATCAGGGAACTTTGGGGGATCGGAGCTTCAAGGCGGTGATCCGCGTAGACGTCATCAAGGGCAACAAGACTGGCACCCTGAAGAGCAAACCGACACCCAAGGCGGTCCCGCCGCGGTTCTCTAGCACCCCGGCTCCGGTCCTCAACCTCGGCATCCCGGGCTACGGCCTCAACGTTCCTGGGCAGGTGTATGGCGATGGTTACGTGGCGCTCTCTAAGTAAGTTAGTTCATAAAACCTAACCACCTGGTAGCAACCATGTCGATTCCGAACTCTCTGCTGTACTTCTGCGATCGCCTCTCAGGCTACTCAACCAATTATTTTCAGATCGAGTCCCAAAACCAGACTAGCGCCAAGGCGGGTCAGATCGTCACGTTCGATCTACCGGCGAACTCCATCCTCAACCTCCCGTCGTTCACCGTCCACTTCAACGCCGATGCCAACGCCGGAAGTGTTGCAGCCGGCGCTCGTCTTCCGCCGGTGCGCGACCTATTCGAGCGCATCGAGGTCTCCTGCGGTGGCGTAATTCTTTCGCAGGGCTCAAACTTCGCCAACGTGATGGCCCGCGCCCGCGACGCCGTCTGTGGCAACTCGTTCGACCACGTTACGGGCCACGCGGCCATAATTCGAAAAATTCCAGACTACCAGTTGGCGAATTCTGTCTACGTCAATTCGCAGAACGAGGCTCCAGCTGTCCCCACGGGTGAGACCAGGTTCGCCTACCACGCATGGGAGATGGAGGGGTTCATGAGTACCGTGGACCCCAAGCTTTTTGACTCCTCAATCATCCCTGATCTCCGCGTCCGTCTCTATATGGCGACCGATTCGGTCCTCTCTGCTTCCCCTTCGGTAGAGATGGGCACAGCGGTGGGGGAATTCGCCGACGAGTCGGTGCCCTCTACCGACACGATGCCAGGCAGCTCCGCTCTCTTCGGCGGCAATGCGCCGCACGTCAAGTACCAGATTTACAATATCGTCGCGACGATCGAGTGTATCTCTCTTGCAGACATGACCTATGAGAACCTGCTCGCCTCGACGATGCAGGCCCAGGGCTACCTGGAGGCGCCCTTCAAGGCGTTCCACTCCTTCCAAGACACCCATGCAAACACGACTCGCTTCTCGGTGGCCACTCAGTCGCTCGATCGTGTCTGGGTCACGTGGCGCGGTCTTAAGTTCGGGGATGTCGACACGCCTATCGCGATGAATCATGGCCGCACACCGATGGACCTCCAGTCACTTCACCAAGCTGATACCCTCCTTGAGCCTGCCTATAAGCCTCGGTACATGTGGTTTGGTGAGCCGAAGAACTACACTCAACTCAGCGAGACTGGAGACTGGAAGATGCAGCTCCAGCTCAACGGCGCCTACGTGCCCCAGTATATGGCCAACCTGCAGCAGCTCTACGAGATCACGTCCAACTCGACCGAGGGGCGCGCCAAGGCTCCCCAATCTCAGGTCTCCTACCGTCACGGCAACTGCGTCCAGTGCTTCCGACTTAACATGCCGGACTCCGAGCTGAGCCGTACGCTCTCGGGCCTCGACACTCGCGCTGTGAACCTGGCGGGCTACGTCAAGACCACGAACACGAGCCCGGCTATCTGTAACGTCTTCGCTGAGTGCACCTCCACGGTCCGCATCGGCGCCGGTCGCGCGATCGAACTCATCGTCTAAAACCTAGACCTCTGGTAAAACGATGCCCTCGCTTCACACCCAGATCGTAGCCGGCACGCGTGGGAAGCGCGACGCCCAGACGCTGAAACAACTCCCCAACAACGGGTGGCGGCGAGAAACCCAGAACCGCCCAGACACACAAAATCTCCATCACGGCGACAACTGGGGCCCCGACATCCAGGCGTCGGTGAACAACACCGTTCCGTTTCAGGGAAGTTACCGCGGCGTGTTGCCGTGTCGAGGTGTTCCAGGCACCGATCGTTTCCACCCGCGCCCCCTTCGCGAGCAGCCCATGCCGTACCAAGGCGGTCTCTACCCTAAACTTGGGTACGCAGGCCATCAACCCAAGGGGCTCGCGTTCGACCCGGCCAAGCCGGTGGGCCGCACTCCGATGCGGCTCAGTTCGTTCTTTGATCCATCTTCTAACTCTAAGCTCGGTCAACCTAGCGTGTAACTAAAACCTTTTTTACTTTAAATTAAGAATGAGCGGTGGGATCTACACAACCCAGCCGCGTACCAAGTACCTCGATCGTCTTAAAGATGTGACGATCACCTCGCCCTCAAACGGGCAAGCCCTAATTTACCAGAACGGCGAATGGGTCAACCGCGCCGTCGCAGGTAGTGCCCCCCCATCAGATCCTGTCTTCACCGTTTCGGAGAGTATCGACGCCCGTAACGACGGGACCTATTACCGCATCGCCACCGGTGTGTGTGCTAACTACGAAACCTCCCCAGGAAGCACCCAACATTTCACCTATCTCACGGAAGGCGTGAGTAATTCTGGGGAGCCTGACGCTTCTACTTTTGGGATCTACGAGAAGAGCGACGGCGGGCAGTACACTACGTGGATTTACACCTATGACTCAAATCCGGGGGATTGGATTGGATGGTGCTCGATCTTCGGCACTGAGTCATTCCTCTATCGATTCGCGCCCGGCGACTTTTTAGGAAACGTTGTAGAGAAGGCTCCTTACCCAAGTCTTCTTATACACGCGGAACACTATGAATCCGACGGCTTTGGCTTCGAGGGCCCCGGTACCCCCATCAGATCGGGCGAGTTGACCGCAGGTGGCCCGAGCGGCGACAGCGCTCTCCAGCAGGCACTCTCAGCGGAGATTGTCAACCGCGAGAACGGCGACACCAACCTCCAGGCCATAACCGCCACCAACGCCCAAGCTATATCGGACGAGGAGACTGCTCGAATCCAGGGCGACTCAGACCTCCAGCAGGCACTTGGAACAGAGATTGTCGACCGCGTGAACATCGTCGCCGCCCTCCAGGCCATAACCGCCACCAACGCCCAAGCTATATCGGACGAGGAGACTGCTCGAATCCAGGGCGACTCAGACCTCCAGCAGGCACTTGGAACAGAGGTTGTCGACCGCGTGAACGGCGTCGCCGCCCTCCAGGCCATAACCGGCACCAACGCCCAAGCTATATTGAACCTTGAAGAGCAGATCGACAACATCCAGAAAGGCGACCTCACCGTCGCCTACACTCCGCCGCCACCGAAGCTGTATGATTATAGCCTATACTCCCCTAGCCAGGGGTGGGTTTCGTTTCAGAATCGTTTCTCGCAGTATTCCAAGGTCACTCGGTCAGTGTTCTACGCCGATACCCCCTACCCTTGGGGGCGTCTGGATGATCGGAGCATGAACCAATCTCTGTTTAACGGCGCAGGAGAACTCATTCATGGTCCCCAGGTTTACTGGGTGTGGGAAGCAAATCGCTTTCAATTCACCTTTGGCCCCCCCAGCCAGGATACGTTCCAGGACGCCTACTCCTACACTCAGTTCGACCCATCCCAGGTGGGGAGCGATGAGTTTACCCTCGTCCCCACATCCGCCAGCGGCGCGTTGCAGCGGTCGGTCCACAGGGAGGGCGTTTACACCGCGCTGATCCTCGAAAACAACGGTCGAAGTGTGGTACAAGGGTCCACCGACGGTACCATCCACCCCGAGTTTCCCATCGCGGTGACCCTCACGCTCGATCCCCACCTCCTCACAAGCCACTCCAACTTCGCCGTCTATCAAGACGATCTGTGGGTCGAGAAGTGGGGCATGTTCGCCACGTACTCCCCGCATGCCGAGCACCTCCTCCTGTCTCGCGACGGAATGGTGTGGGACCGCATCGCGACCGGACTCAACATACCGACGTCCACGATGATGCATGTCTACCCGTACGGCGACGGACTTGGTTTCCTTATTCAAGTCAACGCCAACAAGCCCGTTTTGGCGGTGGTTCAACAAACACCCTACACCATCTCGACGGGCGAAGCACGCGAGCTCGTGTTAGCATGGTCGTCTCAGGGAGGGGATAGCCAAGTTTTGACAGCCGTCTCGACGGGGGAAATTGTGATGGTCAGAATTTCCAATAACGATAAACTTTATTTCTCACAGGACGGCCTGTCCTTTAAAACCGCGGGCGTCTCCGCTGTGGCCGCGGGACCCTTCCTTCGCTCCCTTACCGATCCCTACACGGGGAACGTATCCAAGCAGATTTTCTCTATGAACACGAACGGTATAATCAATGTCAGCAACTTCTCGCAGCCTGGATGGGGAGAACAGTTGCTGACAATGCCAGTGAATCCTACGTGGTCGACCCTTACGACACCAGGCGTTCCTGATAGCTTCCCAACGCAGCTCACCTACGCCAACCACCCTGCCCAAGACGGGAGTGGCTACTTTCTCGCCGCATCCCCCACCTGGGTCCGGCGGTACGGCGACACAGACGACTCGAATGTGATCATGAAAAGGCGAGACGGCACTGACCTAAACAACTTGACAACGACCCCCATCCTCGGCGAGATAGGCGCAGCGCTCAATACTCGCACCTACAGCCCGATCTTCGCGTGTAGTTCTGTGGTATCGGCGCAACTTGTGTCATTTGACCGCGGTGTCTCGTGGAAGCCAACCGCTCCCCCTTTCAAACTCGCTTACTCGTTCGCCCACAACGAGCATGTCTTTGTCTGTGTCGGATTTCCGATAAATCGGGCCGGTGATAACCCCTCTCCCGTCATCGCCTACTCCGTCGATGCGGTCAACTGGAGTATCGCGGTGACCGACGCCTCGATCGGTTTTAAGAACGGTGGCGACGCCTTGTCGCAGCACCGGTTCTCGGATGTGTACTACGAGGCAGAATATCGGCGGTTCGTCGCGTTTTCGCAGAACCGCGTCGGCCTTTCGGGTGATGGGGTCCATTGGACCTTCGTGCCGATTCCCGCCGACCAAGGCTCTTCCGGCACCCCTCCAGCGTTCGCCCCCCACGCACGGGGGTGGAACGAGTATCTCCGATACGGCGACGGATATTACACTCGAGGGGACGAGGGCCTCTTAATGAAGCTCACCATCGCGGCCGACGGCACTCTTAACTTCACAAACACCCCTCATGTAAGTAAGCGCGAACAGAGCAGGACGGCCACTTTAAATTACGCTGAGAACGGACAGTACTCATACCCCCAGTGGTGGTCTACCTCGCTCGGGATCTACGCGGCAGAGTGGCGCGAAGATGGTGCTGGATTCGACATCTACAACTACCGGTTTGCTCGCGACCAGACCCAGGGAGACCTCACTAAGACCCTTGTAATCGGTGACCACCCGACCTGGCGGTTTAAGAACTACTCGACTGGCTTCGGTGGGTTGATCGCCAACTACGATGATTTAGATGGGGACGATTCACAGCTCAGCGTATTACGAGCGTCGGTGGACGGGTTGGTGTGGCGAGACACCCACCCCTTCGGCACCACTGGAGAATTGGCTACGCAGATAGCGTATGTCACCTATACCGGAGGCGACCAGTACCTCGCTCGTATGAAGGACGCTACGTTCCGAGTGGGCAAGGGTAATATTAATGCATGCATGGAACTTGGAACAACTTGGAACAACTATGGGTTTTTGTCTGGAAATCCAATTATAAGAACCACGGAAGTGGGAGACAGCCTGTTGTTCTCGAGGTCTGGTCCTACTATGCTCTTCGACCAAGGGCGTGGCAGACTCAACCACTTGATCATCTTCACGACCAACACCACCAGCTACGGTGTCAAACCCATCGCGGTCGTCCCCCGGGTCTCAGAAGACGATACAATCGGCGGTGGTCGACCAGAGGCGGGCGACGTCACCCCGGGCATCGATTTTCCCACCGGCACTGGGTCGTACCAGGTATCGAGACGAGTGGGGCTGGGAGACCTATCGAGTAACAACATCCCCACAGGGTCTTCAGTAGAGTTCGAACTCACTCCCAACCTCCCCCTCAACTTCACGATCACCTCGTCCGCCACGTGGCCCTCGGCGACCACCGATTTAGCCGCGTTCGAAAACGCCCTCGCCGAGGCTTGATGGGAGCACTAGTGTACCGTACGTCGGGCAAACCTTCACTAAGACCTAAAAAGATAGTAGTAGATTATCAAAAAGATGCCTACTGAATCCCAGAAACTCCAGATCCTTGTCAAGGACCGCGCCCCCAACACTCAGAAAAAGTACCGCCAGCAGCTCGCTAGGGCCCAGCGTCTCTTGGGTGGCGACATCGAGCTCGCAACCTGGGGGCAGATCCTTTACCTCTTAAATCAAGTCCCTAATCCCCACACGCGCCACACTTACATCAACATTATCGCGCTCGTGCGCCCCGACCTCAAGCAGGAAACCATGGCCCTCCGCAACGAAAACAGGATCCTCATCCACGACCATGTCGCGCGAACAAACTCGCTCCGCACCCCGCCGCCCTTTGAGGAGCTTCTGCGCCGTCGCGACCAGGCCTACGACCAGGGGCGCTGGGCCGACTACCTCGTCCAGGCCCTCACGATTCACCTCGGCGTACGCACAAAGGATCTCGAGATGGAGATCTCCGACGTCGATCGCCAGGACACGACGAAAAACCATCTCATCCGCAGCCCGGGGAAGATCGAGTTGATTCGGAACCAATACAAGACCGTCAAGACCTACCGCCCCCAGCGACACCCCATCATGGACCCTCGCATCGTCCACGCGGCCAATCAACTACCAGCGGGGCTCTTCAGGACCAAGATTGTCGATTGCTACGCCGACCGTGCAGGGGAGGCGGATTATTTTCGCGCCCAAATCGAGCACCTCGTCGCCCACGACCCCAGAGTCCTTCAGAAGATCCAGTCGCTCTGCCAGACCCGCGGATCGTCGTGGGAGCAGGTTGTCACCAACTACAACCTCCGCATGGAAGCAACCCTCTGATCCTGGAGTAGGACCCATGCCACGCCTCATCGTCGAGTCGGAGGAGTCAGAGTCTGAGGCGTCTTCCGACTCGGAGCCTGAGCTTGACCCCGTGAGTGAAGCCTTGGAGGAAGTCGTGGACTCAATCAAAGTACAACTGTTGACGAAACCGACTCCGGTGCGTACGTACTTGTCAACCTCATACTACCAGATGCTGAAAGCCTCCGGGGGCGACCTTCAGTGTTGCATCTGCCTTGAAAAGATCGACTGCCCCAACTGTTTCGAACTCTGGAGCTGCGGCCATTTCATCCATCGCCACTGTTCCGCCCAACTCCGCAAACCTCGATGCCCCCAGTGCAACTAGGATGTTTCGAGAACCACCCCGCACACACATCGGGGATCACCGGCTACAACCCATTGAGCTGGCTGACCGCGTTTTGGCGCGTCTTGGCCCGGTGGACAGACAGATTCTCGAACTCGCCCTCATGCCCGCCATCTTCGATGACTCCGATCCCACCCCAGTCCTTGAACCCTACCTCACCCACGAAGAACGGAAAATGTTCGTCCCGCAAGTCGTCCCCCGTTCTGTTCCAACTCACTGCGCCTGCAATGGGCGATTCGTTCTGGCGGGTCATGAGTCGATTTGCGAATGGTGCGGCGCCCTTGGCCCTCGACCCCCTTCCACCAGCACCCCTTTCGGCAGTGACGCTCGACCACTCCACAAGCACAGCATTTACCATCGGCGAGTTCACCTCCGGGGGTACCTTGACGACATACAGGCTCGTTCGTCCACTCGACTGCTCCCTGCCCTTCTCGAGGCCGCCCGCGAGGAAGTCGCGAAGCATCGGACACCGCCTCACCTCATCACTCCGCATCTCCTGAGGGCGTACCTAAAGCCCTACCGCCTTTCGCGCCACTACAACTCGCTTCCACGAGTCGCGATCGAGCTTGGGGGGCCGCCGCCGCAACAGATTCCGCCCGAGATCGAAGCCAAGGTCATCCAGTCGTTTCGCAAGGTGGAGGAAGGATTTGAGGCGACCAAGGACCGCAAGAACGTGCTGGGGATGGCGTTCGTTGTCTCTCAGCTCCTCCGGGTCCACGGATGCGACCCTACCCCCTGGGCGGTGTCGCACCTCCGTACGCGGCGGCCGCAACTGGAGCAGGATCGTCGGTGGCGACTGATTTGTGAGAAGACTGGGATACCCTACCTAGGACTGTAACCACTTACCCATGGACTGGCACGAAGGTCGCCTTAAGTGATACATTGGTTCCGTGATCGTGCGATGCACCTGATGCGTTTCGTTGGGGATCATGAGCCGCGTGATCTCCCCGCGAGAGACTCGGGGGTTAGGGAACGTGACTGACCCCGCTCGGAACTCCTTGATCGTCATTGATCCACCAAAAATACCGAGCGCCTCGAAGGGCGGCGCCGTGGGGATTGAGGGTGAGGCGCGGCAGCTCTCGGGGTCGACCTCGCGCCACCAGCAGCGCAACAACGACAACTCAGGTGTGCCTCGGGCTCGTGTCGCGGCCGCTCGACAACAGTCGATCGAGCAGTACACGGATGGGCCGAAGTGGAACTCTCCGGCCTTGCCGCGACGAATAGGTAGCCGAATAGGATCAGAGTCGAAAGGGTGACAGCACCAGTGGCAGTGCATTCGGGCGTGGGAGCGGTGGTGTGCCACGGGACCACATCAAGGTTTGCAAGTACGTACGCCTACGTACTTGCAACTTCCATGACCTTCTACGCTGAGACCGCAAATCTCTGATCCAATCATGAATATCGATGGCTACGTCACCACCACCCGAATCCAAGAAGTTCGCGCTCTTCCGCTGGTGGCACAGAGATCCGCCGAGTGGTTCAAGCTCCGAGGCGACCGCATCACCGGCTCTATCGCCGACACGCTCCTCGGAACCAACCCCTACGAAGGACCCGCCGGACTGGTGGCTCAAAAAGCAGGAGTCAAAAGTACTTTCCGCGGAAATGCCTTCACCGCCCACGGCACCAAGTTCGAGCCTGTTGCGATCGGCAAGTACACTGATCGCACTGGCCGCAAACTTATCGAGCTTGGTCTGGTCCCTCATCCGGTTCGCAGCGATCTTGCTCATTCGCCAGACGGTGTCGTTCTACATCCTCGTCTTCCGCCACGTCTCCTCGAGGTGAAGTGCCCGGCCACCCGCAAGATCGTACCGGGAAAAGTCCCCCCTCAGTACACCCACCAGATCCAGCTGGGGCTCGAGGTGTTCGACCTTGAGGAGTGCGACTTTGTCCAGTACAAGCCCGCGGATGGGGAGTTCCCTGAGATTCTGGACATCACCACAGTCAAGCGCGACCCTAGCTGGCTCGCTCGCAACTCCCCGCGCTTCGCCGCCTTCTGGCGCGCTGTCCAGGCCTACCGAAATCATGTCATGCCGTTAATTGAGGAACTAAAGACGACTCCGGCGTTCAACCTAGTCTAGAATCTCTAGAATCTCATCTAACGAGATCATCTCTTCATCCCACACTTCCACCTCGGGACTCTTGACTCGACTCCAGACCCCCAGGGGAACGTCCAGACTCCACCACATCACCACTTCGGTTGCGATGTCGATAGTGTCGGTCACCATCTCCTGGGTTACCGCCCCGCCGAACTCGATGTGAATTAGGACCTTCATCTCCATGGGGTTGCAGAGCGACTCTGAGATCTTCGACATCGCCACCCAACCGTCATCGACGGCCACGTTGCGGACGGAGTGGCCCTTATAAATTAGGCCGACGTGGATTCCGTGAATCGCCCTAGTCGCAAGTCCCTGGTCCTCGCCTGTTCCGACCCAAGCGGGGAGGGCGATCGAGAGGATGCGGTTGCCGATGTAGGTCTTCATCGAATCTGGATCTCCGGGAGTCGGAAAAACTAGACCCCTAAATCGTTGGACGGACGCCCGACTCGTGTTCCCAGGTCGGTCGTTTTTTGGCGGACATGGGAGCACTGGTGCGCCGTACGTCGGGCAACCTCGGGGTGGTCTTTTACCGACTTCCGTTTCAGCATCTCTCTCGCAACGCCACAAATCTCAAACCCCCATGCCGCTCTCATCCCCGATCTCCAAGACCAGCCGCGCCAACCTCGCGGCCAAGAAGGCTGAGCTTAGGGACCAACTCAACGTCACCCTCCAGCTCATCAAGGATCTCAAGGAGTGGTCCTTCTGGTACAGCAACATGGACATGAAGAAAGATTACAGGATGCAGCTCTTCTCGCTGCAAAAGCATCTTAAGGATCAGTTTGAAGAGTACAAGGTAGTAAGGAAGGCTCTAGGCTAAAATTTGGGTAACTACCTAAGCTCTAATCACCTATTTACCTCCTTGGCGCGCGCCTGACCACACTGGTGAACATGGGAGCACTGGTGCGCCGTACGTCGGGCAACCT
>VMHT01100456.1_pt1 | contig 25179 bp, 17 predicted proteins | sample 4693611 | NCBI WGS metagenome assembly VMHT01 (sample SAMN12280063, study PRJNA550983) | marine metagenome | isolation source: seawater sampled from same location over 5 years 0.02-0.2 micron viral filtrate | place: USA: collected off the coast of southern California halfway between the port... ...
ATCAAAAGTTGCTAATGAAAAAGCTATGGAAATTGCAGAAGAAGTTGTTAATCAACTTCCTGTAGTTGAAGAAGCTCCAGCTGGCGTTAAATCAATAGGTGAGAAATTCACAGATACAGCGGCTTACGCACAATATATGAGCAATGGTGTTAAGGGCGTAGATTCTCAAGCAGAATTTAAAACCACTTTAAATACCACAGGTTATCCACCAGAGTCTTTAAGAGCACCTGGAATATTGGAGACAGCTTTAAGAGACCCTAATAGCGTTATTGGATTGTTTGACCAAATTCAAACAGACCAAAATGCTTATGTGTATCTTGAAGAGACAACTTTCACAAACAATGCTGGTGAAATTGCTGAAGCAGGAGATATTGCTTCCTCAAACGAATCAGCACTTGCATTTACAGAAAGAACAGAATCAGTCAGAAAGATTGCTACGTTCTTACCTGTAACTGATGAGTTGTTACAAGATGTTTCTGGTATCCAAGGATACGTGAACTCAAGACTACAAACAATGATGAAATTAAGAATGGACAATCAATTACTTAACGGTAATGGTTCTGCTCCAAACTTAACTGGTGTATTATCAAAATCTGGAATTTCCGGATTTAACTACAGCAACTATGCAGGAGAACTGAATAGACTTGGACAGGTGTATCAAGCAATTACAGATATCAGAAAAAACGCTTTCGTTGAACCTGATGCTATAATTATGCACCCTTCAGATTGGTATCAAGTAGTTACCGCTGTAGGAGATATTGCAACAACCACTAGTGGTGCAGCAGCAAAGAATCCATTAATAGTAGCAGCTGGAGGCTTCGGCAACGATGTCACAGCTAAACTATGGGGATTGACTGTTGTTCCATCATCTGCTATCGCAGAAGGTACCGCATTAGTCGGTAAATTCGGCGGAGGAGATGCAGCACAAATAATCATGAGACAAGGTGTTGACCTTGCTATTTCTGATAGTCATAGTGATTTCTTTGCGAAGAATCAACTTGCAATCAGATTAACCATGAGAATGGGTTTTGCAATCTACAGACCATCAGCTTTCTGTAAAATCACAAACTTCTAAGTTTGGATTAAACAGTAGTTTAATGATAAGGGCTTCTTCGGGAGCCCTTTTCTTTTAACAATATAGGAGATAATTATGCCAAAAGGCAGAGGATACGGAAGAACAACAAGACGTACTGCACCTAAAAAACGTGGTAGCAGAAGAAGATAATACCAATTAATTTGGTTTAATAAGTTAGGATTAATTATTATGTATACAATTCCAGAAAAGAACATTTATAAGCTACCTGATGGAAAGCTATGGGAAGGTAATCCAGTAGATTTACCTTTTTCACAAGCTGACTTGATTGCTAAAGCTGGTAAAGAGTACCCTACTGATTGGCTCAAAGAGCAAGGTTGGGGAAAGAAAAAAGCAGCACCTAAAAAAGCTGCCCCTAAACCAGCTGAAAAAGCAGTCAAAAAATCAGATGTAGAAGATAAATCAGTTAAAAAAGACGTCGAAGACAAGTAGGAGGTCTAAATGGCTTTCTCTACGGCATCTGATGTCGAGTCATATACTCAGATTAATTTTGATTCGAGTATAGAGACACATTTAACAAACAACTTAATACCATTCGTAGATGCAGCTATTGAACAATATGTTGGATATGTATTATCACATGGTACTAAAACAGAAACTTTTACAGGAGACCAAACTCAAGAAATTTTCTTAAGACACTTACCTATTCGTTCAATTACTTCTGTAGTAGAAGACGGCATTACTTTGACAGAAGGTAATGAGAGTGATTTTGTCTTTTATGGTAGTGGTAGATTGAGAAGATTAGGTAAAAGATGGTCTTACGCTAAAGAACAAAATATAGTAGTTACATACGTATCTGGATATACCGCATTTGGTGGAGGAGTCTCTACAGATTTACCAATTCAGATTAAAATGGTTTCTTCCAGAGCAGCAGCTAGATTATTAGAAAATATTTTATCGGTATCATCACAGCAAGAACCAGGTGAGATAAAAGCACAAGGTTCAACAGTAGCTGGTAATTTTAATTTAGCAATGTCCGAAAGAATAGGGGATTATTCAGCAGATTATGGAGTAGGAACTGAAGCATTGTCTTTAGCACCTTTAACCAATGCAGATATGAATTTGTTAGCCCCCTATAGAAAGTCCTATTTTGTATAATGCCAAACAAGGTTACTCCCACACTAGAAGAGGCTAATCAACTCTTTAAAGATAAACCTCAATACAAATTAAAAGACTGGGCTAAGGAGTGGGGTGTCTCAATAGAAAGAGTAAGACAAATCAAAGAACAAGCAGGTATAGTTCCTATGTCTGAAATAGATACACGTATTGTAAATACAATTGTTCAAAGAATAAGAAACGGTGAATCAACTCTAACCAATAGAGCTTTATATTCTGGACTACCTATTGGTTATGACAGATTTAGAACTTGGATGATAAAAGACCCAAGCATAAAAGAAGAATGTGACTTAGCTAGAGAAGAATATTTATCATCTGATAAAACTGAAAAAAAATGTTACAAATGTGATTTAATATTTAATATAGATAATTTTAACAAAAGTCAAAAATATAATGATGGATATAACAGATACTGTAAAGATTGTAAGTCAAAAGTTATCGACGAAAATGAAGATATTAAAAGAAAAACTTGTTTTATGTGTAAAAAATCACTATCTGTTAAAAGTTTTAATAAAAATAGAGCTATGAAAGATGGGTACTCTTTGTTTTGTAAGAACTGTCAATCAAAAGAACGTAGAACCAAGAGAAGACTAAATAACATAATCTAATAATCTTAGTGCTAGATTTATAGTATGGCAGGCTCATATCCCGAACGTTTATTAATACATAGAGTTACAATTCAAAGAACTACAGGTTCTAATATAGACACTCGTGGATTAGATTCAGATATTTGGTCAGATTCTAGTACTAACATACCTTGCAGATTAGAGTTTTTAAGTGAAACAGAAAATAGAGAAGGAAGAAATACAGTTATAGAAAACTGGGCAGGATATTTTAATGGTATCGTTGATTTAAAAGCTTCAGACAGAATTTACTGGAATTCAGAAAATAAGTATTTTGAAGTTTCTAGTTTAAGAAAAAGTCACAACAGAGTAGGAAGACTATTCTCAGTCACAGCTGATTTAATATATTTTGAATAATGGCTAATTCTAGTACAAAAAAAGTTGCTAGTCAGTTTGGGGAAACTAGAGTAACAACTAAGACTATGAGTGTTTCAGAAGGTCGTAAAGATATTATTATATCTAGTAAAACTGAAGCTACAGCATTTAAAACTCTTAGGTATTACAACTGGTCTAAATCTTTTGGTATGAAGACAGATTTTTTTAATAAACTATCTGACGGTACTTACAGCACGCTTCAAACATTAAACAATATATCTGCATTTGTAACATCTGATAGTTTAGTTCGTTCTATTGCTGCTCGTTATGGTTGGGTTGTTGCAGGTAGAGCATTTGGTAAAGTTCAGGGTAAACTTTTACCTCAAGGTGGGGGTCCTTTTGGTAGGTTTATGCGTGTTAAAGGTGGACAATTTTCAAGAAAAGTTTTAGGTGATTTTATGAATTACTTTACAACTACTGAAATGAAATTTGAGAATATAACAAAAACTCAAAGAGAAATATTAAAGCAATTACAAACAGCAGGAAGCATAGGTCCGACTTGGGCAGGTATGGCACTTGCTGAAGCTATTACAGGAGCACCAGACCCATTTGCTACTCAAGCAAACAAAGTAATGAAGCATGGGAGAATGGATACTCAAGATAAAGCGGCAGGATTTTCTGATGGTGAAAAAAATAAAACAGATTCTTATTTAAGTAAAAGAACCGATGTATTACAAAGAATGAGTCAATCTGGTTTAAATGCTCCAGAAATGACTTATTTAATAAAAGCTATGGAAGAAGGTGGAGACCCTGACGATATTATGGCAAAGTATCAAAGTCTTAACGAAGATATATTTAGTTCTTTAAATAAACATAACAAGTTTAGTAAAGATTCTTCAAAACTAGTTCAAGGTAGAAGCGAAGTATATATATCAACGGGTAAAGAAATAAAAGGGGTTCAAGAGACAGAAAAATCTTTTTATATGACGGATAGCGGAACAGGTTCTCATTCAGCGTTTGACGAAGATATTACTATGATGCAACAGAATAGAGTCAATGAAGTACTTTCTAAAGCTTTAGGTATAGATTTATATGATGGTCCTATGCAAGTATTCGAAAGTTTTTTTGGTGGTTCAAGCACACAAATGGGTCCAGATTCTTTAAAATATGGAAAAACAACTAAAACAACAAGGATGGAACAATTATATGACCAAAAAGGTAAAAGAGGAGAAAAAATTGAAGTTGTTACTGGTGGTACTTTAAAAGATAAAACAGGTGAATATTCTGATATTGATAGTCAGATGGACAGTAATAATTATAGAACTGTACGTTCCTCAAGTAATATAAAAGAAAACAACTACATAGCTTCAAGACCACAAATAATTAAAGGGTTAAGTATGATGGATGCAAAGAACATGCATAAAAAGAATCCCAAAGGTGGTTTTTTAGTTTACGGTATTGAATTTCAATCTCATAAAAGCCTTAGAGATGTTCAACAAATAGAATATGGTGGACCAGCAACAGACATAGGTAGAAGTTTAAAAAATAGAAGTGATAGATACATTTATGCTAGAACTATGTTTGTCCACAAAGCTGCACAAAAAGCTGCAAATAAATTAGGTATTGAAGCAGACCTAAAATTCTCCAAAAGGAGAGGAGATGTTATTGGAACTTTAGCTCAAAGAAGAACAAAAGCAATATCTAACTTTCAAAAAGATAAAAACCAAAATAATGCTAAAAATGGTGGATTCACATTAATGGTAGATAATAGAGTTAGAGAAGTTATGAAACAAGATGTAATTAGAGCTAGAGGAGCAAAACTAAGAGATGGTAATAAAGTTAGCTTTTCTGATATGAAAGTGTCAGATGCTCCGATACAAGCAGGTAAGTATGATAGGTTTGTTAAAGGGCAAAATACCATACAGGTTAGAGATGCTGATGGTAATATAATTACAAGAAAATTAGATGCAAAAGATTACCCACCAGAGTTTAAAAACGCCTTTGATAGATTAGAAGAAGATTTAAAAAAGAATCTAAAACCTATAAGTGGAGACATGCCTTTATCAGATGAATACTATATATCACGAGCATATACTAAAGATGCAGCACGTAGAAGACAAACTCAATTTTTAAGTGATGATTTAGGAACTAACGAATATGGTAATAGAAGACAATTAGACCCAACTCAGTTAAGAAGACAGAATTTTAGAGTTAAAGGTGGTGTTTGGAGTGCAGATGATATATTAGACCAAGCCTTAGAAGAAAGTGCAAAAGAATTATTTCCTCAGTATATGCGGGCATTAAGTATTGGTCAAAAAGAAATGGAAACAAGATTAGCTATAGAAGCTAATGCCAAAATGGCTGCTCTTGAAAAAGAAAAACTTAAGGGTGAAGACCTCAGAAGACGCAAGATAGAAATAGCGGACGAAATGGATGCTATGTACGAGTCAGGTTACGCAGTAGTACAAAACAGAGCTTATAACCAAGTACTTGGAAATTTAGGTCCAAATCATCCAGTCGTAAGAGAAAAATTAGAAAGTATAAATAATCAAATAGAAAATGTTATTAGAGGTTCTGGTAACAGAAGTGCAAGCCTTATGCCTTTTGCTCCTGTAGTTATGAGGTCTAAATATATCAAATATTACAATGCCCTTATGGCTGAGAATAAAGGATTAGCTGATGAAATATTTTCTGAGATTACTAGTAATGGCAAAATCCAATTGAGAGCTATAGAAAATCAAATAGGATTTAAAATGGAATTATTTGGTACATCTGCAAGTGGTAAGCCTATGTACAGAAGAGTTGCTCATGAACCTACAATAATAGAACCTACTTCAAGAGAAGATATATTAAATCCAAAACCAAAATTTGAGGGTGTTGGAGATTTAAGAAACATAGAAATTTCTGGTAATGCTGGATTAAATGAAGTCAGCGGTGTTGGTGGTAATGTAAATAAAGGTAAATCAAATTTATTTGGCAATCCTACTGAACAAGATGCGATAAAAGCTTTAGGCGGAGCACCAGGTGGATTAGCTAATTCAAAAACAGTTAGAGGAATAATAGGAGTAGGTGCTGGAAAAGCTAATGCTATGAAAAGTTTAAGAAATGGTAATTTTTTATCAAATGCAGAGGATATTACTAGTGCTTTTAATGCTGTAATGGATGATGGAGAAGTTCTTAGGGCATACAAAAATTTAAGAAGTTATGTTAATGTTCACGGTCCTGCACATAAACAGACTGGAAATATTGGTGGTGGGGGTGGAGCTGGTTTTCAAGCTCTACATGATAAAAAAGGAATAGGTTCTCCTGCTTTTAAAGGTGCAGTTAGAAACTTATCAGACCAAATATTTTCAAGTGACGATAAATATCTTATGCTACATTTTATTTTGATATTTGAAAACAATGACAATGTTATAAAAGAAATTCATGACATATTTGACCCAAACTCAAGTTATGGAATGACAACTAGTGGACAAAGCACTGTAAGAGAAGGTAAATCTGTTGGAGATAGATATTTAACTGTAGGAAGAAATAGAGAAATAAATATAACACATATTAATAGGATGAGAGCTGAACTTAAAAATACAAGTAGCAGTCTTTTTGGTAAGGAAATGCATATGATAGATATAATTAAAGATATGTTTTTCTTATAAGATATATTAGGATATAATCATGCCTAACAATTTAGACCAAACACAAAAAGCACCACCTGACGCTGAAATTATATTAAGAAAATGGGCTATGGGACAGTCTGCTATTACAGATATTACTGGTAATAACATAGCAACAAGACTGCCTCGTGAAGCTAACTTACCTTTTTTAACTCTTTATAGAGCAGGTGGTCAATTAGTAAATCCAATATCAGAAGTACATATTCAAGCAGCTTTAATGCCTATGGATTGTTTTGCTGGCAAGTGGGGAGGTTCAGCTAACACTGGAACTCCTGATTATGGAAAAGCATATGAGCTTGCAAATGCCGTGATTCAGTCAGCTTTCAACTATAGTAATGGGTATATATCATCTGATGATACAACGCCATTAAGAGCGAAGATTTATGGCTTTCAAATCATGCAGATGCCTACCAGAGTAGAAGAAACTGCAACTGGATTAGGTAGGTACTCAATAGCATTGAGTATGATGTACAGAGCAGTATAGGAGACCTTATGTTTGGAAAAGACGATAAAGTCAAAGTTAAGATTAATGCCTTGTTCTCACAGAGCAAAGCTAAAGACGTTGTGACTGGCATTATGTTCAGTCAAAACGAATGGGTAGAGATTGAGTCCAAAGACTGGGATAGACTAAAGGAAAAAAATTGGACCCTTGACGGGAAAAATTATCCTTTATTAATTATCGCAGACGAGGAAGTCGCTGAAGATGAAGACAATGAAGCTTCAGATGACTTTGTGGATGAATCAGACATTGAAGACTTTGCCAGCAATGGCAGTGTCTTGCAAGATACTGAAGTAGAAGAAGAATAACTAGGAGATAAATTATGCCAAGTACAAATGGTACAATATCTGAAGTTATTGTCGGAACTGGTGTACTTTATGTTGCACAAATTGCTAATGATGGTAATGCATCTGGCGATTATGTAGCATTTCCAGCTGATAACGGCTCTGGAGCATGGGCAGCCATGGCTTCAGGCTGGGTAGACGTTGGGTATTCTGAAGACGGTTGGACTCTTGAAATGGATAAAACATTTGAAGATATCATGGTCGCTGAAGAAATTGACCCAATTGGTACATTTAAGACAGCACAAGAAGTTAGACTAACAGGTGAGCTTGCTCAAGCTGGTATGACTAACTTACAGATTGCATTAGGTGGCGGTACTTTCACATCAAGTGATACTGTTAATTATGCATCTGATTATGCGTCTTTAATACCACCATCAACTGACGACTTTGATGAGAAATCATTATTGTTAAAAGTTGACGGACCAGCAGGTGCAGATAGACATGTAGAGATTCCACGTGCAATTAACGTGGGAGCTTTCTCTATGGCTCATCAAAAAGCACCTCAAAAAGTTGTTATCGCAACTGAGTTTAAAGTACTCTTACCAAAAGCTGTATCACAACATACTGACTTGTTCAGAATTGTTGATAATAAGAACGATACAGACGTATTCGATATTAACTAATATATTAAAAAATAATGATAATGATTGGAGGTCGGCGTGGTCGACACAAAAAGATATAAAGACTTTGATGAAGCATCAAAGGAAGAAGCTAAAGAACCTATTCAGGTTAAATTAAACGGTAATATATATACCTTTCCCCCAGCACTACCAGCTAGAACTGTTTTATCGCAAATGCGATGGATGGATGAAACTGGTGCAATGCCTACAGCAGCAGTTCCAGAATGGCTATCATCTATTGTAGGTGAAGAAGTTATGGAAGATATTCTTGACGAAGGTGCAACATGGGAACAATTAGAAGAGTTACTTCAATTCCTTCTAGCAGAATATCAAATAGTTCAAGAAAACGATGCTGAATTAGAAGTTGAACCAGAAGAGGGTGACGAAGACAGCCCAAAATAACTTTCGAGTCCATGGAGATAGTTTATCGATGGGCTCAGGTTGAAGCAGACTTTCAAAGACACTATCTTGTAGAAGACCCAGGTATACTGACATGGAGAAGGTTCATGTTACTACTTGTTAATTTACCTGTAGACTCTTCATCATTTTACGCACCATTTTTAAATGCTGCACAAGAAGGCACTACATATAAATCAGAGTCAGGTCTGGAACCACCTAAAGGTTGGTACAAATCGGAACTTGATAGAATCAAAGGACGTAAAAGACCTAGACAACAAGTATCATTGGACCAGTTCGTAAAGGAGAGTAAAGGACAAGGTAAGACTAGATAAGATATGGTTAAAGACGCATCGATAAAGGTGATGCTTGAGTTCCAAGCGAACAACTCATCACTATCAAAAGCAACTAAAGGCATAGCTAACGAGCTTAGTACTCTTCAGCGTAAGACAGCAACCGTAGCATCTTCTATGACTTCTTTCGTGCCAGCATTCGCTGCAGTTGGTGCAGCAGCATTTTCAGCTTTTTCATTTGCAGGTAGAGCAGCAGTACAATTTCAGGACTCATTCGCAGGTGTTAGAAAAACATTAAACTTTTCAGGTACTGCAGCAAAAAATCAAGAAGCAAATTTTAAAGCTTTATCAGCTTCTTTAGTTGATATCTCAAGAACAACACCTATGGCTGCAAATGAACTTGCGAGAATAGGCGAAATTGGTGGTCAGTTAGGTATATCAGCTGGTTCAATAACAAAATTTACTAAAACCATATCACAACTAACGGTAGCAACAACTATGTCAGCAGAAGAAGCTTCTTTTGCTTTGTCAAGACTTGCAGCTATTACTAGACTACCTGAAAGAAATTTAGGTAACTTAGCTTCTGTACTTGTTAGATTAGGTAACGAGTTTGCAGCTACTGAAGGTGAAATAGTAAATACTGCAATGAAAATTGCTTCAGCTTTAGAACTACTTGAATCACCTACTTCAAATGCAGCAGCAGACTCATTAGCTTTAGCAGCAGCATTAAAACAAGTTGGTCAGCAAACACAAGCTGGTTCTACTGCAGTTGCTAGGTCATTAGACATTATGGCTACTGCTGTACTACAAGGTGGTAGAGAACTTTCATTATTTGCAAAAGTAGCAGGTATGACATCAGATACTTTTAGAAACCTTGCAGAAGCATCACCAGCACAAGCTTTTGTCGCATTTTTAGATGGTTTACAAGCAGTAGGTAATGCTGGTGCAGACACAGTACAGTTACTAGAAGAATTAGGATTAGGTCAGCAAAGAACATTAAGAGCTTTACGTTCTATGGCTTTAGCTTCAGATGATGTTAAAGCTGCTTTAAGTTCTGCTAATGAAGAGTTTGCATTAAATAATGCTTTACAGACTGAAGCAGAAAAAAGATATGAAACTGTTGTTTCACAAATGGGTATATTGAGAAATAATGTTACTGCTTTAGGTATAGAAACTGGTAATACATTACTAGGTCCTCTTAATGAAGTTGTTGATGCTTTCACAACTATAGCAGGTGGAACAACATCTCAAGATTTGCAAAACATAGCTAAAAGATTTGTAGGCATAGCATTTGCTATGAATAGTGTAATGGTTATGAGAAAAAAAATGACTCAGTTAAACCAAGTTGCACAAGCTGGTGGTTTATCAGGAACTGGTATTGATGGGAAAATAAATTTAATAGGAGATGTATTTCCTACGGACCCATTAAAAGGAGAACTAGCACATAGAAGAAGAGCTAAAAAAATTCAAGGTCAAGGAGGTGGATTAAATCAAAGATTTAATAAACAAGATTTTCTTGCTCAACAAGCAGCAATGGGAAGACCAACTAGGGGTTTTGATAACATTTTGCAAAATGCACAAATTCAAGGTATTGATATGTTTGATGCTGAAGCCAACCAAGCTTTAATGGATAAGATTGGTGGGTTTACAGATACTGCACCAGAAGATGTTAGATTTTTAGGTGCAGACGGTAGTGAAAAATCACTCAGTGGTGGTGAACAGGATAGATTAGCAAATATGCAGGCTTTAAACCAAGAAGGAATAAAGCATTCTCAACAGCTAATTGATATAGAAAATATTGAATCCAATATAGCCGATTTAAAACAAAAAGCACTCAAGCTATCTGAACAAGCTCATGTTCTAACAAAAGATGAAGCTCAAACTAAGATGAAAGACCCAGATAAAATAAAACAAACAGTTGATGACTTAAATAGTGTTCTTGGAGATACTAAAAAAGTAGATTTTGACGACGATATTGAGGGATTTGAAAAATTACAAAAACAAGCTGTAGATTACAATATTGCATTGCAAAACCTTGATATGGCTCAAGAAAATTTAATTGACGCTGAAAAACAATTAAGCGATGCAAAAACAATAGGAAGTGGTGACTATACCAAACAAGCAAAGGCTGTAGAGACTGCTCAAAATGAAGTTACCATGTTTACAGAAGCAGTAGAAGATAGTGGCAAAGAGATAAAAAAATCAGTTAAAAATTTAGATAGTAACAGTACTGCAGTAGATGCTTTAGGAAAAGATTTAGTCAATGTAGTCGAAGATTATGATAAGGTTGGAAATGCATCAAGTAAAGTTACAAAACAACAAAAAGCTGACGCTGAAGTAGCACAAGCTTCTCTTAGCGAAACAAATGCAAAAATTAATGAACAAGAAAAAGAATTAAAACAACTTCAAGCAACTCAAGCACAAGGCGGTTTTATAACACAAAGTGTCGGTGCAGCTTCTGGTATTGCAGGAGTTGACCCTGCAAGAGATAATAATGCCTTTAGAAGTGTAGGACAAAGTATGAAATTGCTTTCTGGAAATATGACTGTATTTGGTAATGAGACTAAAAAAACAGCAGGCGTATTCAAATCTTTCTTAAGAATGTTAGGTATGACTAGAAAACAACTTTTAGCTAATAGTAGTGCTATTGTTTCATCTACTCAAGTTACAACAGGTATGAAAGTAGCAACTCAAGGTTTAACAAATGCCATGATTGGTCTAAAAGCAGCAACTATATCCTTATTGGCTTCGCTTGGAGCAATGGTTGCATTTGGTGCAATTTTTGGATACATAATGAAGCTATGGGAAAACTCTAAAAAAACTGCTGCAGCTATAAGAGAAATTGGTGATGAGATTAAAAGTGTTATAGACCTACAAGATGAATTAGTATTTAGCGATTTACAAAAAGGATTGATAGAAGATGCTTTAGAAAATGAAATGAAAAAGAGAAGTCCAGACCAAACATTAATTAAAACATTCCAACAACAACTATCAGACATGGATGACGGTATAAATCAGGCTAAATTTAATATAGAACAAAACATGGCTGAAATTGGAAAGTCTATGATGCTTGAAACAACTGAAGATGGTGTAAATGTAGAAGCCAGATTAGAAGGAATAAATAGAGCCTTAGGGAATACTTTTGATTTAGAAGAATTTTTTGTTGAGGTAGGAAAACAGATAACTGATTTTGAAAATGGAACTACTAATACATTATTAAGAACATTACAAAATTTAGAAGAAACCCAAGAAGAAATAGATACTTTAAGAGATGGTGGATTTACAGCTAAAACTAGCCCTAGATTAAAAGAATTAGAAGAAGAGATTGCAGTATTTGATGTGCTTAGAGATATACAAAGACAAACAGGAAGTGAATTCGAAGATTTCTTAAAAGGTACTGGAGATGTATTTGGTATGAACTTTCAAGATACTTTCTCAGGTTCAATACTAGGTGGTGAAGGTGCTTTATCTGACAATGTATCTGGTAGTTTAGCTGAAAGATTTGGATTAAGTTTTAAAGAATTGGAAGATGGAAGTGTTGGGGTATTTCAAGCAATAGAAGAAGGCTACACAGATATGTATGGAAATATTGCAAGTGTAGCACAGGAACCAATAGCTGTACTAGCGGCTGATACTTTTGTAGATGAAGATAACAATCCAGTAGATATGGATAAAGTATTAAATGACTTATCTGCATACATAATTCTTGCAGAAACTCTAAGGTCTCAAGCAACTGGTAAAAAAGCTGGAAGCTTAGCTTCATCAAATTCTACTTTTATAAAAATGCAAAATGAAGGCTTAATTAAACAAATGCAATTCCTAAAAGCTAATGGTGTAATTATGCAAGATGTTGACCCATTTAAAGATAGACAAAGAGCTATTCAAATGGTGGCTAATGCTACTAGAGTTTATCAAAAGCAACAAATAGATAAAGCTCAACAAGCAGCAGATACATTAGGAATACTTGAGTTTCAAATGAGTAAATTTGAAAAAGCTCTTAATGAAAGTCTTCAAAGGTCAGCGGGTAATTTAGCAAGTATATTTACAGAAATACCTTTAACAGTTAGAAAAGGTGTTGATGAAATGTTAAACGAAATGATTATAAAAGAAGCTAGACTTAAAAACTTTCAAAATGATATAAAAAGACTTTCAAGCATTGCTCCAATGCTAGCTAAAAACTTAGCTGACCAGGGATTAGCTGCTAGACAAATGTTAAGTGATTTATTATCAGACCCAGTTGCAGCATTCTCAATGGAAGCCTCAATGAATAGAATTGCACCTTTCAAAGCTGAACAATTAGGTTTAAGTGAAGAAGAAATTGAAAGAATGCAAGATGCTGGTCTTAGATTAGGTGACTCAGCTTCTGAAGGTATTATTGTAGGAATACAAAATAGACAAGCAGAACTAGAACGAGTTTTAATTAGTTCTGTACAAGGAGCAATTGACGCAACTAAATATTCAATTAAAAGCTTTAGCCCATCCAGATTAACTGCGGAAATTCTTGGTGAGCCTATTAGTCAAGGTATTGCATTAGGTATTGAAAATGAAGAAGGTAAAATTAAAGATACCATGATTAGGGTTGTAGAGAGTGCAATTGAAGAAACACAATTACTTCTAATGGAAACAAGTGAGGGAATATCTGAACTCTCAAGAGCATTAACAACTATGTTTGCAGTTACAGCTGGAAAGAGAGCATTGACTGCTGCTAATTATGGAGTGCAGAAATCCGAACAAGCTTTAATGGCAACTAGAAGAAAGAATGCAACCCTACAAGAAAGAATATCTAAAAATCAAATAGCTCTTCAAAAAGCAGAACTTGAAGGTAGAAAAAATAATATAACTATGACTGAAGAATTAAATATTCTTCAACAAAAAATTTCTATAGACGATATGAAAAGAGAAATGAGCGGCAAAAAATCTGCATCTGAAAGAAAAGCTATTGCAGATTCCGAAAAAGAATTAGAAGAATTAAGACTTGCTGCTGAAGCAGGTATTGTAGATTCATTAGATGTTGAAGTTGCGGAAGAAAAACTTGCAGAACTTAAAGGTACCAATAAATCCATTGAAGAACAACGTGTTGCAATATTGCAACTTGCAGAAGCCGAGAAAAAATTACAGGAAACAGAAAAAGAAGCTAGAGAGGTTGACGAACAACTTATTAGTTTAAGAGAAGAAAATATTAAGTTACTTGATGAAGCTGCTAATGAATCATTTGAATTACAAACTGCATATGATAATTTAGAGGCTTCAACTGAAGGAGTATTTACTGCTGAAATGAAGTATGCAGAAGCTAGAGATAAATTTGATAAATTTGTTAAAGCATCACCTGAATTGTTCGATGCATTAATTTCAGGGTATGGTGGTGTAGGAAGCACTATCGATGCTATAAAAAATAAAACTTTAAATTTAGTAAATAGTACTGAAACTGGTGCTGATAGAGCAGTTCTTGCATTACAAAAAATAGTTACTGAGGCTAATAAAACTGCTGCACATTTAACATCATTAGATTTATTAGCAGATACACGTTTTGAAAGTGCATCACATGACGAAATGAAAACAAGAAACACGGTAGGTACTGCAAAAGAATTTTTAGAAATATTTAGAGGAACTCCTTTAGAAGGAGTTATAAACGATTTTAAAGATATGTCAGCTACAGGTGCTGGTAGAACATCAGCTATGGATAGGTCAGTATTTAAAGATATAGATGACTTTATGGCGTCAGAACAAGCACTAGAAGATGCAAGAAGTGGTAAGGATATAACTTTTAGTGATTTTGCAAGAGCCCTTCAATCATATTTAGGTGTTGCAACAAATGTTGACACAGCAGGTAACATAAACTTTGCTAATGAGCAATTAGAAGGACTAGGAATTGCTGATACAGCTACAGTTGCTCAGGCTAAAGGAGAAGTAAATGACCAAAGCTTTGGAACAGCTGTATTAGGAGCTAGTGGTGATTACTTGACTAGTGAAATGGGTGACTTATCAAGATTGGCACCTAATGAAAAAATAGAATACAACTATGGAATGTCTCAAGCTAGACAAGATAAATTAGGTTTTACTCCTACTACATATGACGTTACAAATAGAGATGATTTAGTAGCATTGTTTAACAGAGCTACTGGTAGCAATATAAACAGAGTAGAGGAAGTATTAGAATCTTTAGGAATGCGAGGACTACCTCAAACAACGGTAAAACCAGGACACCCAGACTTTGGTAAGAAAATAAAAGAAGATGGTTCCCTTATATCTGAAACTGATGACCATAGACATAGATACAACAGAGATAAAAATAAGAAGGGTTACAAAGATGAACTTTTAGGTAATGTTTCAAAATTATTAGATACCTTGGGAGATGGTAGATATGAATATCTATTAAAGAGAAAATATGGTGGTGGTATGAAACCTTTCCAAAGAGCATTAGTAGGTGAGTATGGACCTGAAATGGTTACTGCTTTGCCTCAAGGTGGATTGAGAGTAACACCTCAAGGTTCTGAAAGAGGTGGTAGTATTAATGTCAATAGTTTAAATGTAAATGTAACGGGAGTACCTACTGACCCTGTACAAGCTAGAAAAGCTGCTGTACAAATTCAAAAAGCTTTGGTCAAATTAGAAAAAGAAGGTGTTTCAGGAACAGGTTTGACGAGGAGATAATGGCACATAAAGTACATATTGGTAGATTATCATTTACATCACCTGGTTCTATTAACTTTGATTCTACTGACGGTGGAAGAGGATTAAGCTTTAATGGTAAAATAGGTGGTGTAGAAATAACACTTGACCACATAAAATATATAAGAGACGAGTTAGTTTCTATTGCTGCATACGGATTAACTGTACCATTTAGATATGATGGTGATTCTAGTTACGACGGGTATGTCAAAGTTAACTCTAGCTCAGTCAGTACTCAAAAATATCAACGTGGTGGTTTTAGCTATAGAGTAGATTTAGAGTATTTAGGTCGCTCAGGTGAAGTAGTATTCGAATCAAGATTTACTGGAGCTTTATTAGATAATGACCATAGTATAACAAGTACTACAAATCAGTTTCATGCAAGTCCTGGTAATCATTATAACTACTATCATCCATCAGAACCAACTGATGGTACTAGGTTATCTAAAGATGAAACTAGTACTGCTAGTGGTGCATCTACAACTTTAAGATTAAAAACAGATAATAATCTAAGAAATGCAAATGCTACATATCACGTAGAACCTTCTGATTTTTACAAAGGTGCGTGTCTAATTAAAACTGGTACGTACGATACTGGTTTTACTTCTACAAACAACGTACAAACAATAAGTGATACTGCTAATGAGGTAAGATGCGGTTTGTTTTCAACAAATAATCCTGGTAGTTTAACAATAGAAAATGGTTTGGTAAAAATACAATTTAGTGCTTCGACTACCCAAGCATTATTTACAAGCTATATCTATGATGTAGCAGATTATCAATCTAGCAAAGATTGGGTATTTACTAAAGGTTCACCAACAGGCTCTAATCAATTAGCTAACAACTGGTTGGGTTGGAGAACTATGCAAATATTAAAAAATCACCCAGAATGTGCAACAGTAAGATGTACTACCTATCTTAATGCTGATAGTAAAGATGGAAGATTAGTAGTAGATTTTACATTGCGTAGAGGTGCTCATCATGTTTCTATTGTTGCGAATCAATATACATCTAGTAGATTTAATTTATCTTTAGCAACAGCTTCAGGAACAAATGCTTCAACAGGTACGGGATATATTTATGACGGTACTTCTAGTCCAGAAGATGGTAATAAATGGTTATTAGGAAGTCCTGATAGTGCAGCTTCATCTGCACAATTTGATGTAGCTAGAGAAATGTTATATAAAACAGGTGCACAGATGAAAGCATTTATAGGTTATGAATTAGCACAGGAGAATGGAAGTATAAACACTGCTGATGCGAAAGACTCAGTAAGGGACCAATATTTAGATAACGTTTACGAATATCAAAAATTAGTTAAGTCATAATGTCAGTTACAGAAAAATTAATGGCTCAAGGTTCATTCAATTTACAATTGGATTATAACAAATTACCTAACTCCGTTTTAAACTCAATAGACGCTTGGGACCAAATAGTAATAACACCATCAAGAGTTACCGAAGATGAACTTAATGATTCAGCTATGCTTACATCTTCTGAATATGTTGGTGTCGTAAAATCACTAGGTCTTGGAGATGACTCAGTAGAAATAGAAGGTGCTGGACTTGGAACATATCTAGGTGATGGAGGTAGTCGTGGTATGCCTATATCTGACCAAGGCGATATTTCTAACATGAGAAGTTTTGAAAATACATCTTTAGAGTTTGTCTTAGATAATAAAGATGGAACACCTTATGGAATTTTAAGAGATGGTAGAGATGGAGGTCTTAGAAGTATTAGACCTGGAACAATAACTAACCCTACAAAAGAAAGTACTGATTTACTTTTAAATTTTGAAGGAACAGATGATAGCGTAACTACTACTGACGCAACCTCAAAAAAACATGATATTAACTTTTACGGAAATGCTCACATAAGTACAGACCAGTCTAAATTTGGTTCTACATCTTTAGAACTAGATGGTGACAGAGATTATTTAGAAGTAGATTACTCATATCACTTTCAATTTGAGTCTGAAGACTTTACTGTTGAGTGGTGGGAGTACAGGGTTGCGTGATAAGTTATGCCACAATTTGATTTAGCAAATGCAAATGTAAGCTCTAGTGGTTTTACAAATATTAAAAATAGAATAGGTTTCGTTCCGTTTGTCTATGACACGGGCTATCCAAATTTAGGTAATTACATAGATAATGACCCTGTACCAAGTGGTTCTGATATTTTTTCAGAAAGTATTGGTGGTAGAGTTCCATTTGACCCTGACTTTCATAACGGTGTAAGAGGTAACCTAGTTGTAGGTTATGGACATACATATAGAAACGAAGGAGCTCAATGGAGAGGTTCTGATGCTTTGTTTTATGATTTTTATTCAATAAAAGAGAACGCTGGTGATTCAAATTCAACATCATTTACTATAAACAGTGTAGATTACGCATTTCCAATTCAAAAGGGAGATGTATTTGCTACAACAGATGATGGTGGTAAGTTTTTAGATGCTTCCAATAATGTTATCACTAAAGGTATAAGAATAAAATATATTGGTGATGATACTGCGAATACTAATCAAAGATTTTCAGAATCAATTGCAAGTACTTTATTAAGTGAAGATTTGATTGGTTATAAGAATAAAGTTATAGCTGTATTTAATGGAAGCGAAGATGCTTTTCCCTATGACAGTACACTAGCTCAACAACATTTTGATATGATGGTAGGTTTATGTTTTGCAATAGGAAAAGAAGCCTTTGAAGATACTTTCTTTGTTAATAGATATAAATTAGTAGATGGCACATCAGTTACAAGTTCTTCAAGTTTGACTGCATACAATGATGCTGGGTACGCTTTAATGTTTCTTGGGGGTAAAGCAAAACCTATGGACTATCCAGCTGGCGATGCTTCAAGTTCAAATAACTTATACTTAACAAACAAAGAACCAATAGTAGTAAATGGTGTAAAAGTAACTTGGGAAAATAAATTTGTCTGGGACCCTTCTTTAATAAAACAAAGACAAGAAGACATTGATGAACTATTGGGCTCTAATAGTGTTGTTAATCCATCTGCTACTCCTTTAGACCCAAGAACAAATTCACAGTGGTATCAAGGACCAGCAATACCTACTGATTTTTTTATGGCTAGACCAAATGCACCTGCTTGGTCTGATGTTGTAACGTCTACATTACCTTCTGGTTCTGTAAGCAATACTATTCTCACATTACTTGCTAACGGTCAAGGAGACCAAATACCCCTCTACTACACAGGAGATGCGTCAATTTATGCAACAAATCCAGGTAATGAAAATTATTGGGAAGAAGACCCGTTTTATCAAAAAGCTTTTTCTGCCTTCTGGCAAATAAATAATAGGTGGTATAAAGGAAACCAAACATTTATTGCACCTAGACCTAAGACAACTAATGGACCAGCTGTAGCTGCACAAGGTGATGGCTCGGTACCTCCTTATATTTTTGGTTTGAATAATGGCTCTGGAGAACTAGGAGTATATATAACTAGTACGAGAGCAGAGAGTACCATTGATGGTATTACAGGAATAGACAGTACAATCTGGGACATTGCTGATGGTATAAAACTAGGTGATGTTTCTAATGGTCAATGGGTGCATAGAGCAATAACTAGAAAAGGTAATAAATTTACAACATGGGAAAACGGTACTTTAGTTTCTCAATGGAATTCTGATAAGACTATTAAGAGAGTCACTAGAGATGCAAAATCTAGTGGTAGCGATGAAAAAGCATCTATGAATCTTTCTATAGGAAGGAGTCAACATGCGGATTACTTTAAAGGGTATATAGATGGATTAAAAATAACTAAAGGTGAAGCTTCCTATGATGCTAACTTCACACCTTCTTCATCTGCTCCAACAGTTGAAAATACATCAAATAGTTATACAGGTCTACACAATGTTGAATCTGTGTATAACGCTTTAAAAAAAATAATGTCTCAAATGGATACAGAATATAAAGTTACTAATCAAGGAAAGATTGATTCAGGACCTAGAGAAAATTTATTTGTAGGTCATGGAACAAATGACCCTTTAGCAATTATTGTAAGAGATTCTTCTGGTGAAGACCCAGGTATTATTGGTTTAAACCCTGATGCTTTAACTACTCAGTTTGAAGCAGAAGATTGGGTTTCTGGTGTCGAATACTTAAAGAATGTTGGTTCTGATGGTCAAAATATTGATTTAGTAGAAAGATTTTTAACAGACATACCTTATTATGATTTATTTGGTAATCCTTTAGAAAGAGTTGCATATGTTAACGAACAGGATACAAATGCTCTCATGGCACCCAAAAGAGCAGAAGCTTATTTAGAAGAGTTTACAAGAGTCAAAAAATCATTATCACTATCTTTAGAATACTATGACATTAAAGGAGATTTTGAAGTAGGGGATAATATATTTGTTTATGACCCTGAAGTAGGTTTTGTCGATGATTTAACAAAAGCAATTGCTGATGGTAGAACAGAACCTTATGAAGCTATTTGGCAAGGTCAATATATTAATCCTGAAAAAATAAGAATTATTGGAATTACTTATCCTATCGAAGATAGCTTTGGAGTTTATCTAAGGAAGGTAGTTAATAAGAATCCATACACAGTGAAATATATAGATTTAACTGATTATATGATTTTCGAAACAGGTAATACTTCACTTGATGTCGGAGATTTAGGAAAACAGATTGGAGATGATTTAAGATTTTCTAATCAACTATCTGGTACGACTACAGGTAGAACAGAATACAAACCTGGAAAAGTTATTGACCCTGATAATTTGAGTGCAGAAGGTATTAGAACTACATCTAGTTTTTATACTGATGCTTTAGGAACTCAACAATCTATTATTTTTATAGAGTGGAAAGCTCCAAGAAATACTAGTGGTACTGTTATTGAAAATGGACTTCACTATGAAGTAACTGTTGAGCCAACTAATCCTGCATTAGGGGACGCTACAAGATACTTTGTACAATGGGGTAACGAAACATTTACTGTTGAAGGTTTACAAAAAGCTACTGATTACAAGGTTGGTGTCCAAGCAGTAACTACAGGTGCAGCTTCTGGATTTGTATATGAAACAATTACAACTGCAGTTGATACTGCAAAACCTAATAAACCAGCACAAGCTACAACTATTGCAACAATACAGGGTGCAGTACAAGTAATACACCATTTAGGTAGAGCTACAGATAATTCAGGTAATCCAGTAGGTACAGTAGTCAACTTCACATTACCTTCTGATTTATCTTACTTAAATGTTTATGGTTCTACTACTTCTGGTTTTACAGTTGCAGAATCAACTAAATTAGGAAATATACCATGTGATGCTTCTTTTCTAAGATTAAGCATTCCAGCAGTAGCAACATTAAAAGGTGAATCTTTAGATAGCTCTGCGACTATGTTTTTTAGATTTACTGCAGTAGATAATGCTGGTAATGAATCAGACCCTTCTGACCAACAGACTGGTAATGCAGACTTAGTTAAAACTGCAAATATTGATGATGCAGCTATCACTACTGCGAAAATACAAAACTTAGCAGTAGGAACAGCAAAGATTGCTGATGCTGCAATATCTAATGCAAAAATTTCTGACACAATAGAATCTGATAATTACTCAACAGGTACATCTGGTTGGACTATCAAAAAAAACGCAGCAGGTTTTCCAAATGGTTTTATAGAAATAAGTGATGCAGTAATAAGAGGTAACATAACTGCAACTACAGGAAATATTGGTGGATGGTCTATAGCTAGTAATAAATTAACAGCAGGTAATTTAGAATTAGATGCTGGTAATACAAGTATAAAAGGTAATTATACATCTGGTTCAGCAGGTTTTAGTTTAAACTCAGATGGTTCTGTTGAATTTAACAGTGGTACTTTTAGGTCAGATGTTGTTGGTGGAACATTGACTATAGGTGCTAGTGATAAATACGATAATACAACTGATACAGATATTTTTGTAGTTGATGAAAATGGAAATCTATACCTTGGACATCATACTTTTGGTAATGCACCATTTTCTGTTTCTAATAGCGGTGACCTTGTAGCAACTTCTGTTACAATTACTGGTGGGGAGTTACATATTTAAATGGGATTTCATGTAGATACAACAGGTAATGTTTGGCTTGGTACTGGTAATGCAGGTACAACGCTTGCTCAAGCTATTACTGCTGGACCACCTAATTTTTATGTAACAAGTTTAGGTAGTGTATTTGCTGCTGCTGGAACCATAGGTGGTATTGTAATAGATGCAAATGGTGTTGAGTCCACAAATTATAACGCTTCAACAAATACTGGCTGGAGACTTAATAATGACAGTGCTTCAATAAAAGATGGAAGTGACGTTGGTGGTATTTCTGTCACAGGAACTTCTATTCAATCTACAAATTTTAGCGGTAGTAATGGTTTTCAAATTAATGCAGATGGTACAGCAATCTTTAGAAGCGTTACTATAAATGGTTTTGCTACAACTACTCAAGTAAATAATGCACAATCAACTGCTGACCAAGGAATTATAGATGCAGCTTCTGCACAATCAACTGCTAATACTGCTAACGGTACAGCTAATACTGCAAACAGCACTGCAAATACTGCAAACAGCACTGCAAATACTGCAAATGGAACTGCAAATACTGCAAACGGAACGGCTAATAGTGTTGACACAACAGTAAATACTTTAAAAACTAATTTATTCTACAGCGGAACAACCGAAATAAATGGCGGTACAATCAGAACTGGAACGATAAGTGCAGACGATATAACAACTGGAACTTTACAAACTAATGTAAGTACTAACGGAACTATATCCTGTCAATCATTAGGTGTATCAGGTAGTGCTACAATTACAAGTAATGGAACTTTTGGTCTCAATGTAAGAGCACAAAATTTCCAAAGTGTCAATACAACATTTACTATTAATAGAAATACAACTTCTAACGGTATGCAAATTTCTGGTAGTGGTTCTGGTGCTTACGTCAGAGGTTATAATAGTTCAGGTAGTTTACAAACAATTTACTCTCCTTATAGTGGTGTTTCTGATGAAAGATTAAAAGAAAATATTGCAGATTTAACAATAGGTTTAGATGAAATAAATGCTTTACGACCAGTTACATTTGATTGGAAATCTTCTAATATAGATGATGTTCCAAATGAAAGATATGGTTTCATAGCACAAGAAGTTCAAGAAGTTGTGCCGTCAATGATTTCTACTGACCCATCAAAAAGAATTGAAATATCAGAAGATGAAGATGGAGAAATAGTAGAAACAGAGGTAGATAATTTTATAACATTAGATGATGGTACTAAAATTACTAATGCTAAAAGAATTGACGAAAAACCATTGACCTACATGTTAGTAAAAGCAGTACAAGAACTAAGCACACAGATTTCAGATTTGACTGCTAGAATAGAAACATTGGAGGGATAATGTCTGAAGAAGAACAAATTCAAAATGATTGGGATACTGATTATTACTTTTTTGACCATAATGCTAAAAGACAGCATATTTTACAGAGAATGTTTGAAGCTGAAGAATTACATTTTCAAATGATGGTTGATAAATTAGATGAATCACATGGTGAATACGATGGTTGGAAGCAAACAACTGTACAATTAAAAGAAGAGTTAGATAGATTAAGATACTTATTCAAACTATATGGAGGCACACTAGGCAGCGAGTTTCCAGTAGATGAATAATGACTATACAAACAACACATAATGGAGCACAGCGAATTGCTGGTTCTACAGATTACAATGACCATCTATTTAGTTTAGATTCTAACGGAGACCCTTACGGATATCAAATATCTAATGCAATAGTTCATATTGATGACACTACTGTTGATGGTAATGGTGATGAAATTGGATACAATCTTTATTTAGACGCACAAACAATGATTACCGATGGTTCATTGGTAGTTGGTACAATTGCTTCAAAAGAGTTATATTTTGCAACTGATGGCTCTATACATGCTAAGTTTACAACTGATGGATATTTTGACTTATTATCATCTAAATTAAAACTAAATGGTAATACTGGTGCGGCTAATCAGGTAATGAAGTCAGATGGTTATGGAAACCTTAGCTGGACTAACTTACCAACACAACAACAAGCTTTTGGAAACATAACTGTAAGTGGACAAAGTACAATACAAGCAGACCAAACAGGAGATACATTAGATTTTGTTGCAGGTTCAGGTATTTCTTTAACTACTGATGCAAGCAATGATAGAATAACAATATCAGCTTCAGGTGGCGGTGCTTCAAATGCTTTTAAAACAATTGCTGCTGGTGGTAATAATATAGTCGCAGATAGTTCAACTGATACGGTAACTTTAGTTGCTGGTTCAAATGTAACAATTAGTTCAAATAGTACTACTGATACAATAACAATTGCTGCTAGTACTTCAGGTGATGCAAACCAAAATGCATTTACAAATATAGCTTCAACAAATCAGAATACAATACAAGCAGATGCCTCAACTGATACCTTAACAATTGACTCAGATGAAAATTCTTCAATGGATAGTAGATATAAAGAAGATAGGGACCAAGTAGATATAATAACCGACAGTTCAGCAAAGAGTGTTAAAGTAAACAGTAAAGTACCCAAGACTTTATCAATGGTAGGTAAGACACCTGTATTGACAAAACTAGGAGTTAATTCTGGAGTGCCTTTAAGAAATAAATTTTTTAATGTAGCAACATCAGACGCTGTTTCAGGTGGTGGAGGATATGTAGGAGTTAGCACTAGAAGTATTCCTTTACTAAATACATCTGGTTCTACACAAGATATACTAATGCCAGCGAAAACTGATAATTCTACATTACAACTTTCTTTTCTTGATAGTTCTGGAAGTAGTGAGATAATTGATATGGAAGTAGCTGAATAATGTCAGAAAAAACACCAGTAAGAGTAAATTATGACGGTAGCAATAACGCTATTGGATTTGCTGAGTATCAAGCTTCTGACTTCATAGGAATAGACGATGGTGGTACTGGTGGTGTGACCGCTTCTGCGGCAAGAACTGCATTAGGTATTGCAATTGGTGTTGACGTACAAGCATACGATTCTGATTTAGCAACAATTGCAGGATTAAGTCATTCAGATGGTGCTTTCTTAGTATCAAATGGTTCAGCTTGGACAGTTGAAACAGGTGCTACTGCGAGAACATCATTAGGTTTAGGAACATCTGATTCCCCAACATTTAACGGTTTATCTGTTACTAACAATGTAACAATTACAGGTAATTTAACTGTAGACGGTACACAAACAATTCTTAATACTGAAACACTAACAGTAGACGATAACACAATAGTTTTAAATAATAATGTAACTGGAAATCCAACTGAAAATGCTGGTATAGAAATTGAGAGAGGAACATCAGCTAATAAATCAATACTTTGGGATGAAACAAATGATAGATGGACAGTAGGTACTTCTAATTTTGTAGCTGCAACATTTATTGGTAACTTAACTGGTAATGTCACAGGTACAGTTTCTAGTTTGTCTGGTTTAACAACAGCAGACTTGACTGAAGGTGCAAATCTTTATTTTACAGACGAAAGAGTTGATGA
>VMHT01017103.1_pt1 | contig 25160 bp, 34 predicted proteins | sample 4693611 | NCBI WGS metagenome assembly VMHT01 (sample SAMN12280063, study PRJNA550983) | marine metagenome | isolation source: seawater sampled from same location over 5 years 0.02-0.2 micron viral filtrate | place: USA: collected off the coast of southern California halfway between the port... ...
AGCAAGTTCAGGAGATATTATATCTTCAATTGGTAGATATGAACCACCTTCAGCTACATCTTTAAACACATTAGCTGCATTAGAAGAAAATATCTTTGCAGTAAATTTTAAAAGAAAAGAAAACAAATATTTTGCTAATCTAATAAATAATTCAGGAGCTACTCCTGGGGAAGTATTATGGGGACCAGAAGCTTCAGGGATAAAAGGTTTTTTCTCTACAGCAATCATGACATTAGAATGGAATACAACAGATGCAACAGATATAAATTATTATACTAAGAAAAAAGAACTATTTGCAGTGTCTAGCGATACTGTAGAATCATCATATTAAAATACAAGAATGAATAAAAATTTAACTTATGGGACTATTTAGCAGTATAGGAAAAGCAGTGGGTGGTTTTGCACAAAAAGCTGCTGCTAAAAGAAATCAAAGAAGAGCTGCCGCTGATAGAAAACGAGCTACAGCAGAGATGAGTAGTTTAGAAAAGACTAGACAAAAGGTTATTAACCCATACGATAACTATGCAAACCTTAGTTCATTAGCTAAAGACTTAAGTGGAAATTTAAGTAACCCATATGCTAACATGGGTGTATCAACAGCTGCTGCTGAAATGAAAATAGAAGAAGCTGATATAGCTTTAGCAAATACTTTAGATGCTTTAATGGCTAGTGGAGCAAGCGCTGGTGGAGCAACTGCTTTAGCACAAGCTGCTTTGCAAAGTAAAAAAGGTGTTGCTGCAAGTATAGAAAAACAAGAAGCAGAAAATGAAAGATTAAGAGCAGGTGGTGAAGAAAGATTACAAAGATTAGAATTACAAGAAGGACAAAGAGTTCAAAAAGTGCAAATTGACGAAGGCAGAAGAATGCAACAAGGGGAGATGTTAGGTAAAAAATACAAATTTGAAGCTCAAGAAAAAAGAGATGTTAGAAAAATGAATTTCTTAAGAGGAGAATATCAAACTGCAAAATCAAGAGAATATGGAGCTTCTATGAACAAAGCTTCTGCTATTGGAAATATAGCTTCAGGAATTGGTGGAATAGGTGATAGTGTAGCGGCTGGATTTGCTGGTGGAGGAGATTTTGATTGGGGTGCAGCGACTAGTAATTAATATAATTTAAAACAATGGGATTAAAAGAAAAACTAATACAAAACAAAAAAGACAATGAAGAGATAAAGTATGAAATTGCAGAATATCAATCTGCTTTATCTTATCAGTTAGGGTATTCTAATACTAAAATAGAAGAAGTAGATTGGAGTGAGTTCTTTGAACCCTTTATAAAACAATATGCTGATTTAACTTTAAGGTTACAAAATGGTACTAGTGACAATCCTGTTATAGCTAGAAAATATATAGATGCCATAACTGGTAGTGTAGAAAATATAAGTGAAAGTATAACAAATATAAGTTCTAATACAGAAGTATGGGGAGAAGCAATGCAAAAAGCTGGACTTATGGGTGGTTTAGATTTAATGGGTACACCAATTAGTAGAGTAAAAGCTTTAACTATATTAAATGAAGATTTACCTGGTAAAACGGATGTGGTTGCTGTTGATGGTGCTATTACAAATTTAGCATGGGAAATATATGATGAAACCGGTTATTTTGTAGAAAGATTATTTATAAATAAATTAAATGCTTTATCTGAAACTCAAGACATGTTTGTTAGTATACCAGATACTTTTCAACAGAATCAAGCTTTAAAGCAATCAATACCTGAAATATTTGAATTAAAACCTGTAGGTGAAACACAAGTTTTAACTGGAGGTGTAACTGAAGTTTATAGAAAAAAGAAATCAGATGGAGAATTAGAAATTAAAACTAAAGACTTAGATGGTAATATGGTTCAAGATTTCTATATTATAGATAAAGAAACTATAGGAGAAAGTTTACAATTTATTACTGAAATAGATAAAATTACAGCTGGTATGTTAGGGGCTTATGAAAGTTCAGATCAAGTAATAGCTTTTAATAATAATATTTTATCTGAAGTAACGGATCATTATATAAAACCAGGTAAAGCTTTAAGAGAAAAAGAACAATTAAAATTTCAAGAAGATTATAAAAAATGGTATTTAGAAAAAGAAATTGGTAAAGAATTTCCATTAGGTACACCAAGATTAAAAAATCAAGAAATAGTAGAAGAAGCTGAAGAAGTAGTAGAACAAGAACAAGTAGTTTAAATTTAATTAATGGCAAACTGTAAAGAATTACATCCAGATATTGACGGGCAACCAACCCAGGCATACAAGGATTGTGTAGCTAAAAACGAAAATAACGAATCGGAGCTTAGTCCAATACAAAAAGCTGTAAATAAAAATAGAGCTGCAGCTGGTTTAGAACCTCAAGACAATTCTAATAAAGTTTACGATCCTGAAAAAGATGATAATAAATTAGCAGAAATAAAACCTTCTATTTTTGAAAATTTTTTAAATAAAGCAAACGTAGTAAAAGAAGCTATAGATACAACTCTGGATGTTAAAGAAAAAGTTGACAAAAAAAATATTTTAGAAGGAATTCAAATAAATGATGATATATACTTGCCTGAAGATTCAGAAGAAGTATATAAAGCTAGTTTTATAGAAACGTTAGGAGCTGGATTATCATCAAACAAGATAGATGAAATAACCCCAGCTGAAGATGAGCAGTTTTCAAGACTTGGTTATGATACCGCAATGTATAAACATAAAGATAATCCAGATTACAAACCAAGTGTTATGGAAATAAATGCTGAAGCATATCATTTAAAAGCTCTTGCTTTAACAAAAGCTTCTGGTGAAAAATCGACTATAGCAGAGCAACTTCTTGGGAAAAGTAATCAAGTAGCTGGATTATTTAGTGATATATATAGGTCAGTTAAAGGTGGTGTAAATTCAACAGCAGCTTTAGATGCCATATATGGGGTTTATAGTAATTCAGGGGAATTAGGAGATAAAGTAGTTATTGATTATATAGATCAATATAAAGATATGTTAGAGGCAAATCAAACCTCAGATGCTATGCGAGATTATCAAGCGGAAATAGAGAAAGGAGATGGTAGTATACTTTCCTCAATGATAGCAATAGCTAAAAATCCAATGGTTTTACCTGATGTAGGTATTTCCTCTATGGCTATGATGGCTAGTTCTATTGTAGAATCTAATTTCGTTAAAGCTAATGCCGCCGCAGGAGCAGCAGCAGGTGCTGGAACAGGAGCCGCTTTAGGTGCAGTAGGGGGTCCGCTTGCTGGTATTACGGCTGGTGCTGGCGCTATTGCTGGTGGAATGGGTGGAGTTAGTTATGGTATGGAAGCTTTATTTACATTTGGCGATATAATATTAGATGAATTAGGTGGTGATCCAGCTAATTTAACCTTAGAAAATGTTAAAAAATTATTATCAGATCCAAAAAAATTTAAAGAAATAAAAGATAGATCAGACGCGAGAGCAAGAAAAATTGGTGGAACAGATTTTGGAGTAACACTATTAACTTTAGGTGCTGGAAAAGCATTACTTGAAACTGGTAAAGTTTCTAAAAAAGTAGTTGGCACATTAGCTGTAGGAGCAGAAATGACAGGAGGATCCGTAGGAGAATATTTAGGACAAAGAGCTTCTGGTCTTGGATATGATGCATCTGAGATTGTGATGGAAGGTGTTGCAAACTTAGGAACATCAGGTCCAGTTACCGTTGGTAAATTATTTAATGATTTACAACAAACAGCCAATGGAGCTAAAATAAATAGAAATGTTAAAGCTAACGGCTTTGTTGATATGTCTGATGCTTTTAAACCAACAGCAAATATTAATAATGCCCAAGTTGATGCTATAAATACTCCTATGGCAGAAAATGTTTTAGATAGTCAACTTGAAAACAAAATGCGTAGAAAAGTAATTACTCCAGTTGAAGCTAAAAATATTAAAAACAATTTTAAAGAAACTCAAGTTGCTTTAAAAAGAATTAAATCACTAGGATTATCTACAGAAAAACAAGCTATTACAGCAACTTTATTAAAAGAAAAAATAAACTTAGAAAGAACAATAAAACAAGTTAATGATACTAATTTAACAAGCACAGAAAGTAATAGAATAACAGAAATCAATAATGAGTTAAGAGATGTTGTAGAAGAAAATAAACAAGAAAGTGTTACTCAAGAAGCGGAAGGTAATATTGTTGCTGAAGATACTAAAATTGTTGAAAAAGGTAAAAGAGAAATAGCTTCGGAAGAAGTACAAGAAATATATGAAACTAAAGGTAGAGAAGGAGCGGTTGAAATAATAGAAAAATTTAAACCTATCGTAAACAAAATAGTTCAATCCCGAAAAGAAGCCCCAAATTTTGATGCTCAATTATTAACAGATGAAATTGAAACTGGTAAACGAGGTATTTTAGATTTAATAGATGACTATCCAGCTTATGTAGAAAAACAAAAGAAAGCCAATAAACCAATAGCTCCATTAGCAGGTTTTATAAATAAACAATTACCGTTAAGAGCTATTGAAGCATCTAAAAGAGTTTTAGGAGAAAAATTTACCTTAGATGTAACTGAAGCTAGAGGTGTTACTGATGGCACAGATATAAATATTCAAATACAAGAAGATTTAGATATAGCTCCTAGAACTACACAACAACAAGAATCTATAACTAAATTAAGAGATGTAGCTGGTATTACAACAGCAGAAGCTCAAATAGGAGTAACAGAAACATTAAAAACTAAATTACCTGGAGTTACTGAAAAGAATTTTAGACAAAAAGTAAACGAAGCTAATAGATTAAAGTTTGGAGATAAAGTCTTGGCTGAAATGGGTGGATTAAAAGATGTCGGTAGATTAGTTAGTTTTCTTGATACTAATTTTGATGCACTCATGCAAGCTATTCCTGATAGTGTTAAAAATAAACAATTAGCGTCATTATTTAAACCTAAAAAAATTGGAAGAGCTAAAACTAAAGTTGGTGAAGGAATATTTGAATATGCTACTCCTACCAAACAAGAAGTTATAGATTTTTATACTACTGGTAAAAATACAACGAATAGAGCTAGAGTTAAAACCTTAGCAGATGTAATAGCTCAAGAACTAGCTCTTGATGCTACGGCTGAAGTTTTAGCTGATCCTACAGTACAAAAAGAATTTATTGAAAGACAAGAGATTCAAGGAAAAGAAATTACTAAAGACACTATTCCTAGAATATTAGAAGCTATTGATAGACAAATTGAAAGTTTAGATAAAATTAGTAAAAAATATGAAGGTACTTTAGCATCAGGTATTACACCTGGAACTGTAGCTAAAGTTATATCTAAAGGATTAAAAACATTTAAGCAAATATTAATAAAAACAAAAGATTTTGCTAAAGCATTAAAAGCTTTTATTAAAGAAGTACAAAATTCTTTTAAAACAAAAGAAGAAAAAAATATAGTTAGCGAAGTTATAACTGAATATGTAAAAGCAGGCAATGTAGACACTATTGATATAGACGGGATGATTGACTCTCTTGCTGAAAAATTAAATATTAGCAGGGGTATAGCTTATGAAAAAGTTGTTTATAAAGAAGCTGAAGGTGTAAAAAGTCCTATATTTAAAGTTACTGGAACTCAAACAGAAAAAGGAGGAGCACCAGACATACAATTTGAAATTGCAGGTAAAGAATTTAATGTAGAAACTAAATTAGAAACAGCACGATATGGAAGTTTAACTGCAAAGGTTACTTCTACTGGAGATGTAGTTTTTTCCAAAGATTTTAATTTTAATACAGAATTAGCAAAAGCAATTGATTCTAATAAGAAAAATTTAAAAAAATTTAGAGATAAAGCTAAAGAACTTGGTCAAAACATGGATGATTTTGATAAAGGAATAATTGATAAAAACATTTGGGAACAATTAAAAAATTTAGATGGAATAAATTATTTAAATAATGCTCGATCTACTATAAATTTAAGTTCAGATATTATTGCTGAAATATATAACAAAAAGAAACCTCCAGTAAATTACATACAAATAAAAGGAAAAGGCTTATTTTATCTTGGTGAAAATCCTTTGAATTTACCTATACCTAAACTAGAATCTAATGTTGATATAGAAGTTGGTTTAAATACTTCTGGTTCGATAAAAGGAACTAATAATAGAAGATTTGGTATTAGAATAAAACCTTATAAACTTACTAATATAAAACAAAATTCTAATTTCAGTATTGATAGTAAAAAAAATATAGAGAAACTATTAAATACTCCAGAAGTTAAACAACTTGCTGATATTTATGAAGCTGATGTAAAAATTAAAGATATAAAATCTGAAGGGAAAAAATTTAAAGATTCAAAAAAAGGTCAAAAAATTATTGAAAAAAATAAAGAAATAGAATCTCAAGATTTAAGTAAAGGGTTTAATGATATTATAGAGGTTAATAAAGGATTACCATCTAAAGCTAGATATTCAGGAATAATGGCTAAAAGAAAAGGAATGGAAAAAGGAAAGTATAGATTTTTTATTCCACCAAGTGCTGAAGATTTTAAAGGATTATTATATAACTTTTTAGGAAAAGGGAAAATTGGGGAAACTCAAATGAAATGGTTTCAAGAAAAATTAATTAATCCTTATAATCAAGGAGTTGCTCAAATGGAAAGATATAGAAGAGCTTTGAAAGGAGATTATGCTACTTTATTAAAAGAATCTCCTAACGTTAGAAAACAATTAGGTAAAAAAATAGAAGGAATAGATTTTACATATGATAATGCTGTTAGAGCATATCTTTGGAATAAAGATGGAGTTGAAATACCGGGATTATCTAAAAGAGATACTAAAGCTTTAGTAGATGCAATTACTAAAAATCCTGAAATGAAAACTTTTGCTGAAGGATTACAATTAATAAGTAAAAAACCTAATTGGATAAAACCTACACCATCATGGGATGTTCAAAGTATCACTTCAGATATACATAATTTTACATCAAGAGAAGGTAGAAAAGAATATTTAGGAGAATTTATTGATAATGCTAATGAAATTTTTAGTAAAGATAATTTAAATAAAATTGAAGGTGTATACGGAACTAATGTAAAAGAAGCTTTACAGGATGCACTGTATAGAATGGAAACTGGGATTAACAGACCTTCTGGAACAAATAGATTAACTAATAATTTTAATAATTGGGTTAATAGATCTATTGGTGCTATTATGTTCTTTAATAGAAAATCTGCTTTATTACAAACTTTATCTTCAGTTAACTTTGTAAATTGGAGTGATAATAACCCTATAAAAGCCGCTGCTGCATTTGCAAATCAAAAACAATATTGGTCAGATGTAGTTAAAATATTTAATTCCCCTAAATTAAAATCAAGACGAGCAGGATTAAAAGGAGATATAAACGAATCAGAATTAGCTAGTGCCGCTGCTAATGCTACTAATAAAGCTGAAGCTGCTTTATCTTATTTACTTAAAATAGGTTTTACACCTACACAATTAGCGGATAGTTTTGCTATTGCCACAGGTGGAGCTCCTTTTTTAAGAAATAGAATAAATACTTATAAAAAACAAGGGATGTCTGAAGTTGAAGCTGAAAAACAAGCTTGGAAAGATTTTTCCGCAATTTCAGAAGAAACCCAGCAGTCAGCTGATCCATCTTTAATATCTCAACAACAAGCAAGTCCATTAGGAAGACTTATATTAGCTTTTCAAAATACTCCAATGCAATATACTAGATTAATGAAAAAAGCTGGTCAAGATCTTATAAATGGTAGAGGAGATGCTAAAACACATATAAGTAAAATAATTTATTATGGAGCAGTACAAAACTTTATATTTGCTTCGTTACAAAATGCTTTATTTGCAGCTATTCCTGGGTTTTCAGGAGAAGACGATGAAGAAGAAGAAAGTAAAAAAGAAATGGTGCAAAATCGAAAAAATATACGAATAGCCAATAATATGGTGGATACTGTATTAAGAGGGTCCGGGGTTTATGGAGCTATAGGAGCAACATTGAAAAATACTATAATGAAGTATTATGAAAATGAAGGTAAAGATCCTTTTGCAAAAGATAATGCTAGTATATTGTTAGAAGCAGTTAATTTATCTCCACCTATTGGTTCTAAACTTAGAAAACTTAATAACGCTTTAAAAACTAAAGAATTTGAAAAAGATGTTATTAGTGAAAGAGGTTGGGAAATGACAAGAAACGGTAGAATAAATCTAAGTCCTTCATATAGAGTTTTAGGCTCTACTTTAGAAGCTGGTTTAAATATACCATTAGAAAGAACTTTAGCAGAAATTGATGCTATAATGGAAATGACTGATCAAAGAAACTCAGCTATGGAAAGAATAGCACTGGGTCTTGGTTGGAGAACTTGGGATATAGGAGTTCCAAATGAAGAACATGAACAAATAAAAGTAGAAGCTAAAGAAAAGAAAAAACAAGCAAGAAAAGATAAAGCTGCTCGAGAAAGAGAAGAAAAGAAAAGATTAGAAGAAGAAAGAAAATATTTAGGTAAAACTGAAGAAGAAATAAAATTAATAAAAGAAAAAGATTCTATAGTAAAAACTAATAAATCTGATCAAATAATTAGTTTAACTAACTTAGGTTTAACTAAAAAAGAAATTAGGGAATTAAAATTAGAAGAAGATAGAGTAGAAAAAATAATAGAATTAACTAAAAAGAAATAATATGGCATTTTATATGAAAGGGGCTCCTTTTCAAAACAAAGAAAATAGAGCCGAAGTTAAAGCAGCTAAAGAAGGCAAAACAGGTAAAGAAAGAAGACAAGCAGCAAGAGCAGTTAGAAAACAACAAAGAAAAGAAGGTAAAAGAGGTATTAAAAAAACAATTAAACAAGTAGAAGAAACTGTTGAAAAAGTAAAAGATTCTAATTTAGGTAGAATAGTAATGGGAACTAGGGAAGTGATTAGTGATGTAAAAAACCTAAATTTTGGTGGTGCTATAGAGAATGCAACTTCTACATGGGAAAGCTTAAATAAACCTAAACGTGGCAAAAAAACGTAAACTAAACAGTAAAAATCCCAAATATTGGCCAAAAGAATCAACAAATGAGCCAGAGATATTAGAGAAAACTCTTATATATTCTCGTAATCCTAAAGCAAAAGTATATAAAGTGTTTTTAAAATGAAAAAAGTATTAGTAAAAGTTGTCGATGCAATAGACAAACAACAGTTAAAATTAGTTTTGCAACTATACCCTGGTTTAACTAAACACATGAAAAAGAAATGAAGAAACTAATTATAATTTTATTATTATTTACTAGTTGTTCAACATTTAGATTATCCACTTATAACAGTCAACCTAATTATTTTAACGATAAGATTGTTGTTAATAAGATAAACACAATGAATCAACTAAGGGTTGAAATGCAAAAAGATTGGGGTTTAAGAAATAATTACTTACAGTTTGCAATAAATCAAGATATAAATTGGTACTATGATTACTATTATAGAAACAATTTATCAAGAATGGGATTTGGTTCTGCGTTTGATTTCTATTGGAATAGACATGATATATGGTGGAACTGGAGTTTTAACTCTTATAGTTGGTGGGGATATGATTGGTATAAACCTTATTATTATAATCCTTATTATTATAACCCTTATTACTGGAAAATCCCAACAATTAAAAAAGATTTTAATTATAAGAGGAAAAATGATGTAGCATATGTGATAAATAGAAGAAGTAGTAATATAGAAAAAGTTGTTAACAAATTAAAAACAATAATTAAAAACAATCCTACTAGATCTTATTCTACTAAATTTACTCCACGTATAGAACCTGGGAACAATAGTATTTCTACAAGAAATTATAATGTTAGTCGTTCATCAGGCAATAGTATTCAATCAAATTCAACCAGTAGCTCAACTCCTAGATTTACACCAAGAACAGATCCAAGTGTTTCTAGTGGTAGAGGAGCAGTTAATCAATCAAAAAGATAATAATGGCTAAACAATTAGATGAAAATCTTTCCATGGGAGTAGATATAGACGGAGATGGTAAACCAGACTTGAATATATCTGTGAAAACAATTGGAATTATAATTGCGGGTATCGTATCAATGGCAGGTATGTGGTTCACTCTTAAATCAGATATTGCTTTAGCAATGGAATTACCAGAACCTGTAGTTAGTTCTGTAGAGTTTAAATACAAAGACGAAATGATTCGTAAAACTATAGAGTTAACTCAAAAAGATGTAGAAGCTATAAAAGGAGATGTAGAGTCAATGAAAATAACTTTAGAAAAATTAGACGAACGCTTATACGACCTACAAAAAAATAGATAATGAAATACTTATACTTATTATTATTGCTTTTTACCTTTAATGGTTATTCCCAATATAAAGATGGGATATCCGTTGTTCAATTCAGTGCAGAGTTTGTTAAAGATAATGAAATATCTTTAAAGAAATTCGATGATCACAACATTCATTTATTTTATTTAAGTAAACATTCTAAACATTTTGAAAACGAAAAGATTGTTTATGTTCCAACTGTAATCTTATTTTATAACGGAGAAAAAATATTAAAAATCGAATCAGGTGTGACCTTAAAGCTACCTGAAAACACAACAACTAAATTAGAGGATGCTATAGAGGAAATCTTAGCGGACAAATTTTAACTATGAGAAAAATATTATTATTGCTTTGTTTATTAGTTTCATTTAATTCTAATGGACAATTTTTAAAAGATGTATATAAGGATTTAATGAAGTATGGTACATTTTATGTAGCCGGAGATGCTTCAAATGCTTACGAACAAACATACAAAGATTACTTTGTAGAAAGACCTGCTGATGGAGATTTATATGCTATACCTAAAGTTATAGACGTAACTGATTACTACCCAATGGATTACAGAGTAGGGGTTGGATTTAGAAAACTAGCTAGATTTGATTACGAAGTAAAAGCTAAAGAATATTATGATGGTACAGAAAATAATAAAGCTTTATCAGCACCAACCGCAGCAGTAAAAGGTTTTGAATATTTATTACATTATGAAAAAGAAAGGGAGAGAGGAGAAGAATTTTTTAACTCTAGATTTTTTATAAGACATACAGGTAAATATCATATTGCTAAATTAGAACAAAGAGAACAAGGTAACGTTGGATTTAAATATCAATCAGCTGAAGTAAGAGGTAGATTACCTATAGGTAAGAAATTTAGTATATCAGCTGGAGCAATATATAGAACACATCAAACACCTTACGGGTATAACCCAATTGAGATATGGTTAAATGAAACATGGGATAATGGCCAACCTAAAAACCCTTGGTATTCACTAGGTTATCTTTATGGATACACAGATCATTATACTATTTATCAAGATTATTCCACTGGTAATACATTAAGAGATTGGATATGGAAAAATGAAGATGGTGCAATCGTAGCTTATTCAGATTTAGATTTTAGAAACTCTGTATTTGGAGGATTAATGAATAAGTATAATAAAGAACAATGGGATTTATTAGATCCTTTTGGAGAAATAGCTCCAATAGTAGGATTTGATTTTTATCATTATAGAAAAAACTTCTGGCTTCATGGTTATGGAAATTATATTTTACCATACCATAAATATATAACAGGTGATGAAGATGTAAGTTATCTTAATAGAAATAATTGGGGAAAAGGAGGGTTAATAGAAGGAGCCGAAGGAGAACAATGGGATGATTACCAAGTCGGAATAATATTCGGTTGGAAATTAAGCAAATCAATAGGAATATTTGCCGAAGGAGAATATACTAAATTTTGGGATTCTAAAATTTATAATTCTTCAATAGGCATAAACTTTACATTTAGATAAAAATATGGCAACACAAATTGGAGAAGATACTCAAGTACAACTAGACCTTAAAACGATCGGAATGATCGTTGGAGGAGTAATAGCTTTAGCAAGTATGTGGTTTACTTTACAAGGTGATATCAAAGAACTACAAAGTCAAGTAGCACCAGAAGAATTCGTTAAGAAAATGGAATTCAATTTAAAAGATGAACTTATTCGTACTACTATAATTCAAATAGATAAATCTACTAAAGATTTAAAAGAAGATATTGAAGACAATAAAACAGCGATCAAAGAGAACACTGACAAATTATATGAAATAACAAGAAAAAGATGAAAAATTTAATTACAATTTTATTATTATTCTTTGCGGTTAATATTCAAGCGCAAAGTATCAAACTAATTCACATTAACGCTAAGTGGAATCAAGATAATAATTACCCTCATTTACGTGGGTTAAAAAATGTGAATATTCAAATGGTATTTTTAGAAGATCAAACACAAGAATTGAAGTCTAAAATTAAAGCCGTACCAGTAATACTATTAATAGATAAAAATGGTAAACCAAGAGGTCAATGGCAAGCAGATTTAACTTTTAAATTAACTATTGAACAAGAGAAAGTTCAAGAATGGGTTAATAGAATATTAATAGATCAATAAAGGAATTAAAAAAAATGGGCACCATACCCAAAAAATTCCTGTAACAAGAAAGGGAGCTATTTTCATAGCCCCCTTTTTTTATTTATAATTTTTCTATATCTTCTAATTTAACCTCGCATGTTTCATTATCTAAGTTAGTAAAGTATATTGCATGAGTTATAAAACTCCAATGATGTACTACATACTTATCCCTTATTATTTCTTCAGATCCTATTTTACCATATTTCTCTCCTTGTTCATATAAAGTTTCATTTTTATATTTCCCTGCTTTCTTTAAATCTTTAACAAGTAATCTATATTCTTTATTAGTAAGTTCTATTTCACCTTTAGGAATATATACTATTTCTAATCCATTCTCTGTATTTTGATATAATATATCTCGTGTGACATCAGTATAATTTATAACTACATTCTTTTTATTTTTTGTTATAGTAAAACCATCAAACTCTTGTCCACTAATTAAAGAACAAGTTAATAATAATATATATAATATTTTATCCATCACAACTTAAACATTCTTCATCCATTGCTTGTTCAGCAATATCACCTCTAAGAACTGATTCAGTTCTAGTATAATAAAGAGTTTTAATACCCTTCTTCCAAGCTTCAAAATGAACTTTATTAATCCATTTAGGTGTAGCAACACTAGGAAAAGCTAAGTTTAAACTAACTGATTGATCTATGTATTGCTGTCTTATACCAGCTTGGTTAACTAATTCTAATTGATTAATCTCTTTAAAAGTTTTAAATACTTCTTTAGCAGGTATATCTGCATAAGGTCCTAATAAAACTTTATCTAATTCTTTTATCCCCTGTACAGACCCACCGTCTCTTAAAATCTTATTCCAAATCTTATCTGTATTAAGTTTGTATTTTCTTAATAACTTAAGTAATGTAGGATTTTTTCTAATAAAAGTTCCTTTAGCTGATTGTTCTGTAAATACATTAGCTGCCCAAGGTTCTATTCCGGGCGAAACGTTTCCGCTAAGTTTCGAATTAGATACAGTGGGAGCAATAGCGCGAAGGTGAGTATTCCGCATACCAGTGCCAACACACCAAAGAGGCTCGCCAAAAGCCTCAGCAAGAGCCATACTAGCTCGTTCGCTTTCAATTTTAATTTGACTAAATATTTTTCTTGTTTCATATTGTGCTAATAAACCTTCAAAAGGTAATCCATGTTCTTGTAAGTAAGTATGCCATCCTAAAACTCCTAAACCTAAAGCTCTTCCTTTTTCTGCAGATCGCACCGAATTATGAAATCCAACCTTACCCTTAGACTTCTGTATAAACTCCTCTAAAACGCCATCTAAGAACCAAATAGAATCATATATAACGTTTGTATGCTTCCATTCGTGATACTTAGCTAGGTTTAGACTAGATAAACAACAAACAAAGCTATGAGATTCATCTGTGTGTAACACAATCTCAGAACATATGTTTGTCATGTGTACTTTTAAACCATTTTTCTTGTAAGCTGCTGGGTTACTTTTGTTTGTATTTCCCTTAAATAAAATATAAGGTTCTCCAGTTGCTTTACGCTTTTGTAATAACTTTCCCCATAACCTTCTAGCTTTTTTATCTCCAGTTTCAACTCTTCGCATGAACTTGTCGCCGACCACAGCGCACTGGTGTAAGTTGAGTGATTGACGATTAATGTCTCCTTTAGGTTCTCTAATTTCGAGCCACTCTTCGAAATCGGGGTGATCAGCATTAATATTAACGCTTGCAGCTCCTCTTCGGACAGATCCTTGGTTAGTGGCAAGTATAGTTGAGTCGTAGATCTTACAAAAAGGCACAACTCCATCAGATGTTCCATTTCCTTTTATATTTGCTCCGGCAGGACGAATTTGATTAATGCCAATACCAACCCCGCCTCCGTGTTTTGCTAGTAGCATCATTTCTAAATTTTTCTGACCAATATCCCATATACTATCTGCAACATCGATTCCAAAACAAGATATAGGTAAACCTCTATCAGTTCCAGTATTTGATAAAACTGGAGAAGCTAAACATAACCAACCTTTCCAGATATAATCAAAAAATGTTTTTGCAAGTTCAGGACGTTCTACTCTTTTAGCTACAGTATGACAAACTCTTTCATAAGCTTCTTTAGGTGTTTCTCCGTTATATAAATAACCTCCACCTATAGTTTTCTTATAAACATCTGTATCTCCCCAAGTAGGATAGTCAACTCCTTTTTTCCAATCTTTATTCCACATCAGTTTCAAACTTTTTTTCTTCTTCTTCTTTTGGTTTTTGTAACTCTTGTAATTCATTAACTAACTCCTTCCATTTATCTTTACCTACAAATAATTGAAATGATGTTAAAGTTCCTTTAGCCATTGAATCAACTTGTTGTAATTTTTGTATTAAACCATTAACTACTGTAGTTAATTGTTCAGTCTTTTTTTGCATTAAAATTAATTTATCTTCTTTCATTTTATTTAATTAAATGTGTTAACCATGCTGCTAAACCATTTAGGTTTAACACTACTAAGTTCCATTGTTTTCTTGATGCTACTTGTACCATCACACAACAAAATCCTAATACATACAATATAGGTTCAATTGTCCATTGAGCAGCGATTAAAAATCCAGCACCCATATACCCTATTCTACTAGATAATCTTTCGCTAGGAGTTAATTTCCTATTTCTTACTAGAAATTCTAATATCTTTCTCATTCCCAAATATCTTCAAAATCCTCTCCTTCATTTGCCTTAGAGTAATCAGTAGGGCGAATAGCGAAGAAGTCGGTATGGGTATGACCTCCAGTAAGATGATAAAACCAGTCGAGATTACCCGCTGAATCTTCTTCATAGGAAAAGTATGATCCCAAATCGAGATAACCCAGTTCTGTAAGTTTTTCATTTGTTCTTTTTCTTATAAATTGTTTTACGTCGTGAGCAGAAATTCCTTCAACATCTCCTTTTTCAAACATCTTATCAATATATTTCTCTTCAAGATCTACCATTGTTTCTGCTGCTAAAATAATATCTTCTCTGCAATCTTCTAATAATTCTTTATTCTCATCACACATATGTCTAAATAATTGACAACCCATTCTACTATGTAAGGATTCATCTCTTACACTCCATTTCATTTGCTGCCCAATACCTTTAAGAAGATTACGTAACTGAAAGCTATAAAGTACTGCAAAAGCAGAGTATAGAGAAACTCCTTCTGCGAAAGCAGAAAAAATAGCCAATGATCTACCAATTCCAACAGGATCGGTCCCATCATATGCAACGAGATTATCAAAGCGCTCAGCAGTAGCTGGTTCATGTAAAAATGCTTCAAAGTTTTCAAGTCCAAGTGTTTCATTTAAATAACTATAAGCTACAGCGTGTATTGTTTCTTGTGAGCCGAACATCATAGCCATTTGCTGTATCTCATGTTTTGGAAACCATGACACGACTTTTTGTGTCCAGTAATCACTTACTGCACATTCTGTTTGAGCAAACCCTAGTAGTATATTACCTACTAAATGTTTCTCTTCTGGAGTTAATTTTTCATTCCAGTCTTTAACATCTCCGCTCATTGGTATCTCGGTATGTAACCAAAATGCTTGAGCTTGTTTCAACCAACCTTCTGTATAATACTCTGGGTATTCAAAAGGTTTATACGGTATTCTTTCATCAAATAATCCCATTATCTTTGTTTTCCTTGGCCTCTTGATTTTTTTTTCCAACCTGTTTGTCCTCTTGAGGCATTTTTAGAATGAACTCCTGGTCGTTTCGTTTTGTGTTTACAGATATAATCTGATACTGATAATCCTCTTGCCATTATTCCTCGTAATATAAACTTAAACAAATATCTATAAATCCTAAATATAAAACATGATCTATTTGATAATCCCCATCTTCATATGTTCTAATACCGAATACAATTCCAGGGAATATTCCGGTAGACATTTCCCATCCTGCGTATTTTTTATCCATAACATTTAATATTATATTGATCATGGAGTTTAATTAAATCCCTCCATTTTAAGTATCCTCTTTTATTTGTAGTCCATTTAATATAAGTATCGATCTTACGTTCCTTATATTTAGTTCTAGCTAAATGTTTAGAGGACTGTTTGTTTCTTTGCATTTTTTCTAAGGTTTTTTCGCATCTCTAAAATATGTCTTATAGTAAGATCACATTCAGCTTGGTTTTGTGGTTTAAATAAAGCAATAGTTGGTGCGTTTAAAGACATCCATGATTTAAATAATTTCCAACGTAAAGGAAAAGATTCGTTAGCTCTTCCTTTACATTCAATTACAAAATCTCTACCTACAAAATCTGGTGTATATTTTATAGGTAATATCTTCTTACATCCTCTGTCTTTAAATTCTCCTTTTCCATTACTACATCTTTCAAAAGCTACACCAGAGAATTCGAACCCTTGCATTAGTTCATAACTAGTTGGTTCATATTCAGCTACTATACTAGCTTCTTTTAAAGCTTTGTACATGTATACCTCTAACCCGGAAGCAAATTTGATACCATCATAGGTAGTTTTTTTACTTCGGACTGGACCTCTTTTTTTATAGGATTTCTTCTTCATAAACGTTAATGTTTTTTAATAGAAGTTCTTCAGACATATCTTGCATTTCTTCGCGTGCTGCCTGTATATACAAGATTGCATCCATTAATTCCTCTTGTACGTCGTTTAAATAACCCGATAAGTCTTTTAAACCCTTGGTTCTTTCATCGTGTAGGGTAGAACCATATTTTTTGTAACCAGTATCTGATCTAGATATAAACTTATCTACTACACGCTCAAGCACTGGGTCTCTAAATTCTATATTTTTACTCTTCATCTTTTACAAATGTTCCGTTAATCATTTTACCTGTTCTCTTACTAATTACTTTATAAGCTTCTGCAATACACGTTTCAATATGTACTCCTCTTTGATGAGCTAGATTAGTTAATACAACTACCATGTCTCCGATAGCATCAATAACTTCTGGTTGGTCATCTTGTAATAAAGCTTTAGCTAACTCACCTGCTTCTTCTTGAAGCTTAACATATTGAGTATTTACATCTCCTTTATCATAAAGACCTCTTTCTCTAGCCCAATCTCTTATTTGTTCAAAAAGCTTTAATGGCTTTTTCTCACATTTAATCTCTCTTGTAGCTTTAAAATATTCTGCAAAAGCTTTATTGTAAATGTATGATCTCTTGTCATTATACATTGACATCTTTGCGTTGTCTAGTATCCATTGAATTGTTTGTGCGTCTAATTTAAAGTTTCCATGAGATGTTTTCCATCCTAATCCCATATTCTTCTCTAAATATCCTTGTAGTTGATTTAAAGGACACGCAAATGTTGAAGTTTGTTCTGTTACGTTTATTCTCATAATATTAAATAAATTTTTATATAATTTCCTATCGACTTTATAGCCATAAGACTTTTGAAGTTCTATCTCTTTGTCTGATATATAATCTATATCATCCGATTGATCAAGAACTTCATATTCACTGGGCTTATAGCCCTGAATTAGCGTAACACGGTTATTAAGATTACGTGTTACACCTATTTTTTTACCCGGTATGTGGTATAAATAATACATTATTTTGTTATTTTATCGTTATACAAATGTAAATTGTGTGCGAAATGGTAATAAGTACCGATCTCATATCCTGTCCTCTCTGAGACTAATTCTTGTAATCTTGAGAAACAATACTGATCGTTGCAGAAACCGTACCAGAGGTCATTAGAACGCATCACAACAGCCATATTAAGCTTATTATTAAGTATTGTAAACTGAACTGCATAAGTACAAGGAGTATCTTTACGATATGTGTCCCATTCTTTAGCGTCATAAATACTTATAGCTGCATGTCTAGTATCTGGTTGTTCTTTTAACTTAGCACATACATAATCTAATTGATTATTTCTTTTCCATTGCCAACCATAGTTAGATCTTACACATCCATTACTATCCATCATCTTATACCATATAGGAGCTTTTTTAGCTATTTCTTCAGCATTAGGATCTCCAGACATATACCAATTCCATTCTCTTTCTGCATATGTAGGATTCCACTCTCTGTGTTTAGCTTTAATAGTATTATCTAAAGGATTTTCAATATAAAATCCTATATTAAATAAAGCTCTAGTATCATCAAATGGTACGCCATCAAACATTATCTTCGGAAAGAAATAGTTGAAAGCATCGTTTGCATTCTTAAAGGTTGTTTTTATCATAATAATATCTATATAATTCAAATATTTTAGGATTCAATTGTTTTCCATTATATTTAAATGGAGATCGTCTCTTGGCTCCGTTAACCTCTACATCTATCCACCAGTGATAATTATCTCTATCACTTGAACAAGCCCAAGGACTTATTTTAATCCCATTGTTAACACACCAATGATGTGCTATCCTATCTTTCTCAGACCATTCAGGTCCTTTTATTAGGGTTTTTCGTTTTCTAGCTGGTGCCATTAATCCCAAGGCATTTCCTCTTCTTCACCAATCCCAGGTACTTCGTGTGGTACAAAAGAACCTGATCTATGTTCCCATTTAAAATGAGCTTCAGCTCCATTCTCCCCTAAGTTCTGAAATTTAACTTTAAGAATTTTGGCTTTAACTGTTTTAGCTTCATAATCTCTGTGAACTAATATACCATGATAACTAGCATCATACCATTCTCCACCACCTTTAATATTATACATAGTTGGTTCTTCAATCTTCCCTTCTTTATCTCTATACATTTTAGTTGGATGTGCGACTATAAAAACTAATACATCATATTTCTTTGCAAACATCTCTATCTTAGTTAGATATTCCATTGTATATCTATTTATATCCTCAGTCTTACAATCTACATCTCTTATTTTATTAAATGGATCAATAACTAAACATTTGATTCCTTTACGCTTAACAAGTTCAGCTCCTTTTCTTAAAACTGACTCAAGTGTATATCTTTCCATATCTATGAAAAAGAAATTGTCATCAACATGTTCAGCTACCTTATTCCATTTGTGTGTCCCTATATCCTCTTTAGAGGGCATATCTTGCCAAACCTTACGCATAAGCTTATGGGCATGGAGATATGTAGGGGCATTCTCGGGAGACGCAAAAGCTGTCTTCCATTCATATTTTTGGTTGTAACCTACTACCATCTGATCAACGAAATCTGACTTTCCGCTACTAGGTATCCCAGTAACAGTGATAAACTGACCAGTATAAGTAGAGAAAATCCTATCAAAGTTAGGTAACCCAACTTGGTAACCAGGTTTGAAACCATTTTTAACAAAGTCTGTAACTTCATCTTCTATATCTTTAAAAGTTGTTACGTTTTCTAATGGAACGGGTCTAGCTGATTCTATTCTTTTTAGTAATGCTTCTTTACCATATTTAAGTAAATATTCATTCGAATCTTTACAATCTTCAAATGTGGCCAAGAAACAAACCTCTGCTCCTAGTCTTCTAATAAGCTCTTGTTGTAGAGCTTGACCTGCTTCATCATTATCAACTGCTAAGATTATCTTTTCTTTATCCTCAAAATAATCTATACAGTTATCTAAGTAGTCTAAGTTATTAGAGTTCAATGTAGCTCCGTTAGGAACTGATATTACATTTTTAATACCAGCTTCATGTAAAGCTAATACATCCATTTCACCCTCAGTTATAACGCAATTGTCATAACCAACTATACTATTTATATTATAAAATACTTTTTCAGCTCCCTTATATAATTTAAAATTCTTTCTACCATCTCTATATTTAACATTAATAAGTTCATCACCTATTATATAATTAAACTGAATTGTATTCTCGGCCTTGCCGGTCTGTGGCATATACTCTTTACCTTCTGTTACATTTAAATCATCTAATGTTTGTTGAGATATACCTCGTGATTGGAACCATTTAAAGACCCTAGACGTGATTTGTTTTGGATCTACAACATTCAACGCATCAGGACGCAAATATGTCTTAGATGCATTCCCTTTGCGTTGATATGTATGTAATTGAAATGATGAATCACAATGATGACAAGTACCAAGACCACGTTCCCAATCATAACTTGAGCATTTAAGCTTTTGATTTTTCGGTTGTCTACTAGACGAACACAGGGGACAAATCCCCTGCGTAGCCCCAACCTTTAAGTTATGTTGGTTGAACTGGTCGATTAAAAATCCGTTAATCTCCGTGTTGTTTACTTGCATCTATTATAATTAAAATGGTAAATCGTCTTCTACTTTCTCTACTTGTGGTTGAGGTGCAGCTTGTTGTTGTACATCAAACTTCTTAACCTCACCGTTGGTCCATACTAATTTTACATTACCTAAATATACCTTCGGAGTTTTTGCTTCTCTTTCTTCTTTAGATTGAGAAACAATAACTGGACCTTGGTTACCGAATTGGTCAAGTTCATCGTTAAGGGTAATACTGATAGGTAAATACTTACCTTTCTTACCAACAATAATCTTGTCCTTTGGTATCTCGTTTAAGTTAATGCTTGTTGCTAATATTAATGCCATTATACAGTTGTTTCAAATAAATTGTTAAACATATTTCGAAGATCTGCTGCATTCACACCAGTTCTTCTTCTGAAATTATCTGCTTTCTTAGAGTATGGGTGCAAGCCATCCGCAGTGTTATTGTTAACATAAAATTCAGTTACAGGAAAATTCATTCCAGTCATTGCACATTGTTTTGTTGTTACTTTTCTTGTTCTTGCCATAATAAAATAAAATTTAAAGTGTTTTACTAATAAAATATTGTTTCGGATCGAAACTATCTGTCTTATAAAACAGATCATAAGCTTCTGAAGCTCGTTTAACCTTGTCCTGACCTGATTCATAGAATTCAGTAGAACAATCGTAGATACCTATTTGATGTGTCTTTTTGTCTATGGCTATAAACATAAATTCATATCCAAATAAGCTACTATAAATATAAGCTTGACTATCGTAATTATATCGATAAGCAGAGCTTTTAAATTTAGAAAGATCAGCGGTTGTTTTAAGGTCAATTATAAGCTTTTCATCGTGATTAACGATATCAGCTTTCCCTTTCCACATCTGTCCTTCTAGTTCAATTATGTTAGGTTGTTCGTAATTTACATTACCTTCTCGTATTAAACTCTTACATACATTATTCTCCATCACCTTTTCTGTCATTAATTCTATTTGATCTACTTCATGTTGTAATAAGCATAATTCGCCACCTGACATCTCTTTGTAAGCTTTAGTATTTCTAGTAGTGGATTCTATTACTTTATATTTCTTGAGTTTTGTAGGTTCAAGAATTGCAGTATGAAAGTATCCACCAACTAAAAATGCAGGTCTCTGTTCTGATTCCTTTCCTAAAGACAAAGGGTTGTTCAATAAAGCTGAGATATCTGAATTACTAAGATATTGTTTACCAAAGTCTCCGTAATAATGTTCATCAATCTTCAGCTTTTCTAAAACCTTTTGTTTAGTCATAAACTATAATGTTGTTAATTCCTGTTCTATTTCTGGTGTTACATTATATTTCTTTTTGATAGCATCAAGTTTGCCGCCAGCTTTAATATAACCTTTTGCTTTATCTACAGCAGTTTTGGTCATAGGTAAGCCATTTGTGGCGTCCGCATCTTGTGTATCATCAATTAGGAATAAATTTCCTAATGCGTACTTCTTTCCATAACTTGAAGCAGTACCGAATTGTTGTGGTGTTTGCATACCTTTCTGATTAAGATCAACACCAACTAATGCCGTAGCACTAACAGTATTTTCCCCGTCAGATAAAGTTGCACAACTCTCTACAATAGGCATAGGACTAGTTTCAACTAAGCTTTCGCTAATTGTAACTGATACTCCTAATTCTAATAAATAGGGTTTTGTTGCTTCGAGAATGTCTTCGGCTGATCTGAAGTAATATTTGCCGAAAGAATTAAATCTACTTTTCTTCGATTTAAATTTGGTTTGGATTGTAGCCAATTTCTGGTTTATGGTCATAGTTATATAATTACATATTAAAAATTAGTTTTACATTAGTAAGTTACAGATAATCAAGCACTTGCGAGTGATCTACACTATCTATTAACTTATCTACAGCTTGTTTTTTAAGCTCTGAAACTCGTACATAAGCACTGCTTCCTTCGATGTTTAATATCTCAGCTATTTTGTTTGCGGAATGCTTTTCGCAGTCTAATCCATAGCTTAATCTAAGTACATCGTACTCACGATTATTAAGATGTTTCCTTAATAATCCAGTTAAATAAATGTTTAATAAACCTATATTATAAGGTTCTGATTTGTCAGCTATTTGATAGATCATATCTTCTTCATCATCTTTAGGTTTATCATCTAATGATAAAAACATACTATTAAAAAACATAGCCACCATTTTCTGATCCTTCCCATTATTTCTACGTATCTCATTTAGTTTATGTTCTGGAATCCTCATGTCTCCTCTATTGATGTCTATAGCTCTTCTAATCCCTCCTTTTATTCTTTTAGATAGAAAGGATTTAATTGTTTTATCCTGATCGTCTGAATTATTTAATTTAATCCAATCAATCCGTCTAATAGCTTTAGTTAAACTTAAATTTCCCTCTTGTATTAAATCATTAATACTCATAACTCCTGATGCTTGTTGTGTTGTTGAAAATTTTCTAGCTATATTCTCTACTAAAAGCATAAACTTCCATTGTAATTGTTCTTCATTTAATTCTTGAAGAGGTTTGTCTTCTATCTTTTTTAGTTGTACTATTAAATCGTTTTTATAACGAATATAATTAGGTATATTATATTTTTTCATTTATTTGATTTAAAAATTCTTTTTCTTTTTTTAACTCACTGGGCATATTTCTATAAATAGTTCTTGTTGAGCAATCTAGTAATCCTGCTAACCGACCTATAGTAATCTTTTTGCCCATATCATGCATGTCTAACATACATTGGTAAATATCATCTGGGTGTATTCTTTTAGATCTACCTATCATTTTACCTACAATACTTAGTTTTTCAGACAAAGTTAAGCGGCAATTGTCTTTAAATATAAACTTCCTAAGTTTGTTTTTAGGTGGTTCCTCAAGGTCACATTTACAGACATCATCTATAATTTTCTCTAATAATTTATCAGGTACATCAAAAGTAATAAACCCATAACTATAGTTCGTTATTACTTCTGCTAATTCGATGAAGTCTTTTGTGTCTAATTGAGGATTTAAATACCATAGAACTAATAGATGCCATTTAAGAGACTTATAAGTATTTATCTTAGCTTTACTTCTAAATAGATCATAATACTCATAAGTTCCTTCTTCATAATATACACCCCAGTCATACCCAGCAGTAGGAAGATCAGTGATAGGATTTCTCCTATATACTATCCTCTTATTGTTGAGATAATATAAGTGTCGTGGTATATCTATATAATGTGACATTAGCTAGTTACTATTATATTATTTAGACCTTTTGTCATGCCTCTTTCTAGGTTTACGAAAATCCTTGATTTTCTTCCCTATCCCCATAAAGTCTGTTTCTATTAAATGTTTTATTTGTTTACTTGTACTCATATGTTGGTTTTTTTGATCCGTATAAAATTTGTTCTATATCCATATACATGTAACATTCTTTTTTAGGCCAGTTTAAGAACCTATTGACTGCCTCTGTATGTGAATTTAAAGGTTGATATAATGCTATTTTAAAAGCTACTAACATTCCTAAATTAAATACACATAGTAATATTAATATTTTAGTATATTTATCCATATCTTTTATGTTCTAATCTATTGTAATGTTTGTCTAATAATAAGTTAGCTACTTCTTCGCTAATCATGTTATCATTGTATAATTGCCATATTAATCTACTCATAATTTCTAATACATTTAAATAATGGGTGTCTATAGCTTCCAGCATTAGTTCTCTGAAAATATGTGAATGTAGCTCTTTGACCCATATATTGATGAATATTTTTTAACATGCATTTAAGATCTCCATAAGTAAATCCTTTGCCCGGAGGACATCCGAATTGATTCCCATCATCGTCTTGCATCATAAACTTTCCAAGAGTTCCTAATCTCTTACCTTTACCTTCTTCATATCCTACTATTGTAGCTTCAGTATCTGAGAAGTCTTTGAACTTCATAAGTCCATAAGATCTTCCAAATTTATAAGGAGTATTAAGTCTTAAAATAGATCCTTCATATCCTTCATTTAAGTTATATCTATGTCTTATTTGTGAAGCTTCTTCAGATTTAATTCTAGAAGTTTCTACATATTTTACTGATTCAGTATAGAAATCTGCACATGTTAAATTATCCATTCTTTCTTTATAATCAAGTTTATTAAATAATTGGATATGCTCTGGATTCATTTCATCATTCCACATATAATCATATACATGATATTGAATAAGTTTCTTAGCTTTTCTTCTATCTGTGATGGTTGGTTTTTGTTTTCTAACTAAAGATATTATTTGCTCAAAATCATCTCTTAATTCGTGATTATAAAGCTCGCCATCTAATATCATATCAGGTTGATCTTCAAATAATAGTTTTAAATCTTTTTTAATATGATTTATATTCATAAATTCTTTACCTGTTCTAGACATAGCTACCATTTTTCTTGAATGATACATGGTTTTTCTATCTAAATATATTACACATCTAACACCATCTAATTTTGGTTGCATATAAACGGGCTCATTCCAGTCTACTCTAGACTTGTCGAATTTGTGAGCCAACATTGGTTTTATCATAGTTTATCAATTTTAAGTTGTAATTTAATTATTCTGTTTTTAAGTACTGCTGCTTTTTCATACTCTTCAT
>VMHT01033853.1_pt1 | contig 25152 bp, 18 predicted proteins | sample 4693611 | NCBI WGS metagenome assembly VMHT01 (sample SAMN12280063, study PRJNA550983) | marine metagenome | isolation source: seawater sampled from same location over 5 years 0.02-0.2 micron viral filtrate | place: USA: collected off the coast of southern California halfway between the port... ...
CAAAATGATGGGAATACCATTGATTTGTTCTGCATTCATCGTTAAGGACGCAGAGATTCTTCGTTCCGTTTGTTCTACAGGAAAGGAAGCACATTACCTCTACCATGACACGGGTGAGAACGTTGACCTTGGCAGGTTTTCATTGCAGTGTGGTCGTCGCAATGATGCGCTCAAACTGTGGCTGGCTTGGAGGGAAATCGGTGACGCAGGTTGGGCTTCGATGCTTGAACGTTTCATGGGGCTCGCTGATTATTTGCAAAACCGTGTCAATGAACACGAGGCTTTGGAGATGGTAAGCGATCGAATGTGGACCAATGTTTGCTTCCGATACGTGGGGACTGCTCCAAAGGAGAATCTCAACCAACTCAACGCAGAACTGCGTGAACGATTGGTTCGAGACGGCCGGTTTATGGTGAGCAGAAGTACCGTCAATGAACAGATCATCTTACGCTCTGTCATTGCCAATCGGAACATCTCTGAAGACTCTCTCGATGCATTCATTGAACGCGTGGTATCACTCGGAAAGGATATTGAGCGTGGTTTGCCACAACATTAACACGGATGTGCACACATGAGCGAAGGACCACTGATTCGAACTGCATTGTATGAAGAGCATGTTGCCCTTGCAGGAAACATTGTTGATTTCCATGGCTTCGAGCTTCCCATATGGTATTCAAACATCAAGGCCGAACACATTGCCACACGAGAATCATCCGGGTTGTTTGATGTTTCGCACATGGGTACATTCCGATTCACAGGCTCAAATGTACGCCAGTGGCTCGAAGGGGTTGCAACTCAAAAGGTAACCTCAATCCAAGCGGGTCGATGCGCCTACACTCACTTCCTTGACCGAGAGGGACACATCATCGACGACATGATTTTTGCAGTTGTATCCGATACTGAGATTCTCGGTGTACCTAACGCCTCGATGATCGACGTGATGTGGGATTGGTTCCACAGTTGCTCGCCAGATGAATCAGGGGTTACGATCGAGAACCTCTCTCCAGAGACTTCAATCATTGCTTTACAGGGTCCTGATAGCAAACAACACCTCGATGCAGCATTTGGCGAGGGTCAGCATGTCGGCCGATTCAAATGGTCGTTGCTCTCCGAGAATAATCTCGGTGTCAACGGATGGATCCAGGGGACTGGGTATACCGGAGAAGCAGGATACGAGATTTTCATTCCGAACGATCAAATTGCAACCGTATGGCGTGCATTGATTCAATCTGGAGCAACACCTGTCGGATTGGGTGCACGCGATACCTTGCGCCTCGAAAAAGGATACTTGCTCTCAGGTGTTGATTTCTTATGGCCTGGCTTAGATGATGGGTCGCATGCGTTCCTAGCAAGAGATTCATGGGAAACAAACGTTCCATTCGGTCTTGATACCGAGCACGAATTCATTGGACGTAATCGAGTCCTCTCACATTCTGACTCCGATGAGCGATGGTGGGGGATCAAGTATCTTGAACGAGGTCCACTACCACGCCCAGGCAAAGATGTCTTGTCACTTGATGGAGAGAAAATTGGTCAATTGACGTCAGGTGCACCTTCTCCTTCGTTGGGGAATACGGGTGTTGGAATTGGATATATTTCCGGAGTTAAGGAAGGGGATGAAGTTCTGATTGCGGCAAGTCCGCGCTCATCGGTACGAGCTGTTATTATTCGCCCTCCTTTTGTATAGACGGCCCTCGTTTCTTGATGGTTCAATGACGAACATTATGAGCGCTACGCGACTGGTTGCAATTACCTGCGGAGGGAAGTCCTATGGTTGACCAATTACCAAACCTTGGAAGAGAAGAAGAAATGTTGAAAGAAATGGGTGTTGAATCCATCGATGCACTGTTTGCAGACGTTCCAGAATCCGTTCGAATGATCGGTGATTTGCCGTTACCTGATGCTCAAAGCGAGGAAGAACTTCTTGCCGATGCGAAGCGTCTTCTTGGTGCAAATCTGGCACTTGGAGCGCAACCTGCCTTCCTTGGTGCAGGATTGTACCGTAACTTTGTCCCCTCTTGTGTGTTTCAATTGGTCACACGTGGCGAATTCCTTACCTCTTACACGCCTTACCAACCTGAAGTTTCGCAAGGAATGTTGCAAGCAATGTGGGAGTTTCAATCCTTAATATCAGAGCTCATTGAGATGCCAATCACAAATCTTTCACTTTACGACGGCTCTACTGCAGCTGCAGAGGCGCTGACATGTGCAGTTCGTGTTCACAACCGAAAAGCAGAGCAGAAGGACACAGTGTACATCTCAGAACTTACACCTCCTGACCGTATTTCAGTAATCCAGAATTACTGCCAAGGTGCAGGAATTCAAGTCAAGATGTTGAAGCATGACGATAACGGTTGCATCAATCTTGAAGATGCTCAACGAGCCCGGGGTTCTTGCGCCCTCTATGTAGAACAGCCAAACCCGATTGGTATTATCGACGAAGGATACACTTCATTGAAAGAAATCATTGGTGAGAATACTGCTCTCATCGTTGCAGTACAACCCGTCTCTCTAGGTTTGCTTGAAGCACCAGGAAATTACGGCGCAGACATTGTCGTCGGTGAGGGACAACCTCTCGGAAGCCCAATCACAGGCGGAGGTCCATTGTACGGGATCTTTGGCTGTACCAAACCCTACCTTCGTTTGATGCCTGGCCGAATCGTTGGCCGGAGTATAGATGTTGATGGTAAAGAAGCATATTGCCTGACACTTTCAACACGTGAGCAACACATCCGGCGACATCGTGCAACCTCGAATATCTGTACAAATGAAACACTCATTGCCCTCATGGGAGCCATGCACATGTCCTTGTTGGGTCCAGAGGGGCTTCAGCATTTAGCCGTTCGAAACATGGCCGCTTGCACACAACTCAAGCGCCAACTTTCTGCATTGGAATCAGTCGAACTGCCATACAATCAGGAATCACACTTCAACGAATTCGTCGTTGAATTACCTGCCTCGACCTCATCTTGTCTAGATTATCTCGAAGGTGAAGGTGTTGTCGGTGGTTTTGATGTGTCAAACTGGTATCCCGAAAAGACCAATCAAATGTTGCTGACCGTAACCGACCAGACCTCTCAACGTGACATCGATCAACTCATACAATCGCTCTCAAACTGGACAAAGGAGGTGAGCGCATGAGTCGCTTGTTCGACCATTATGGGGCTGAAGGCAAGGGCTATTCTCAACCTGCACCTCTCCTTGCTTCTGACGAACTTAACATACCACAAAACATGGTTCGCCAACAACTTCCACGCTGGCCTCGACTTTCTGAACCTGAGATGGTTCGGCATTACACCTGGCTTTCAAAGCGGAATTTTGGAATTGACACCGGATTCTATCCACTCGGATCATGCACGATGAAGCACAATCCGAGAGTCAACGAAGTTGTAGCACAGCTCCCCGGTATCGCTGATATTCACCCGCACCAGCCTGAGCATCAACTCCAAGGCTTACTTTCAATCTACTACGAAATGCAAGAAATGCTTGCAATCTGCGCTGGAATGGATGCTGTTACACTCCAACCTGTTGCCGGCGCTCAAGGTGAGTTCACGGCTGTTCGTTGTTTACAAGAATACTTCCGGCATCGAGGAGAACATCACCGAACGAAGGTAATCGTTCCTGATTCTGCACACGGTACAAATCCTGCGAGTGCAGCCATGTCTGGTTTCGAAATCATTGAGATTCCGAGTCAAGAGGACGGGCGCATTGACCTTTCTGCTCTTCAAGCAGTTGTTGGTGACGATACCGCAGCAATGATGATCACCAATCCTAACACGCTTGGATTGTTTGAACAAGATATTGCTGAGGCATCAAAAATCGTCCATGATGTAGGCGGATTGATGTACTACGACGGTGCCAACTTTAACGCTATTCTTGGTAGGACGAGCCCTGGCTTAATGGGCTTTGATGCGGTTCACTACAACCTTCACAAGACGTTCAGTCAACCTCACGGTGGAGGAGGTCCAGGTTCTGGACCGATTGGTGTCAAGGAACATCTTGCAGCATTCTTGCCATCACCAATTGTATCACGCCGTTCTCCGACCGAAGGTGAACTGAAGCAAGCCGTTGACGAGCATTGGTACACGTGGCATGTACCTGAACATACGATTGGAAAGGTTCAGCAATGGCACGGTAATGCTGGTGCTATCTTGCGATGTTGGGCCTACTACCGCCGATACGGTAAGGAACTTCGAACGATGTCTGAACATGCAGTTCTCAATGCGAATTACTTGCGACATGCAATCCACAGAGAAGCGAAGATCGCAGGTGTTGATCATCTCTTCGTTGATGGTGCTGATACAATTGTTGCTAAGCATGAGTTTACACTCTCTCTCGGCCCTGCAAAAGAAAGTCTTGGGATATCAGCAATGGATGTCGCCAAGGGACTTCTTGACATGGGCTACATGGCTCCAACCGTCTATTTCCCTCTGGTCGTCCCAGAATGTATGATGATTGAACCTACGGAAACGGAGTCAAAGGAAACTCTCGATACATTTGCAAAGGATTTCTGTAAGGTTCTTCAGCTCGACGCTGAGACACTTCACAATGCTCCAACTACGACCCCCGTTCGACGTGTTGACGAAGTCTATGCGGCTCGAAACCTATGCTTGCGTCATCCATTTGAAGACGAATGAGTCCGTAGCGTAATGGGTTCTTGAGTGAATTGCAGTAACTCCCATGTGAGTTGGGACGAGTATACAATCAATGCCATACTCAGCAAAACCAATTCCAGTATGAGCATCCACCATGATGCCACAAATGCTGATGCGACAAGCATTGAGGATACCATCAGCAATCCGATAAGCGGTATGCTAGGGCGAAATCGAACCAATAATTCATCACCGATTTCACTGTACGTGAGAATTACAAATTGAAGCAAACCTCTGTGCACTTGGACCTCCTCACCGCGATGGATAACGCTCAAATCTTTGTGCTCGTCTAATCGAGCAAAGAATGAGTCAGAATCACATCGGTAAATCTGTTCCATTATGCGAGGAAATCAGATTATCAATATAATTTCATCGCCGATATCCAACAGACCCAAGAACTCCCTCTCCATCCAACCAACATGGTAGGGCTCTTTGTTGAAGGATGGTATCCTTCAGAGGAGAAGGCGTTAATGAATACGCCACTCTTCACAATGGCTGCATCACTTCTCACCATGGCCTTTCCGATCTTGATGTTGATCTCCGGAAAGTACACCTTCTTGGTTCCATGGATGATTTCCATATCTGCGATCCTTTTGGGCATCGCACTTCTCTCAACTTTCGTCCAGCGCCGTGTATTGGTCATGTACAGAAGCGTTCATCTGAGCGTGGTTTTTCTTGTTCTTTCGATTCTATTTTCATTCATTGAAGGCGTCTCTCCTTGGTTTGCTCTTCTTTTCTGCATCGGCTTATTTACGACCACATTTCGCGTCGCCAACAAAACATCGGCTGGATACGGCGTACAATTTCGAAGGGAATGGAAACCAACAACATACCTCAAACTACACCCGAATCGTATGTCTGAATGGAAGATATTGAATGCCAAACCAACCAGTGGTCTCATGGCTGTTTCAAGGACCAACCGTCAACTTGCAGTCATGTATTGCGAGTTTAGTGAAGGAGAATGCTGGTTGCATTTGGATGTCTTCTCTTCGGATATTTTCGACCTCGACGGGTTTGTAATCGAAGAAGACTGAGGGGTCATCTAAAAGAACTACCCGCGATGCGGATTAAGCATGGATGTTTCTATCTTACTTGGCTCGAAGTCTGACATGCCGATTGCAGAAAAGTGTACAAAAGTACTCGATAAATTCGGTGTTAACTATCAATTAAGAGTTGCCTCAGCGCACCGCTCTCCTAAATTTGTTGAAGACATCATTCACAAAGCAGAAGAAGATGGGTGCAAGGTATTCATCGCTATGGCTGGTCTTGCAGCCGCGCTTCCTGGTGCAGTGGCAGCGCTAACGACGAAGCCCGTTATTGGAGTGCCTTGTGGAGGACGCGTTCCTTTCGATTCTCTACTCTCAATTGTTCAACTTCCTCCTGGTGTTCCTGCAGCAACTGTTGGTGTTGACCGCGGAGACAATGCAGGACATCTTGCTGTGCAAATGCTCGCATTAATCAACGACGATATGGCACAACGCCTCGTTCAAGATAAACTCGACCAGGTTGAGCGTGTACTCCAGATGGATCGAGAAGTCAACGGCAGGGCTTGAGATGTTCGATGCGCCTGAATTTATCGAAGAATCAATTCAACAAATGAAAGCAACCATCGACGATGTTGCAATCATTGCGTGTTCAGGCGGTGTCGATTCTACTGTAGCAGCAGTTATTGCAAACAAAGCTGTAGGCGACCTTCTGCATTGTGTTTATGTTGATACTGGATTCATGCGTAAGAATGAGACCGAAGAGATAGAAACAATGCTTGCACAACAGGGTATCAATTTGATCACTGTCAAAGCGGCAGACCGTTATTTCGAAGCACTCCAAGGGGTTACCGAGCCGGAACAAAAACGCAAGGTTATTGGCGAGTTGTTTATTCGAATCTTTGAGGATGAGCAGAAGAAATGCGGTGCTAAGTATTTGGTTCAAGGTACCATTGCTCCAGATTGGATTGAATCTGGTGGTGGTGTTCGTGATACAATCAAGTCGCATCACAATGTTGGTGGCTTGCCTGAAGACATGACGCTGGAAGTCGTTGAACCTCTACGAGAATTGTACAAGGATGAAGTTCGAGAACTCGCACGAGAACTCGACATTATTGTCGCAGAACGGCAACCTTTCCCCGGCCCTGGTCTTGCAGTTCGAACCCTCGGAGAGTTGACGCCTGAACGCGTTGAAGTTGTTCGAGAAGCGTGTGCTATCGTCGAAGAAGAATTTGAGGCAGGTGCTGAAGCAGGCGAGATGGAACTTCCCTGGCAGTACTTTGCGGCACTTCTTCCCGTGCGTTCAGTTGGCGTCCATGGAGACGTCAGAGCATATGGTGAAACGATTGTCGTTCGTGCAGTAAAGAGCATGGACGGAATGTCTGCTCGTTATTCAGAAATTCCACATCACATCCTGCAAAAGATCAGTACTCGTATCACCAACACGGTCAAGGGCGCAGTCAATCGAGTCGTCTATGATATTACTCACAAACCACCAGGCACAATCGAATGGGAGTAGAAGGCTAATTCTCCTCTTGTTGTTTTTGGGTTTGCTGAGCAAGTTTAATTCGTTGTTCATTTTTGAAATAAGAGTACCAATTCCAAAAGCGTGCTATAACGGCTATGGGGAGCAGGAAGCAAAACAACACTCCGAGTGTGGTTTCCGAGACCATATGGAAAACTTCCACGTGATGAGTCGGTTAATGTTACGCCGATTGTGGGGCTCGAACCCACGACCTTGGGATTAACAGTCCCACGCTCCACCAGCTAAGCTAAATCGGCGAGTTTGGCCAGCAACCTCTCCTTTATGACGGCTTCCATTGATTCAAGTCGTGGGGCAATCGGATATCGTCACCGTTTCAAGGATTCGAGTCCCCAGTTTGACTTGATAATCAGAAATCGTTATCGCTTGTTTGAGACGCTGAATCAAATGAATATCGAGACCAAATGGCCCGTCAAGGGTCATGATTGTATCTCCGGCTTCGACTTGGTTTCCAATCGAATGATGAATTTCAATACCGATTCCATGATCTATCTCTGACCCTTGAACAGAACGGCCTGCACCAGCCTCACATAGGACTTGGCCGATGAGTAGAGCATCCAAATCAGCGAGATAGCCTGATTTCTCAACTTGGATTGAATAGTGTTGAGGAGATCGTTGCAAAACACTCCAAGGATCATCGACGAGTTGTTGAGCACTCGATTCATCAACACCTTGACGAATCAACATTAATTTGAATTCGTTGAGAGCAGAACCATTGGCGATAACTTCATCGATGTCAAAACCAAGTGCATTTGCTTGAGCACGAATCAGTTCCATGGTGTCACTGGGACCTAGACCTTTCAAACACGCAATGGATTCTACAATTTCATGACTGTTTCCAAGCATGGTGCCAATTGGGTGATCCATATCTGTCAATTGTGCTGTGACTTGAATCCCAAGTTCCGTCCCAACACGAACCATCGATTGAGCTAATTGGCGGGCATCTTCAGAGTGTTGCATGAATGCTGCTCTGCCATACTTGACATCGAGGACGAGTGACTCGATGCCTTCTGCGGCTTTCTTGGAAAGTATTGATGCCGTAATCAGCCCAATGCATGGGACGGTGGCAGTCACATCACGAATGGCATACAAGATGGAATCTGTTGGTGCGATCTCATCGGTCTGTCTGGAAATGAAACATGGATTCTCTTTCATCTGTTCAATTGTCAATCCTGTGTTGAAGCCTGGTATTGACTCAAGCTTGTCAATTGTCCCACCAGTATGCGCTAGGCCTCTTCCTGCAAGCATAGGGACGATTGCTCCGCAGGCTCGTAACGCCGGGGCCAGAACAAGGCTCATTTTATCTCCAACACCACCCGTCGAATGTTTGTCTACTGCGCCTTCACGTTGTGGCAAACGTTCCCCTTGCTCGAGCATTGCTTTGGTGAGGTAGGTCGTTTCTTGGGCATCCAAACCGTTGATTTGGCATGCCATCAGGAATGCCCCAATCTGTTCATTTGGAATTTCATGAAGGTGTTGAATGAACCATTCAATTTCCTTCTGCTCAAGAGCATGTCCATCACGTTTCTTGGCAAGCAGGTTGGGGATGTGCATTGCAATCAACTCTCATCGACAGTGGCCAACCCAATTTCAGCAAGGCGCTGATGGAGATAATCCCCTGCTGTGATTGAAGGATACTCTGCTTTTCCACTGGTTTGTTTGATGTACTCTTCTCTTGGAGTTAAATCAATCTCGTTTCTAGGGTGAACGAACATCGGCATTGAGAAGCGCCGTTGGGTAGGGTCGCCAGGATTGACAACGCGATGCGTTGTTGATTTGAACAAACCATTCGTAAGGTTCTGAATCATATCCCCCGAATCCACAATGATCTGTTCGTGATTTCCTTCGACATCGATCCAAGAACCGTCATGATCCATGACCTGAAGTCCTGCTGCGGTAGCAGTCATGAGTAGTGTGATGAAATTGATATCTTCGTGTGCTGCAGAACGGACAGCTCCTTCCGGTGTTGAGGAGTCAAGAGGCGGGTAGTGAATGATTCGCATGATGGTATTGCCACGTTCTGCCATAGACGGCAACCACTCGGAATCTTTACCGAGATAGACACTGCATGCAGAGAGTAATTGATTGGAGATGATCTCCATTTTGTTGAACAGCCCGTCGACTTTCTCCTTAAACAAAGGGATATGTTCATCCGGCCAGATGTTCATCGGATACTTAAGGTCGGATGAACTACCTTGTTGACTCCTCCCTGTTTGCCAAAATTCTTTCAAATCTGGAGCGGGATTGTCCTTAGCATGCTCAACTCCAAAAGCAGTATAGCCCCGTTGGTGGGAGATTTCGGGTTTTGAATAGAGTCGCTTTTCGAATTCATTGAGTAAAAAGAAGGACTCTGCTTCACGATATGTGTCCTCAATCAAAGACAAATCAATGCCGTGATTTGTGAGGGCAAAGAATCCAATGTCGGCTAAGGAATCTCCAACTGTTTGGATGAACGATTCTATTCGAGTTTCATCGCCAGAAAGGAAATCACTGAGGTCAGCGATTGGCAATGGCCGTGTCAACGAATCACCTGTTGTCTCGTAGTTTTGCAATCAATCGAAGCATTTCGAAATACAGCCAAATGACGGTAACCAGAATGCCGAATGCTCCCCACCATTCCTGTTGCTTTGGCGCACCCATGCGTACACCTGAGTCAATCATTCCAAAATTCGAAATCAACATCATCGATGCCACAATAATGATGAACACACTGATTCCAATTCCAATGGGTCCAGATGAGTGAAGGAATGGGATGGTCCATGGTGTGAGGAAATACAAGAACATGTTGACAAAATACATCAGCATAATCGATCCAGCCAAGGTGAACACGATTTTGTTGAATGTTGGTGTTGGACGTAGAATCCCAAGCGAATAGATTGTGAGCATACTGGCAACAACCCCAACGGTAGCCAGCCCTGCTTGTATTGCAATACCTGGATACATCAATTCGAAAAAGAGCGTAAGAGGTCCAATGAACAGCCCCTCAAACGTAGCATAAACGAGTACGAATACAGTTGGTTGAGATGGTCGAGAAAACCAGAGGTAGATACCCATTCCTGCTGTTGAGAACATGCCGAAAAGCATCATTGGATAGAGAAGGGCCGGCATGATGAAGCCAAGCGCTACCGAGCCAACAGCACTCAACGTCGCTAAGCCAAATAAAATGCCGGTTTTTTGCAACGTTCCTTCGAGGGTCATTCGGTCATTGCCTTGAATCGAATTCCAGAATGCCGGTTGAAAGACAGGGTTGGTTGACTTGTATGCCATGACGTTCCTTGGCATCGGCCCTTTGTGAAGGTTACGCGCCTAACTACTGTTCAGATGCCTGTTGTTGGTAGTATTCTTCCAGTTGGTCCAGTGTCCAACCGAGATCCAAATACTGCTGAATCATTGCCTCATCCCAACCAGGGAATCGTTCGGTTTCCACAGAAGCAGATGAAGCGGGTTCATCAGCACGGCCGTCAAGAACAGGTTGATCCCATTGTGCTTCGGTTCCGACAACATCATCGATATGTTGATCGGTGACCCAATCTTTTCTAGCTTCATTCTGCTTTCGGGATTGAATGATTCCATACGCTGCGCCGATGAGCAAAACCAGTCCGCCGAGCATGAGCAGGAGCATGAAGCTCTCACCGAACCCTTCTTCGGCTTCTCCGCTGGCATCACCTGCCTTTTGATTGCGCTGATCCAATGAACATCCAGAGACATCAGTCGGTGTGTCTGCAGGAGTGTCAGGACAATCATCGTTTGAATTGAGTACGCCGTCTTCGTCGTCGTCGACGCTTGTCCCGTTGTCTTGGTTGTCATTTGGATCAACCGGTTCAATGCCACCTAGGTCGCATCCTAAGGCATCGGCCTCGTTGACGCCATCCTTGTCTGCATCCGCGAGATTGATTGCATTGGATGGTGAAACGTCGTCCACTGATGGGTCAAGTGCGGTTGCTTGAGCCCAACTGACCTCAATCGCATCGAGAATACAATCTCCATCCGTGTCGGAGTTGAGCGGATTTCCACCAAGAGTGTACTCGTCAAGATTTGATAGTCCATCGTTGTCGTTATCCATATCGGATTCCAGTTCGCCGTTTAGCATTGCGACGGTTCGATTAAGGCCGAAATTAACTTCAAAGATGTCAGGCATTCCGTCGTTATCTGTATCTGTAACATTATCCAATCGATCCCAGTCAGCGTACCATGACGAACGATAAGGTGTTGCAATTTCTGTTGATGTTACAATCAATCCCATTTCTCGATTTCGAACCATCGCTGAATCACCCCAGTTGATGCTGGAAATGAGGACTGATTCACCATCGACAATGGCTCCTTTGTTGTGCAATTTCATCACATCATCGTCTTCGCTCATGATGACTGCAGAGGCATCCCATCCGTTGCTTATGTTCCAATCGTTGTTGATTCTATTAACAACATCTTGGATGTCTTCGTCAAGATATGCTCCATTGATGATCAATCGAATCGTGACGCCTTCCGTTGCAGCTTGCTCAAGAGCAGAGACAAGCGGGTTCTCTCCCCATCCCCACTTCCAGTTTAAGTCGAGATATTGCAGCGAGAGCAAAATTTCATCATCTGCAGATTGAATCATTTCAGTTAATCCATCCACACAGTCATCAGGACACGTCAGTAGCTTTCCTTCAAACGTTCCAGTATAGGTCTGAGCCGTATTTTGATCAATAATTTGAGGTTCTGGGATGGCGTAGGAATTTGTTGGAGGAGTAGATGAGACGGCTTGAACATACATCGAACTTTCATCGAAAGCCATGTTGGAGAGAACCTTTGATGCGAGTTGGACACTGTCGACAAGGATTCCCCAATCCCGATTTCCTCGGTCACCGTCGTAAGGCAAGGAAGAAGGCTTCCAATTGCCTGAGCCGATCCAAACTGAAGCATCGTCACGTACTGCAACCTTGGAATGCAAATAGAGGTAGGGATCATCGCCAGATCCACCGAACCAATGGACGCTCAACCCTCCTTGTTTGAGTTCATGGGCGTAGGCTTCCTGCGCTTGCTTATCGTTTGAATTCCACCAATCCTCAGGCTCGTTGAGAACAACTACGACATCAACACCACGGTCCTGTGCATCAATGAGTGCTTGAGCAAGTTCCCTCGATTGAAGAATGTAAAGATGAACATGGAGACTGGACTGTGCCCCATCAATCCAGTTAAGGAGATCCATGAGGCCATGTTCTGGTGCAATCAGTGGTGTGATGCCTGTAGCATCATCAAACGTCACATCATCACAGAAATCACTAGCACCCAAGCGTCCCCATCGCTGATGCCAATCAACTGATTGATTTGTATCGGTCATAACACCGCAACCATCGCCACGATACAGAATCAGATTGTCGATACCACTGACTGGTTCGGAGAGTGAAACTCCATCCCATCCTTCGCTGTCCACTGGGCCATTCTTGTAAACGATTGTGTCGGCTACTAATCCAGTTGGGTGAATGAGTTGGAGGGCCATGCCACTGTCCAAGAGGAAAATTGGGTTTTCCATCGCAGAACCCATGTCGAGTAAATCTCCATCCTCAAACAATTCCAATGCTGCGACATCGTTGGAAAGTTTCACGGATGATGAGCCACTGATTTGTAAATTTGTGATTTCAGATTCAAATGATGTTCCATCGGAAGCGATTCTTCGTATTGTCCAACCGTTGAGTATGGCTGCTTCTTCTCCAATGTTGGTTAATTCAAAGAATTCCATCTCCGTTGAAATTGAAGATACGCCGTCCCACATTATGGAACTAAATTTGATGTCTTCAATTGATGTCATTGTACCTGCATCTGGCTCAGGCGTTCCTGGAGTTGGCCACATGAATTCGACCCATTCATCGTTTGTTGAGTTGTATCCATAAGTGGCACAGTTTGTACTGAGCGACGAAGCAGGTGGTGCAATTGTCAAGACAAGTTCTCCATCTGGATTGAGGAGGTTAAGCGTACTAACGTCCTCTAAGTTAGGGCCAAAAATGTCGTGTTGAAGTTCGACAACAACTCGTTCCATTGGCGCAAGAACCGTATTGGATTGTGTTGATTGCCAAAGCATACTTGCATCAATAAATTGTCGGCCCATTAAGGGGTTTGAGGTATAATCTGCACTCACAATCCATCGACTGAGGTTGATATCGGATGTGCCATCGTTGTACAATTCAATCCAATCCGCTTCAGGTTGGAAGGATGGGAGGTCGCAAGATGTTGCAATCTCAGTGACGATGATGTTTTCACTCTCAGTGTATGTTGGCCAAATTGGATTTGTTTCTCCCGGTGTTGCCCAAGCGCTGTTGAGCCAGTCGTTTGCATTCCATGTTGTTGTTGAGGACGGTGCATTGGTACCGGATGGCCCTGCGCCCGCATGTGTCTCAGTGTTGTTGATCAGCGAGACGCCCTCGAGTGTGTGGGTCCATTGGGCAGAATGAACAGGAACACCATTTCCATCGTACAAGAAGATTTGATCTGGGGTCGTATGCTTCATGTAGAATTGAGACGTTCCATTGAGTGCAATAAGTACGGTTTCACCAGCTTGGAGAACTGTATCTGTTTTCAGAGGCATGTTGTACTGATGAAGAATAAGTGTGCGACCAGGAGCAGAGAATCTCCAGCCAGCTACATCGACTTCGTCGTTACCCATGTTCTGAATTTCGATCCATTCTCCATTTGGATAGGATGCTGAATCACTTCCAACTGCATCCGGTAGGACCTCCGTGATGTGAACATCACCGGTGGTCGGGGTTGGAGTTGGATTGGGTTGTCCTGGCGAAGGTGTGACGGATGGTGTCCATGGGTCGTGGTAGCTCACGCCTCGAACAAGTGACACATTTGCTCCGTAGTTTGTGCTGTAGTGTGCCATGTCAACAATTGATTCAGACGCGTCGCGGAGAATGATGTGGTTGTAATTGTCCCAAAGTCGTGTGTCTCCAGTGAATTCGACAAGCCTTCGTTCTCCAGCATCGATTGTAGTACTTCCTTGCGAACTGTTGACAACGACTGAACCCGGGTCGAGATAGGTGATGTTGCCCATTCCGTCGATAAATGACCAGCCGTTGAGATCTATGCTTGCCGTTCCACCGTTGTAGAGTTCAATCCATTCACCATCTGGTGCAGAGGTTGCATCAGCAGTGCTGTATGGGAAGAGCTCCTCTATTCTTACATCACCTGCAGCAGTGATTTCTGTCAGTGTTGGGGCATTAGTCGCATTTGGAGTGGGGTACGTCGAATATTGCCACATTCCACCGGTTGCAGATGCTTCCAAAGAGAATCCAGGTTGGTTTGAATTCCAAACAACTTCATCGCCAATGCTTCCGTTGGCGAGGTAGAGTCGCAACGTTTCCTGCCCGTTGTTGAGGATTCCACTGTTCGTTGAGGCGTTGACCGCAACAACCCGTGTCTCTTGCGGGTGGATGTGAAACGTATCTGGATTGCTTGTGGCACCGATGAGGTGGTTCCCATCAAGCATAATCATGTTGCCGGCAAGGTCTTGCATCCAATAGCCAGTGAGGTTGATCGTGGACGTTCCGTTGTTGTAAATTTCAACCCATTCACCACCAGGCCAACTGCTGTTGTCGAAACTTGGCCATGCATCTGCCATGACCTCATTGATGATGACATCACTTTGAACGTAGGTTGGACCCCCTGTTCCACCGCCACCGCCTGAATTGGACGATCCAGGGGTGGGATTCGATGTTGGAATCCAATCGTTGTAGGCATTGGCAGGGTCTTCTTCAAGACTGACTCCGCTTGAACTTGAATTCCAAGTTGCCTCATCAATCCATGAGTTGGATGCATCATACAGTGTCATCCAGTCGTTAGAATTTGCAACGTAGAAGCTTGTGGATGCATTCCTTGCGACAATCATGTAATCGCCGGGTGAAATTGTGTAGGTGGATGCGTTGTTCGCATCAAAGCCTACGATTGATGCCGCATTCAGAGTGAGTGTTTTTGCGGCTTTGTTCGAGAAATACCAATTTCGAACATCCACAGAAGAAGTACCGGAATTGTGGAGTTCTAGCCATTCACCGCTTGGCCATGCAGCATCGTCATACCCATTTGGATTCGGCATGACTTCATTGATGCAAATCGAGCCACTACATGGCTGACTTCGCGCACTCGTTGCTTCAACAGGTTCAACCAATGGCGTGAGCGGGACCAGGAGCATAAGGGCGAGGAGAAAAATAGATTCAATTCTCATAAGGCATCGACGTTCTTAGCCAACGCCTTCCCCCTCATATCTTTTGGTACGAACAATCCTCGCAATTTCAAATGAAACCGAAACTGTCAGCCATTTGTGCGAAGGTGTAAATCATGATTGGAACGAGGATGATTCCCATTCCGTGACTTCGTCGAATTCCAATTCGAGGCGGCATCATCCCGAGGATTGTTCCGACAATGAGTACTCCAATACCTACGAAGCCAGTAGACAACCAAACCAACCCAGTAACGAATACAATGACTCCCATGACCATTGATTGGAGAGGGATGGCTGCATGCAGACGAAGCATTCCTTTTCCGACAATCTTCATGATTGGCATCGCCATGATCCCTGCTGCCAGTGTCACTGCAAGCAATCGAACGAAGTCTGCAGTTGGTTGCGAAGAATTCCAAGTTTCGATGGGGTACATCATTTTCAGTGCAAGTGTCGCTCCAGAACGTGATCTGCCAATGATGTAAAGGAATCCAAGGACCATCACAGTAACTGCAGTGTTGACTGCTGAAAGAATAGCGATGACTTCCAAATCTTGCTTTGTTTGTGGCCCTTCGTATCCTTCCTCCGCTTCAGCAACAGCAATCTCCAAGAGTTCTTCGTCGCTAAGTTCAGTTAGGCGACGTGTTTCCCAATCCATGCCATACCCCTCCTTTCCTTGCACTTTTGCCGCAACGTTTCGTCCACCCATCACGAGAACTGTCGCCTGAGATGCAGTCATTCCAGGGAGAACTCCCATACTAGCGCCTGCTACTGCAGACCAAAAGCAAGGTGCAATGAGTGGTTTGACAGGGGGAAGATCCCAGTTTTCTTTCTGAGGTGGAAGATGGCTGGTCGTTGCGTAGATGTCGAGCAAGTTCGCAATTCCAAACAAACCAGCTAAACTCGGTAGTAAAAGCGACGGTGAGGGCATGCCTACGGGACTGTCGACGGGCAGTTCGAATACAGCCCAGCCGTAGAGTCCTGCCAGCAGGAAGAAGACTGTTGCTGCAATAAATCCTGCAAATCGACTGTCGTTCCCGAGACGTTTACCAGTCAATTTTTGCACCCATTTTGGCCAATCCAAACGAGTTGTTTCAGTCGCCAGCAACAAGAGTGAAATGACCAGCAAAATGACAGGTAGCCAATTACGAAGACCGTCGTACCAATTCAATTCTGGCCCAAATGCGATACGTGCGACTATAATTAGAGGGAGTGATAAGAAGAGCCCTAACTGGGAGCCACGTGCCGACCATGCAACGCCTCGAGCAGCATTTCCTGCAAGCAACATACGATGGCCTGGTAACAGGGATAACGCCGTATCGCCATCAGGAGCACCAATCAAAGCGGATGGGATATAATTCAGGAAGGTGTGAACAGTTCCAGTCGATACGATAATTGCGGCAACAGCCGAGAGCGGAATCCCTAATTCCAACAGCCCTGGAGAAACGGCCAGTAAAATGAGTGCTACGTTGTTGACGTGAAACCCCGGAATAAGTCCGGTAAGTGAACCCAAAAGTACTCCAAAGAACAAAGCTCCAAGCAACCACCAGAGTTCATGGAAGTAGGCTTCAATCATAACATCACCTACGATTGTTCGACGTATTCTTGGCGATCGCTAATGCCGTCTCCGTCGCTATCTTCGTTGTTTGAACTCGTGCCGAATGAGGACTCTAAAGCATCACTCAAGCCATCGTTGTCGTTGTCATCTACATCAGCATCATTGAGTGTGTAGACCATGGTAAGTGAGTTTGAATCCTCAACTTGACGAAGTCGGCCTTCCCAAGTCATAGCTGTGCCGACATGCAACTCATCAAGACCAATGCAATTGTTGACTGTTTGTAGGAGGATACGCTTGTCGCTTCCTGGTTCCGAGAGATACCATGTTCCATTGTCTTCTGATGCGAGTCCGTTGATTCGTACAATCTTATTTTTATCATAACCCCAGTTTGTTGCACCATCGGACCAAAGCAAATTCATCGGGTTGGTCTTCTGCCCCTCGGAATATTCGTGAACCAGCAATTCAGCTCTCATATTCTCATCATCCCATGCAATGGAAACGTTCGCAATGATTTCCTGTCCAGCCTCAAGCCAAGATGAACGTGGTCCTGGAATCGTTACAGCAATGCTGGTCCAGCCAGGTGTGTATCCTGGAGAATCGGTAAAGTATGCTCCTTCATCTTCCACGCTAGGTTCAAGTGCGTACTTCATGTACGCTGAAACAACGTAACGTTGGTTAGAATCTTGAAGTGCAGCGCTCGGATTAGCACTAAGCAGAAGCAACAAATCATCGATACTGGATGTGGCAGTCAACTCTGAATTGGCGGAGCCTCCCTTGTCTAAACACCAAGATGAAATGGCAGTGTTCCAAACCAACCTGCCTCGCATCTGAATTGCAAGCCCTTCCCATTGGTCTGCGCTGTCGATGTCTTCGTCGCTAGGGATGATGCAGAGCGGGGAGCCAGCAGAACCGCTCAACCACCAATCAGTGTCTTCAATGGAGAGGACTCCAGCAACATCAACAGTGCTCCCTGCTTGGTACATCCACGTGGATTGTCCTGCCCAATCTAGGAGAGGGATTTCAACAGGATGATTCCTGTCGAGAAGGATTTCTGGGCCCTGCACATGTATACTCCAGCGGAGGTCACGTTGCTGATAGGAGAGTACGCCTTGGACGGTGACTTTTGATCCGGATTCGATCCATTCACCGGTCGATGAATGCATGATCATGTGCATCTGATGTTCAGAGTTTCCATAAGACGGGTGGTCGCCGAGGTAGGCGCTGTTGAATGAAACGTCAGGTGCAATTGACTCGGACAAAAATCCTGTCAATTGAATGACCTCTCCAGCATAGGATTCAGGGTCAAGTGCGACATCTGATATGGACAGTAAAGGTGCATCAGGGATGTCTTCTTCATCCCAATTCATCGCCCCTGCTCCAAGAGCCTGTAACCACATCCTGCCTTCGTATTCGATGACATCTCCGATAACAGTTACATTGGTCCCGATGGGAGGTAATTCTGCCGGCCGATACCAACGAAGTTCTACAACACCGGTACCATCGTCAATAATTGCGTCAAGACGGTCATCTCCTGAGTTGTAAGGATCTTCAACCCACGAAATGAGTTGTCCTTCAACTTTGACTACCTCGTTGGTGTAATTCGTAAGTTCGTCCACATCGACGACGGAAGGTTCACGAACCATTGCGTACCAGTTGAGGGTTGCGACTAAGAATAACGAAATCGCAAACATGACCCATAATCTTGGGCCGTTGGTTTCGGGATCGTCAGTCGACAAACGAGCAAGGAAGCCCTTCAGACCATCTGCCATGGATAGACCTCAAGGCTTGCAATGCATATCTCTTCCCATTCGTCAATTTGGTGAGAGATGCTTTGAAATGGAAGGCAGTAACAGGATTTACCATGCGAGACCGAGTGATTCGTGATGAAATCCATCGCGATGTGTTGGTTCCAGCCCACCACGCTCGTATCATCGACACACATGAATTCCAACGGTTGCGTAACATTCAGCAACTCTCCACGTGCGAATTTGTGTTCCCTTCTGCTACCCACACTCGATTTGCGCACTCTCTAGGAGCGTACTTCCTCGCAGGAGAACTTACATCATCTTTGCAAGAAGTCCAGCCAGGAATTCTTTCTGATTCCGATGCAGAGTTGGTTCAGATTGGAGCACTGTTGCATGATATTGGTCATCCTCCATATTCTCATCTTCTCGAAACTCCAGAAGTTTTTGCCACATTCCATTCGCATGAACACTGGGGACGCATCCTTCTTGAAAGTGAGGACTCTGAAATCGGTATGGTGCTAAAGGATGTGCTCGGAGAAGAACGAAAGCAACGATTGTTTGCACTTCTTGACGGGCGAGATGAGTGCAACGGTATCGCAATTGCTCCGTTTCTGAAAGAGATTATCAGTAGTCAACTCGATGTTGACCGAATGGACTACATGATTCGCGATCAAGCCAATACTGGTGCACAAATTGGTGGGTTTGATAGCGCACGTGTTATCCGTGCTCTGCGAGTCAATGATATCGGGCGATTGTACGTCAAATCATGGGGCTTACCTGCAATTGAAGCATATCTTGTCACGCGATACCACATGTACAATCAAGTGTATTTCCATAAAGTGAACATGCTAACACAGTCGTATCTCGTTCGCATGCTTGCGCGAGCAAGAGAACTCGCTAAAACAGGTTCAATTAAACTGGGTGAGGAAATTGAGCACATGCTTCTAAACGAGTCGTTGAGTCCAGACCAATATGCTGCTCTGCACGATTCTCACATCAAAGTAGCAATGGGTCGATTTGCCACGGATGACGATGCGATTCTTTCGGGATACGCATCCCGGCTTTTGGCACGAAGGGATTATCACAAATCCTTGCGGATTCCATCCTTGACCACTGAAATGTTCGAAATGGTACGAGATGATCTTGGGTCATACCTCAGGGAACAAGGGTTCGATGATGTGCATGACCTCATTACGGCTTCAATACGCAAAAGAGGCTACATGCCTTACGAGCAAGGCATCATTCTTGAGGACGGAAGAGACGCAGCGGAACATTCTCCTCTCATCCGATCACTCACTCAATCTGAAGAGCGGATTCTTGTGTTCGTGCCTGAACAAATCCGAGATGTTTGCGAATCGATTGTTCGTTCGAAAACGAAACCATCCCAATCATCTTTGGCAATGTTTGATTCGGCAAACTCATGAAGGACATCTTCACAGCACTGCTCAGGGCCTGTAGCTTAGTTGGTTAGAGCACCCGGCTCATAACCGGGCGGTCAAGGGTTCAAATCCCTTCAGGCCCACTCTATTCATCCATGCTGGGGACACTTTGCGACACAATGGTTATGAGGGTCGATAGGGTGGCTTTAGTCAGTGAGCACGATGTCAACCCGAAAGAGTACCTTCACTGTTCTGCTGATTTACCTTGCATCTTTGCTGCTTGTGGCAGTTCCTGCTCAAGCACAAGTACCGACTGCAGCGGTTTCCATTACATGTCAACCTGCTGAAATTAAGGTCGATGTAAAACCAGGATCAACGCTTGTCGGTTTCACAACATGTACCGCATCTAACCCCACACAGTACATTGAGAAGATCGCACTTTCCGTCACATCTGATGGGCTGGCCGCTGCTGCGCCAGGTGACATCTACGTTGGTCCAAACAGCGAAGAAGACTTCCAAGTGGTCGTTCGTGCACAGCCGTTTATGACAATGCAAGCTCGTAGTCTTGTTGTCCAAGGAAGCGTACAGGAAATCAGCGGAGTCCCTCCGTTAAACGTCGCAACTTCCGGTGCTTCGATGATTGTCTCAATCACCCAATTTGCACTACTCCAAGTCGAAGCAGTTGAGCCATTCGTTCAACTTATGCCAAAGACAGACAAGGACTTTGAATTCAAAGTCTACAACCTCGGAAACCAATTCGACTTCATGAAGGTTGGAATCTCCGAGAACTCCCGTGAATCCCTCGAAGATGCTGGATTCAACATCAACATCCCAATCAGCAAGGTCAACGTTGAGCCAATGGTTGCTCCTGCGAAGGTCCGAATCCAGATTCGAACACCAAAGACACAAGGATGGACTGATGCATATCACACGCTTGACTTCTATGCAGAATCTGACTTCTCATGCAAGAACGGTGGCTGTGACCGCGAGTCACAAATGATCACCATCTATGTACGTGGTATCTACCTCCCTGGGTTTGAAATCATCCCTGCACTCTCAATGGTTGCATTGGCAGCTGCAGTGGCAGGACGACGCTTCATCAATGCAGATGATGAGGAAGAAGAATGGCGCGAAGCCGCTCCCGGTCTGTAACTTGAAAATTGAAACGAAAACCACACCCGTTGGGGTTGGGTTCATAACCTATCCATGCGAGGGTTCTATGAGTTGAGATTATGAGTGGACTTTTGAGTAAGGCTAATGCTGCGGAAGAATCAACACAACAGTTGGTTGAAGAAGAAACTAAAGCAAATCCAGCGCCTGTTTCTAACGATGTACAGCAGACCGATGGTCCAGACATACCCACAATCCTCACTTCTGTGGGTTGGGCAATCATCGTTGTAGGTGGTCTATTATCACTTCAAGGCGGTTCATGGGGTCTTATTGTCGTCCTAAGTGTACTCGTACTTGGGATTGGTGCCTTGTTTGGTGGCCAAGCACTCTCGGAAGAGGGAGTAAATCCGACAAAGATGGGTATTGCTGCCGGGCTTGCAATCCTGTTGACGGTTGGTCCATACGGTATTGGAATGTTCATCGGAGCGCCTGATACATTTGCGATAACGGATCTTGAGTATGATGAGGAAGACAACCAACTCTCCTTCATGGTAAGAGGAGGAATTGACGAGGCAACTGCTACCATCAACACAATCTCATCACAAGGCGTTGTTACAGAGGTCTGGTCCGGCTCTAAATCAGTCGGCGATAATGGTGCACGTTTCAAAATTCCAATTGCAGACTTCTTCCAAGGCAACAGTGAGACCTGCATATACTGCACAGATTCTTCGCTGATTACATACCAACTTGTGGTTGATGATGGGGATGGAAATCCCTCCGTCGTTGATTTGAACAGTGGATTTACCACGCGTGAAGTCCTTCATGCAGGTGTTCAAATTCAAGATCACATGACGACAAAGAACACCGGCACAGGGTCGAGTGGTTCAACGACAACCGTAATTGACGGTCTTATCATTGACGTCTTGGCTGGTGTGATGCCTGATAATCACGAGGCTCTCGATGGGGGGCTACACAGTATGTCTACTGGAGAGGAAGATGCAGGTACATTAGGAATCGTCCAAGGTGATTACACTCTCGAGCTTTCTGTTCTGAAAGGAGCCACAACGAAGTGGACTCACCCCACTGTTGCCGTTGACGGCTACGCTGCTTCCTACAATTCTGGTGGCGAATTCAAGAACGGTGAAATGACTACATGGCTAAGAATGGGCGGAACTTCAACTGATGCTAATGGTATTCTTTTCCTTCATGAGGATGACTTTTACGACGGAGATGGCTGTTACACCTTCGAAGTTAAAATCACAAATTCATATTATGTTGATTCGGATGTAGACGAAGACGTGGATACAGACTCTATTGTTCTTGAATCACGAATGTCTTGGGAACTTCAATTCGACCAGTACAATGATGATAATGGTGGTCAAAGTGCACGCACGTACGATGCGTGCTGATATCCCAAAACCTGTACGGATTTGGCGTCATTCCTACCCAATGATGGGGTTGCCATCTGCATCCAACCACTCTTCTTGGTTGTCCTGATCCTCTGATTCATCGCCCACATCCGATTCTAAGTTACCTGATTCTGCTTCATGTGAATCATCTTCTTCTGGAGACTCCTCAAACTCATTGGCTCCCTGCACAATATACTCTTTTGAATCGCCTTTTTGCGCACGTACTGCAATGACACCAGCAAAGATGACGACCATCAGGACAATTGTGCCATAGAGAACAATTGGTAATTCTTCGACTTCTTCTGCCGTTGTCCAAGACACTTCTCCTGAGGTTGTTCCTGCATCGTTCGCTATGAGGTTACTGAGGGGTTCGAGCACATCTGGATAAAGGAATTTGCAAGTTAATTGGACGGCTTCGTCAGAGTAATGATACCAAGTGATTGGTACATCCTTTGTCTCACCTGGTTCGACACCCCAATTGGCGGTGTTTGCCGTCGTGTCAGCCTCGGTGTCATCGACATAGCAACGAACGTTTGGATTGACAGCAATTGTTCCAGTGTTGGAAATGGTTACCATCACTCCGTGAGTACGGCCTGTATCAGCGGTTACCGCTTCAGGTTCAACCTTGTCAATAACCAATTGAGGATAAACAACATTGACGTTAGCGCTGGAGGTTTGAGGTGCGGTTGCGTCAGCGACGAAATTGCCCCAGTTGGATTCTACAGTCACTTTGATTGTGGCAGACTCCTGTCCATAGACTCCGTTGCCATCCAACCATTCGACGATCCGCTTTTGCTCGGTTGTCCCTAGATCGACAATCCATGTTGATGGGTCATCGTATTCTCCATTGATGATGGTGTTGATTGTTTCTCCACCGTAACCAATACCGGTTGCTGTAACGGTTGCAATCGGTGCGTTAACGATGATTTCACGCATTGAGAGTAGGCGTATCCAAGCATCGGTGTAGCCTCCAGTTCCCGTTGAATTTGTGTACTGAATTGTAGCTTCGTCATGGAGAATGATGTCCTCATCGGTTCGTGAACCAAGGAGCATAGAATCGATTACATCAATGTGTGAGCCATTGGCTACGTTGATTGGCCCACTTCCATAAAGATTGGATTCCTGTATCGAGCAACTTCCTTCACAGATAAGTTCTGCACTAATGATGGTTGATTGATGGACATGGACTGTTCCATGGTTTTCAATGGTAAATGACGCTTGGTCCCAAATGACATTTCCGCCTTGTTGACTCAATTCTTCTGCATTGATTGTACGTAATTCTGCATTTGAGTGAAACAATTCAATGCGTGTAATTCCAAGTTGGAATGGGTAATAGTGGGTGACAAGAATGTCAACAGTCTGTGTTAAGTCTACCGTAAACGATGCACTGGTGCCTGTAATCGAATTGGCAGTTCCGTCTATGGACAGATTGAGATATGCGCTTTCTGGGATGTCTATGTTGAAGTAGACAGTCATTGTCGACGCAGTATCCTCAATGTTCTCGTCCAATTCAATCTCTGTTCCATCGTAAATCAGAAGGGTCGAAGCAGAATTCCCTGTTTGAATATTTGCAGAATCGAGATGCAGAGTCCCGCCTTCTTCGATGAGGATCGTTGAGTCTTGAGCGATTGAAATATCCCCTGACCAGTCCAATTCTCCACCGTCTGCGATGATGATTTCTCCGTCAAAGTCTCCATCCGTCCAAGAGACAAAGTCGTTGATGGTTATTGAATCGCCTTGTGTTGGAGGGGTGGCTATTGCAAATCCAGTAAGTGTAATCGATGTCAGCATGAGGAGGGCTAGAAACGATGCAGTGCGCATGTACTCTCCAACACGAGAGAAGACATCAACCCTTCTCTGTTCAGTACGGGACGTCTTTCCAACCGATTGCATAGCCAATGAGGTTGAATGAACGATGTAAAATCGGCGTAATTAGTACAATGAGTGCCATGGGAATCAGCAAGTCAGATGATGCAAGGAGCGAGGTTCCTAAAAACAATTGACCCCACAAAAACACCATGATTGCAAAGGGAAGGGTATCCAGCAATGGAGCCTTTGAGGAAACCTCGCCTTCTCGTTTAAGACCTCTTCTACGCTTGAAGAAAGAACCTGTCATGTCACCAAGCAGGCACGCAAATCCGAGGAACACGCCCAGAATGTAGGCGGTCAGGTAAGTGCCTCCCACGGAAAACCACGTTCCTTCAGAACCGGTTAGTGGAGTGACGAAAACAGATGCTTCCTCAAAAGTATCTCCTACAATAGCAACTTGAAGCATGCACAACAAACCTGCGGTGAGTGAGCCTCCGATCAGACCGTTCCAGGTCTTACCGTCTCCCAACATTCGATTTCCGTCTTTTAGTGTACGTCCACCGTCGATTGGCCAAGGTCCATAGCCTGTTTTCGGAAGCCATTTCCCCCACATCATTGCAAAGGTGTTGGCGATGAACCCAGGGAGATATAGCCACAAAGTCATTAGGGCAAGAAAAAAGATTCCCATGTCTGTTGCAGTGCTTATTTCGCTCATGATGATACGACATGCCATCTAGCACATGAAGCCTGTTGTTCTCTGAGAGGCCAAGCGG
>VMHT01001283.1_pt1 | contig 25149 bp, 36 predicted proteins | sample 4693611 | NCBI WGS metagenome assembly VMHT01 (sample SAMN12280063, study PRJNA550983) | marine metagenome | isolation source: seawater sampled from same location over 5 years 0.02-0.2 micron viral filtrate | place: USA: collected off the coast of southern California halfway between the port... ...
GGTTCAGAAGAAGCAATGAACGAGATACGAGACAAGTTGCAGTTGAGAGATAACATGTTACATCACCGTATGGGTAAGTTGGTTATTGGAACAGACCACGACCAAACATCTGGAGTGTATTTGCTAACGATGAAGCACAAGAGTAAAGCAGGGACATTTAACAAATCTCTTGGTGTCGGATTCGATTCCGACGGAGTTGTGTATTTTACTCGTTCAAGCATGATGAATCTTTTCAGCAAGGTCTACCATAAAGACGACAATGGTGATATGCACTACATTACCGAATTCGGAAAGCCAGATGGAAAGGCTCGGCACACCACAGCGGAATCATACGATGATAATGGCAAACTCATTCCATCAGTCACCACCGACTTCGGGATACAGACTTACAGCGGATATCGTTGCGTTAGCCTATTGATTCCAGATGGAGTCAGTGCTAAGTTCGAGTCGGGGATTCTTTACAATGAAGACGGCACGATGATGATAGACGAAGAGAAGGATAAGCCGATTAAAGACACGACGGTAATCCTCGATGGCGAGGTCATCACTGGCACACTCGATAAGGTATTCATGGGCAAAGAGAAGGGAACACTCGCTCCAGCAATTTACTACCGCTTTGGTTACGAAGAAGGCGGCAGGCAAATGCAGAAGTTCGTTGACATGTTGTGCCGTCTTGGTTTTGCCGCACATCATGCCGTAGGGTATTCTATGGGCATAGCAGACTGCGGTCTACCAAAGGAATACTACGAAGACATCAGAGCGGGTTACGACACTACATCAGAAGCATGTGAACAAATCAACATTGATTTCGCAGAAAACAACTTACAGAAGTATGTTGACAGTAGCAAGTATCTTTCTGGAGAAGGTGGATACTCCAAGTCGGAGAAACAACAGATTCTCGACCAGAACCCGTATCAGTTGCGGCAGATGCTCATTTATGAAGCACAGGCTCCATGGGAGGATGGTGTCGTGAGAGCCGTCTCTCAAATTGCGGGTTCAGACAATGCTATGGAGATAGCAGTTAGGTCTGGCGGCAGAGGTAAAGAATTGAACATTCAACAAATGGGAGCGGCATACGGTCAAGTAAGGATTTCTGGTGTCCTTCCTGTGCGTGGGTTCCAGAGTAAGGGGTGGACTTCCTATCGCACGAACGAGGATGGCGAAGTAGAGCCGATATACCATGAAACCATATTGCCTCGTAACTTCTCTCATTATCCTATGCTTGGTTACAAGATTGAACACCCGATACACAACGGATATGCCAAGAACTCATACTATACTGGCATGGAGCCACACGAGTATTTCATGGCCTCTGTCGCTGGCCGTAGGTCAGACATGGAGTCGTCTTCTGGTGCACTACAAGACTCTGGATACCTCGCTAACAAAGTAAGGAGAGCCCTCGAATCCGTTGTTGTAGACAAGATGGGTAGGACCATCGACTTGAAAGATGATTCGATTATCTCGTTTAGGGCTGGAGGAGATGGGTTCAGACCCTACTCCGCTAAAATGGTTCACCGATTCCCAGACGGGCAAGTAAAGGACGACTTCTCTGTTCAAGGTCCCGACGAAGACTTTACTCTTGAATTACAGCCATATTTCTTTGAATTTTCATGTAAGCACGGGGTCCCTTTGGCCATGGATTGTGATTCTTGTGTTAAAGGAAGCAAGTGGATAGAGTTCCTCGAGCAAGAAGTATCCAAGAAATACAACGCTAACAGATTGATTTCTGCTGTTAAACATGTTCTATCCGGTAGAGAGGTGATGAAGCCAGTCGCCAATGCCATGGTGGACAAATTACTCTGGTGGATAAACGAAAACAAAGTTCAACCCGGAGAAGCAATCGGTTCAACTGCGGCAGGTTGTCTTGCAGAACCAGCAACACAGGGGTCTCTGCGAACATTCCACGCCGGAGGTAAGGGACAGGGGACCTCTGTCACGAGACTTGAGCAAGTAGTGGAGTGCTCCGACCAAACAGATGCAGGGAAGCAGGTATTTACTTACGTTACTCTCAAGCCAGAGTATTGGAACGAATCAGACGCCGACCGCATAGCAGACTGGTGTTCAGTTCAATACATCGGAGATATACTTGAAGTAGTAGACTACGATGTTGAACGAGGGCTGTGTATCTTCTCGGTCGATATGAAAAAGGTAAGAGACAAGAGCATTGACCTTGGATTTGTCATGAGACAGGTAACGAGAACACTCAAACTCGATAGTTCTCCCAGTGGTAGCCTACACTCGCCAATAGGTGAAGGGGACACTTTCATCATCAAGGTCAATGGCTCTTCTGGTAGAGAACTACTCAACATGCGGGACTACATGTCTCTCGTTCAAGTGTCCGGACTACCCCAAGGTGGCTCAACATACATTACCCGTAAAGATGGAAAGTATGGGCTTCAGATAGACTCGGCTCACGAGCAAGTGTGGGACGGATTAGTCGGGCTCCTTGGAGAATTTGTAGATGTAGACTCCATATGGTGCGATAATCCGAAAACCGTAGAAAAGTTCCTTGGCATCGAAGCCGCTATGGCGTGTGTATCCGACCAACTGAACTATCAGATGAACGCAAAAAGCGGTATCGGAGATTACGACTATCGCTATGTATCTACAATTGCAGAAACAATGTCTGCCAAAGGCAAGTTGATTGGACTTGGGCCAAAATCTGGAAACATTGGAACCAATTCTGTCAATACCTTTGATGCTATGGCTATGGAGGATGTGAAGAAGCAATTGCGAGGAGGAGTTACCATTGGGAACATTTCCGATGCACGTTCGGTTACCGGTTCTACGATTACCGGAAGGCCACCACTTGTAGGGCAAGAGTTGCTGAAGTATTTGGAGTGAGTAGCCTATGGTTACTCACATGTCTTAGCGAAAGCCAGATATCCTTTTCGTATGCGGCTTGCCATTTCGCAGGGTCCCGTTAAAATGAGTAAAAGTGATTAGGAATATGTTTGTAACCAATATTGTATCCAATAAACGCAGTAGCCAGCAATTTAATTCTTTAAGTCGACACTTTAATTGCAATTAAAGCAATCTCGTAGGCTTTCAGTTTACCTTTTAGAAACAACGTGTAGCGCATTACCTTTACTCGCACCCTTGCAATACAACGGTTTTTTTGAAAGTATAGCGATTTGAAAGTAAACGTATTCACTTTCAATAAAGAAAAGCGGCCAAAGTCGGAGGGCGATATCCACGAATTATCTCGATGTCCCATTCCATTCCTTCAAACACGTTCTTCAATGGCTCAACTACCGTAGAATTGGCGAGAGCCTCAAAGTCTGGAGTGAAAGATTCGGCCTGTTCTACGGTGCGGACACCGATGAACCCATACTGTCGCCCGAGAACCTTGTTGAACCGGTATGGCACAGGATGGGGTCCATCACGGACAGGAATAGAGTAGAATGACTCTCCCTTGACAATAGGAGGCTCACTGTCATTAGCGAGGAAGTCATTGAACCATGCCGCCGCCGAGGAACGCTCGTCCATGAGTCTCCATAGGGGTTCTCCTTTGGTGTATCTTCGATAGTCCGACCCACGAGGTCCTTGAATGGTATAACACAGGTCATCTTTCCTATGCTTGCGTAGAGAGGCTTTTTGGGCCTTGGTCATAGAGTTAGTGACCATTACGGGGCAACTTCCGCAAGAGCAAGAGGAGTAGTGATTCCACCCCGTCTGCTTAAATTTGTGTGGGAGATGTTGTTGAATGGTCATCCTCGGGGCAAGTTCGGCCACCGGTATCTTTCCAGATGCCACGGTGTCGTATTTGTTACGACAGAAGTCTACCACTTCATTGAACCCAGCACCGTCAAACATCAGCGATAGCGTCTCAAGTTGCACATCCCTTACTACCTTGGAAGTGTTTGCGGCTTTCAACTCGAAGCCGGAAGCCTTCAGTCGTTGTGACAGTGGCTTTTCGGTTACTGTTTCACCATCAACCCATGCAATGCGACCAGCATATCGATTCTTTTTCGCAATGAAATAGCGGTCCATGAACTGCTCAAATTCCCATTCAGCACCAGTGTGACCAAGGTCTTTTTGGATATGGGCACTGATTTCATCTGCAAGCCCGTGACACTGCTCAATACAGTCCTCAACGGTCCTACTGTCACCCATTTTGACGAACACAGAATCAGTGTGTCCGAAGATGGATTGATATCCGAGGTTTTCACAGTATTCTCTCACGATTCCGACTTGCTTCTTACCAAACTTGGTAGTAGCCCCAGCGAGACCGAATGTGGCGAAATCCAAAGAATCTCTGCCCCATTCCCACGCATTCCCGAGAACCCCATAGAAGGAGTTGGCGACAACCTTGACAGCCTTCTGCATGTTGTCGGCTTGCTTGGCTCCAAGGTCGTCTCCAGCAAGACGGCACTCTTTGGCGACCTTCTTGTAGTGGGCACGACGGTCGAGAACGACAGATACGATACGAGGTAGAGAACCCTCCATTTTGTTGGCTGGATGGAAAGCAATCGATTCTCGACCGACTACTTGCTTTCCTTTTCGCAAGTGAATGTCGTATGTTACTGCGTTAGGGTCACCTTCCTTTGGTTTGTATGCCGTCAACCAGCATATGTTCTTACCAACGATGTTCAATGGATACATTGCTTTAGCGTCAAAAGCGGCTACATTGAAGTGTAGGCCCCTGTTTCCCTCCGAGAGAACATCTACTACCTCTGCACCTTCGTAAGCGAGTCCATCTGCTTTAGCAGGGGGGTCAAGCAAGTATCCCGTATCGTATCTCTCATCTGGCCCGTATTCTCGGGTGTAGGCGTATTCCCTGTTTCCGGTGTCTTTACCATTGAGTAAAAAGGGCTTGGATTGAATAAGGTCATCTGTCGGGTATGCCCAATAAGTCTGATAGGGCTGATTATCCCACACAGGGTCGACAGGAAGGAATCCTGCCTCCTTACTGAACATGACACCGCAGAAGCGAGTAGAGTTGAAAGTAGAGCCGAATGGCACCTTCAAGAAATTCTGCATAGCAAGGTGCAATTGAATGACATTTGCGTATCGTTCAACTTCGACCATTGCGGCTACGTCGATGATGTTGTAATAGATGTAGTCCTCAATGAATGTGTCATAGGTCTTGTCATCGAAGTCCGGCTTGAAGTCTGTGGCTTTACCCACATTGATGTAGTCTTTCAGCAGGTCATTGGTAGCCCTGTCAAGAGAACAGTATGCCCCAAGAGTCTGTCCTTTGGTAGAACGCCACCAGTCCACGAACGCAGGCTGTAAGTCAATGGTTGCTCTTCCACGGATTGGCTGTCGGGAAGCAGTGTATTTACCTCTCTGTAACCGTTCACCTTCTCCTGTCCAATTGTCAGACGGCGGAAGGTAATCTGGCGTAGTAGTGAATTGACCGTTGGAGGAAGAAACCTTTGGGGACATTCTGTCAGCCCCTATTCCTGTAACCTCCAGACGGTATCGTAGCATAGGCAAATCGTATCCGTCACCATTCCATGCAACAAAGAGGTCGGGGTCCATGATGTCTATCCATTGAACGAAATTCTCAAGCATGTCTTTCTCATCGTTGAAGTATCGAACCTCTCCCATGTCTGCATACTCTCGTGGTAGTGCACCAGTATCATATTCAGCGAAATTAGGATGGTGTGCCCATACGAGGTATTGGTCCAACCAATCGGCATACACTGCAATAAGAGACATCTCTTGTAAGCCTGCACTGTTTAGACCGATACGAACATCGTGACGAGGGTTGCGCATGTTGGTGTATTTAGGAAAGTCCCCATTACCTGCGTATTGAAGTAATTCAAGGTCGAAGTAGAGTGTGTGAGTAGGAGCATCATTGAACAACGATTCGAACGATTCCTGCTCCATAGGAGGGCGTATACAGAACTGTTCTTCGTGCTTCGTTCGAGAAGCAGATAGACCCGAATAGGCACGACGGAAAGCAGAACGGGAGCGAGCGTCTTTGAACTCAACACGAGTCAAAGTATCTCCATCTCTCGATACTGTATCGGGGTCTTCTTCGACATTCACGACACCGTCCATTTTTACGCCCCCTTCCCAGATGGCTTTATTGTCGTATGACTTCTTACGACGCCACTCTTTCAGACGGCGGACGAATGCTCTCTCCGACAGTGGGAACGACGCACGAGGTGTTCCAGCGACAGTCTCTTTCGTAGACTGCAATTGCTTCACATTAGCAGGGTCAAGGTAGACATACGGATTGTGACGGAATACATCCTCACACCGCTTACCGTCTTCGTCTCGCCACCTTACGGATACGAGTCCTACATCTTGTCCGTTCTTCAATACACTGTTGATAATTGTAACCATTTCTATTCCTCCATCCGGTATTCTTGTTTGCAGTAAATACAGTTATCATAATAGCAATCACCTTCTTCGCCACCGCCACCATCTATACAACCAATATCCCAATCCTTTCGAGACATTTCAGTCTGTTCAAGTGCTGACTCTACCGTATCGGTATTTGGGTCAACCGACCACGGGCCCATAGCAGGGGAGCCTTCAATCATTTCCGGACCATACTTTCCGTTTGGTTGCCAACCACTCTCAAGGGGGTATTTTTGATTATACTTGTCCTTGAACAACTGGGCTTCTTCTTCTGTTTTGAAATGGAATTCATCATTGGCACAAGCCCCATTGGTAAGGCCATAAGTTTTGGACACTTGGTCCCAATTGGCACCATACCACACTCTAATCAGCCAAGTCATTGTGAATCCTCCTTCGCTCTCTGTAATTCTTCTCTGACAATCATACGGATGTCATTGTAAATGGTATTCATTAGCAACATTGCAAGTAGTTTGGCGTCTGTTTCTTTCATCTCAATTCCTCCGGTAGCATTGCTTCTTCCATTGTTGGAGTAATAGGGACGACTACATCATACATGTATCCCAAAAGAGTCCTACGAGAAACCACGCGGCCCCCCCAATTGGGATATGTAGATTTAAGGTCTACGCTCATAGCGTCGACAATGATTTTGACATCGTCTGGTCTTTCATCGTGGGGCGTCCATTTCATCTCAATTCCTCCGGTATAATGAATTCCATGTAAGTGTCACTGACTCGGCCTTCCACTATCCATTCATGGTGCGCCAAGATGGTTTCAAGAGACTTATTGATTTCAGTTATCCCGGCCTTTGTCAACTGCAATCCAGAAGGTAGTCCGCATGCAAGGAACATATTCGTAAAGTAGTATCCCACTCGGTAAGAGTGTTCGTCAGTGCGAACCTTCATGACCCATTCAAGAGCAATATTGCAATCAACATCAAATGCGAATTCATACTCTTCTTCTGCTCTTACGTATTTGCCTCGGACAACATATTTACGAGGCAAATCTCTCACAGCACCCTTCTGGTCTGGTCGCTCAATTCCTTCCCATGTGTCAGTAGTCTCCACATCTACTTCCACCACCAGCCGCAGGTTGCCTTTGTGGTTAAGGTCTGTAATGTATATTGTGTCCATTACTCTATCCCCCCTTCCTGCTTCATTTCCTTCAAAACCCGATAGATTTCTTGTCCGGAGCAATTCATGTGACAGTAGAAGTGGCCATCGTTGAACACGACCATGCTGTTGACGCTTTGTCCATTGTGAACTGGGCATCGACAAGCATAGCATTCGGAGTCCTTTCGGTGCCATCCTTCTAACAAGCCAGCCTCTCCAACATCGATAGCACTTACTCCTTTGAATTCGTCTTTCTCTTTCTTTTCTCGGTATATCGGGGTGGTCCCAACGAAGTCATCTGGAAGGTTAGAAGACGGGACCCATCTATGGTCACACTCCGAACAGATGTGGTAGTCAATGCCACGATGAGGACTCGATATAGAGTCTTTAGAATTACATTTTGGACAAGCAAGTCCAGCGTTCAAGTAGTTGAGAAGAGTATTGAGAATGTGAAGGTTATTGGCACCATATGGGTTGTCATCAAACAATACATGTCCACTTTCCACGGGATGACATGCCATCTGTAAGTAAAAACGAGTAGTCTTCTTGTGTGGCTCTGCCTTGGACACCATTGACAGGTATTTCAAGACGGGAACACGTGCTCGCATGTTGGGAACGAATGTTGAGGCCCTTATAGAGATTACTCAACATCACCTATAACCAATCACTCTTCTACTGGTTCTTCGACCGGCAAATCTTGGTCGATTTGCTCACTTTTCGACTTTTTGAATGGTTTTTGAACCGCTTGTAGTGTGGCGTCAACTGGAGTCATCATTGTGTTGGCGACACTTGCCATAGCCCCCTTTAGGATTTGAGCGGCGTTAGCGTCTTCATCGGACTCGGCGTCTCTTAAAGCCATAGGAACTCCATCATTGGTGAGGTCATGTATGACCAGCCATGCTTGAGCATCTGTCAAGTCAACAGACAACTCATGCCGAACTACTTTCTTGACGAAAGCCAGTAGGTGCTGGTATCCTCTTTGATTGAATTGCTTCTGAACTGCGGACACCCATTCGTCTTCGACGAGAACGAGTTCATTGAACATTGCAGATAATTTTCCGAGTGCTTTCTTTTTGCCTTCATAGGTGTAGTATGTCTTGCCCATGAACCCCCTATGTTTCGTATGGGTTATCAAGGTTGACGTCACCGACATTGTCGACAATGGATTTCACTCGAGTCCGCATTCCGGACTCCATCATACTCTCATAGACTTGTTTTCGTTCTTTTTCGAAACAATCGTTTACAGAATCCGGAAACAACTCTGGGCCATATCGTAGCACCCAATCAAGGTCAATCTTCGAATATTCTTGCTTTGCCCCTATGTTGGAAACGATAATCTCAAGAAGATGCTTCCTCTTCTTGACCACTTCTATCGTGGCTTCAAACGAATTTCGGATGAGTTTTTCATCTCTCAAAGTGGCTATTTCTGCGAGCCTTTGAGTGGTGATATCGAACATCAGAGCCGCCTTTATTTCAGACGGTAATCCTCTGATAGAGTTGAACCAAATGCGTTGAGTAATGTCATTCCACATTACCAATTCTCTCTTAACATTGTCTTTCAAACCGCTCATAAAATCACATCCGTGTAGTCGCTTCAAACGCTGGCAATTGAGCCTTCATCATTGCAATAGTCCTGCTAAGGGATTCTTCATCCCCGTCCTCGAACTGTTGAATCATCTTGGCCATCATATGACATAGGTATTCGGTATTTTCCTTATGGTGCCTGCACCACCATTCGGGTTCCTTTTTCTCTCCATTGCTCAAACCTTTCACTTTATTCCTCTCCTTCTGTTATAGCGTCGGGAAAATACTCCCCATATTTACGACCCAATTCGTCTCTTTGGCGACGCATAACCGCATGGGTCAAGAACTTCTGAACGTGTTTTCGAGACCATTGTCCTCCCCTTCTGGTAGGTATGCCTTGTTCGTTTAGATACTTGGCTGTTCCGGCATATGAGGGAGGCCGAGAAGTAGAAAAATGACGGAACATTTTGACCAAAGAATCCATCTCCCCAAAGTCGTATAATAGCAGTCCGTAGTTGTCCTCATCCTCGTGTTTTGTAATCGCATAAAAGCCATACGGCGTAGCACCCAGCCACCTTCCTTCAGACTTCAATCGAGCCATTCCAGCCCTCGTTTTTCGCTTTCCATCGTTACGAAAATACTCGCCCACAGAAGACATTTGAGTGAGCAACATTTTACCTTCTGGGGTGTCGATATTGATGTCTGGAAGGTTGCCAAATAGGAACTCAATTCCCTCCAATTTACACTCTCGAACGACCCTCAAAGTTAACTCGACATCACGAGCCAACCTGTCATTGTGATACATCACAATCAAGTCAATATTTTCGGCTCGAACGTAATTCATCATCGTAGAAAATCCCGGCCTTTCCATCGGGTCGAGACCCCCAGACTGGCCCTCATCAAAAAATCCTCCAGCCATGTGGGTGTATTCGAGGAAACCGTAGTCTCCCTCAACCGTAGTTTCATCAAGGGTTGGAGTCAATAATTCAAGTCCAATCCTACTCACTTGAGTTCGGCAATCGAAATATTGAGTGTCGAGTCCGGTTTCTTGCTTGTCGGTAGAAGTCCGACAATAAATCACACACTTTCTGCCGGTCAGAGATGCTCGCCTCATATCTATTGGCACGTGAATAAAGGGCATAAGTGTTTAGGGGGCCTCTAATTCACGCAATATGTCCAAAACATCCCTCTGAATAGGGGGGTTTGCATGAAAACCTCCAGAAATTGGTGGCTGTGAAAAGGTGGGTCAGAGAGAAAGAAAGAAAATCAAGAAGGAAAAAGGATTCAAGATTACTGAAGTAGGTAGGTGGCCTCTCTGACCCAATCCTCCCTAAGAAGAAATATGATATGAACGCTTCCCCGTATGAGGGTAACTATGTTTGAGGTATACTACACTACCCTCGGAATCATACCACCCATTGGTAGGGGGTGTAGCGTCGATATTCCGATTTTATTGATAGGTTTGGTCTATCTTTCAATCAGTTCCCCACAGCGAGCGCATGAAGTGGGGTGACATCCACTATGTCTTGGGCATGGGGCATCGCATTCACATTCTTCGGCCATAAATTGAGATACAAATCGTCACCACATAAAGATGCCTACTCATGCATCCAACCGGCCAAATGCCACGCCGGATGGTGAACTCCCTTGTCGAAATTGTCCCAGTAGTCTTCCCAGTTGGACTTGGACATCCCTTTGGCGTATGCATATTCCAATGGTGAAGTATTGAACAATTCAGTATGTCCGTTGAAGTATCCGAATGGAGATTCAGCCCGTATTGCATCAATGGCAAGGACCTTTTTCTCAAATCTCTTTGCGCTCTTCCATCCAAAGAATATGTGGGGGTCGCACTCAAAGTCCACCGTATATCCCCTTTTCTGGACGTATGAGCGTAAATCATAGAGCCTCTTGGGAACGTTGTCCGTTAGTCCTCCTTTGTAAAATTGAATGACCCCGTCTTTGTAGAATCCAAGAGAATAGTAGAAGACAAGCCGGATTGGCTTGTAGTTTGGCTTAATTTTCATCACCATTTTCCGGATTTCTTTTCTATCCATGAAAACACCTCGAGCGGCCCCGCCGGGAGTCGAACCCGGGTCATGAGGTTCGGAACCTCATATGCTATCCATTACACCACGGGGCCAAACAGACGATGCTTCGCATCGGTGATAAGGGATTCTTTTCCTCTGTTAATTTCAAACATATTCTAAGGCAAGAATACGGTGCCTCGAGGCTCGACAGTATATAAACAAAGTATTTTTTGGCGATGTGCGGTCAAAAAACGTATTTGCCGAGCAGGAATGAAACGGCATTCAATGTTCCTAAAACGATAAGCACCATTCTGGTCTTCTGCGTTTCAATTTGCATAGTCTCCTTCATGTCATCTATCGTAGCCTTGGTGTCATCAGACAAGGTGATGTTGAGTTTCACTTCATCAAGACCTATCTTTTCTGCGAGACTGGTCGCTGGTTTTGGTATTACGGAATGCACTTTCTTATCGTATTTCATTATCTCCACCCCGCTTTATCGGTCCAATACTCTATGACATGGTATACCTTGTCGTAGTTGAATCCGGGACCAAGTGCTCTGGAAATGTCTCCTGCTGAAACACCCATAATGTGTGCTCGCATGATGTGCCTTACGTTCTCCATCTCGGCATTGTCAATGACCAGTGTGCCATTTACGTTCTTCATACCGTAAGGCGTATTGCCGATATTTTTGTCAGTAGCCTTCTGCCCTGCTCGTATGCGAAGACCTTTCACATCTCGGTAGTATTGAGCAGACTCTATGACGATAATACCCTGTGCGAGACCGGCATTATTGTTGATTATTCCGTCATTGATGAATGGGGCGTGTGCTACAACGATAGACACACCTGCATTAACAAGTGGCTGTATGTCTCGCATGAATTCTTCGGGCTGGCCGTCCCATTTAGAGAAGTTAGGAATGATGATTGATTTAATTCCTTCGACCGGAATGTCTCTTACAAGGTTATTCCACCCTCCACGGGGGACCTCGAAGCCATCTGCATACACCCCTTCTACCTTGAGAGAGTGCCGGATTGCGACAAGATTTAGCAACGGTTCGTATATTTCGAGAGTCATTGCTGGCTTCTCCTTCCAAAGATACATTACAGCGACCATTACCAACCAACCTCGCTTCTCCACCACGAATATATTCCTGCTAACAATACGACAGAAAGCATTAGGAATTCAACCTCATGAGCGGATACCCAAGTAAGTAACTGTTTACTTGGCTCGAAGAAGTCCCCTCCTTCTGTTGTTGAAACAAAACCCGAGAACAAGAAAATGAATAGCGAAACCATCCCAATCATCCTAATCCGGTCCCAGTCCCATCCAAAAATAGGGTCCCATATCATACGACTACCTCCTGTTCTTCGGTGTCAATTACGACACATTTACAGCATCGCAATATGGTGAAAAGCAGGTCCTCATGCTTCTCGAAGTATGCTTCATCGAGAACATGACAGTCTTGACACTGGTATTCGTGCCATCCCCATTCTTTAGGCGATTCCATCCCAGTCTCTCCACTTTTTCACGTCGGTTGGTTCCTTATGCTTGTTGGCTTCCTCAATGGAATCCTCCAATTCATCCATTATGTCCACTGCTCTATGGGCTACTGCGAATGTCAGTCGGCCAAGAGCGTTGACCATCAGCATGGTGCGTAGAGTAAAGCCGAAAATAAGAAGCAATACTACTACAAGGAACCAATCATTCGGAGACAACTTCCTTCTCCTCCTTGGCGAAGTTATCGTTCCAGCATCGGTCCTTAAACGAACACAACTTAGAACAGAATCTTCCGAATCCCATCATGGGCTCTGGGAAGAATATTCCGTCTTTGTATTGATTAAGACGGTCTGCGGAGCGGTCGAATTCCTTCATGAGATTCTCGAACATCTCGTAATCTGAAGCGTCTCGCTTGGTGACAATGTGCTTGATGGATGGCTTTTCATGGGAGGCCGTCTTTTCAATTACAACATAGTGGAAAGACATTGGCTTCTTGCCCATAATGTAGCCATACACAGTAGGTTGCAAGTCAATGTCGGCCTTTACTTGGCTCCATGCGTTGAATTTCTTAGAACCCGTCTTGAAATCACCTATGTGGACTCTACCGTCTTTGCAAGACATGAGAATCTCTCCAGTAGGCAATACTCGGACTTCTTTCGGGAAGAAATCGATGTATCCTCTGGCGGTGAACATTGTTCCGTCTACTTCTCTTTCGACGTCTTGCTCTGGAGGAGTGGCGAATTCAATGAACGGGAAGTCCCCGTTCTTAACCGCAGTAACATAGCCATTCAGCCATCGGATTGTGTCTTCGTATGCTGACTGAATCTGCTCTGGCGTCTGACGGTTTCCTTTGAAGTCATAGAATTCTTTACCCTCGATTTCGTTATTCCAATACTGTTCTGCCATTGACAACAGTAGGTCGTCTTCAATGGTGGGTGTTTGGTGGAAGTCGTAGAGAGCGGCGTGAATGGTGTTTCCCTGCGGGAAGTAGATGCCGTCTGGCTCCTTGTGACGGTCTCTGTATTTGTAAGCGAACTTTTGCCTGCAAGTCATCCAAGTGCTGACCATGGAGTATGAGGCATTGTTAAGAGTCCAGCCACTACTCCCCATCGTAAGTCACCACGTAAAGTCCGCCAGAGTAGGTTGCATTAGCCTTTGACAGTGCGTCCGTTATCTTTTTCATCTCATCTTTGGTCTTGCATATGGCAATGACCTCGGGTGGGGTTCCTTCTTCTTTGGTGTTAATCAGTAGATACATCATATCTCAATCTCCTTTCGTTATAGGCCACAGAGTCATCCCCTATAACCATTGCTGGAATGTTACACAACTTCCCTGTAACTGCATGTTTTACACTCGTAAACCGCTTTCTCCGTGTGCCTTGTCCAAGACCCTCCCTTGGAGTAATACTCTACAATGGTGAATGTCCTTTCTCCACATTCGGGGCAACGGAGGGTCATTCCTCTTCCGCCGCCATCCCGTATCGCCGAGCCGCCAAATCATAGTATGATTCTGTTTCTAAGGAATATGGAAGCGGCTTGAAAAGGTATTTGTCGTAAAGATATAAGGAAATAGCCAAAGAAACAAGACAGAAAAGAATCAAAATGACGTCCATTACTCTGCCCCCTTGATTCTTATTTCGATGTGTCTTGTTTTGATGAAAGCGTTAGCGGCCTTCATCCTCGCTTCTTCCATGGTGCTTGCTTTAGCGTATGGAAGCCAACCGGTCTCTTTAGAATAACATTCTACTGTGAAAGTCATTGTGAAGCCTCCTTCTTTTGCTCGTATGCTTCCCAACAAGCCTTTGCGCAGAACTCTAAATCCCACCAATCGAATTCTCGCTTACAATTCGGACATGTTTTCACTCGGTGTCCCCCTTGTAACTCATGCCTGCTGTGATGGCGAACTCAAGCACCTTATCGATGCACTTGAAGCAGACCGCTCTTTTGGAATATCTCATACCCGAAGTGACCACTTTGTCACACAATTCACAGGGCCTCATTGTATCAGTAGCCATGGTATTCCACTGCTCCCATCTTATTCGTGTGAATTTTCTCTTTGAATTCTATTTTATTCATAAGGTATTCGTGGTGCTTTACGCATTTGATATGAATCAGTCTCAAAACCCCATTTTCAGAGTGAATGGTGGCCGGAGATAAAGCCCCGCACACCTTGCAGTGGGCTTTCAACTTAGTGATTCCTTTGTAGTCTCTCATTCCGTTACAACCCCATCGTAAAAGTCGACCACTATTTTGGCCTTCTTGGCGAGAGGAAGTTGGGACATGGCAATTACTCTTACAGCCGACTGACCATCCTCCGTCTTCCACATGTTCCTCAAAGTCATTTCATTCCACTTGCCCACGGTGCACACTGTATCAAGTGCACCGGTTTGTAGACCGGATTCTGTTTGGAACATGTTCTTAGCGTTATTTTCTTCCAAAAGGACGTTCTTCTCTGGCTCTACCGGGTCAGGAACCCCGGTAACCGGTATTTCCGATGCAACTTCAAAACCCCGGACACCGGGGAATTCATACTTGAGAACCATCATGGACTCGAACAAAAAGAACGTGTTTTCAAGAGCCAAAGACTGTTCTTCGTTCAAATCTAATTTGACGAAGGTGTCATGAAGAGAGTCTAAGAATCTGTTTGCCGTCTGTTCTATCGGAGATAGCGGGTCTGCCATGAAGCCAGACAATCAAGGTCTGTTTATAGAGTAATCGGTGAATTACCTATCAGCGTCCCATGAACACTTGCATTGCACTGCCACGTCGACCACGACGTGGGGCACTTGGTCCACGCATACCGCTGATGATAGCCAGCCCTGCTATTGCGGCAATTGCACCAAACATTGCGGGTGGAATAGAGGACGAAAGAACATCTCCTACCGGCTTAAGCAGGCCACCGCCTTCGTAGTCCACCCCAGCCACTATTGCGGCTTCTTGAATGGACCTGTCTTGTTCAGTTATCTTCTCTTGAAGAGTCTTCATTTGAGATTCGAGGTTTTCGATATTGGCCTTAGCATCCGTGATTATCTGACTTTCTCGGTCATACTTCGCTTTTAATTCTGTGAATGTCTTACCATCTGTGCTGACTACGTCTTGCGGGGAGCGAATGTTGTCGTTCAAGTATACAAGGAACTTACCGAGTTTAGCGTATTCTGGGGTGGAGGTGCTTCTCAATACCCCCACTTCTCGCCGGTATTGTTCAAGGACAATCTCATAATTGCCTACGAGCCTTTGTCGCTCTTGCACCCTCTTATTGAGCATCTCTATACGGCCAGACTGTGTAGCATTCATATTACCCATGGATGCCTTGCTGGATTCAATCGCTTCGGCGAATGTGGCTTCATCACTTTCCAGTTCATAGAATGCGGCTCTGACTGGGAGAGATACCACCGCACTACTTCGCTCATACAGGCTGATTTCTCCGTCCGCGTTGTCATCTATTTCATCGTGTAATCCGGCAAGGTTTTTGACTTCTAAGTTAAGCCGGTCTTGCTCATATGGGGCGTAAGGAGACCCTCTCAATGCGGCAATGTTGTTACGCACGCCGGTCATTCGTGCCCGAGAACCAATGGTTCGAGAGATTTGGTGATTGAACATTCCTACCTTTACCATGATATCACCTGTGGATTACCGAAAGGACACCGATTGTGCCTGCGCTTGTTAGAGCCAGCGTCGATGCTGGGTGTTTGACGATAGGCATAACGAATCGGTCAGAGGCAACATCAGCAAGCAACATGCCTGCAAGAATGCCCACGCCAAGGTGAGTAAACGGGTGCTGGAAGAAGTTGGACATCTTCTGGCCACTGGCTGTGCCTAATTGCTTGAATTGGGCTACCTTGGCGGCCCCTATGGGCTTAGGGTTGGGCACATGGGGCATACCTGCCATGCGAGGAATAGTATCCTCTACTGGCTCGAAATCGAAATCTTCCATTTCAATTGGTTCTTCGGGGCTGGCCCCGAGGCCCATTCTAATTTCTCCCAGACCCGGAGGTAGGTTTCCTTTACCGAACTGATGTGGTGTCCTATATGCCATACTTCATGCCCCCACGTTTTGTGCTACAAGGACTCCGCCGCCAACCAAGGCGGCGGTTCTAAAGGCTCTGTCGAGTTTAACATTCTTCAATGCTCGGATTGATTCTTTTGCGAAAGGGAAGTCAAGCCCAGCATACACCAATAGGAGCCCAGTAGTAAGTCCAAGCCCCCATCCTGCCTGTGACATGGAATAGTGGCGTAGAACGTGCTGTGAAGGCCCCGATAGGTTGGAGTAATCAAGGCCGCTATCTTGCGAAACTCTTGGTGCGCCAGTATCAGCGGCTACACGATGGGAGTCTCCCGCCACGACCATGCCCATACTTGGGAACTTGTCTTTGGTAGACGAGAAATCTTTGCCATTAGAAGGGTGATATGGCGGCTGTGAGCCATTGTGCGTCGAACCAAAGCCGCGCATTGTGAGGTGACGTTGGGTGGGAGATGCGAGGTCCATTGTTACACCCGAATACGTTTGACGTCTTAGGTCTGTCGCTACCTACTCACTATGCTTCTCATAAGAGCATACGTTCCTAAAATCCCTGCGCCTAACGCAGTGGCGGCTAAAATCGGGCCAGTAGACGCAGAATTAGACATTACCATATCGGGCGTATTGGTTACGAGGGTCAATTCAGACAGAGCGGAGTCTTTTAGACCGAATCTGTATGTCTTCCCAGAGGTCCCTTTTACACTGATAGGCACCCTGCGAACGATGTAGGTAGCCTGTTGTTCGTCTTTAAGTCCGGGGATTTTAGCCAATGCACCTCTCCCTATGCTGGTCACGTTGGCATTGAATGGTCGCTGGAATGGGGCCAAGTCTTCAATTTCGCTAACATCGGGCATCACCAGTTCTTGAACGCCGGGAAACGCTTGTTTGAAGTTCTTAATGATGAAAGCAATGTCGTCGGTGTCGTTTATCGCTTCCTCGTATACCGTCTTCAGACCGCTTAAGTTACCAAGGCCGTGCTTGCTCAAAACATTCATGGCTTCTGTGAGTTCCCATACTCCGTCCATTTTGGGGTATTTGTCAGAGTATTTGTCGATTATTGTGTAAGAATTGGTCACAGGGATGCCCATTGTCGAAAACATTGTGTTGTATTCATGGTCTGCTCGAAGCGCATTTGACCCCGACCTCAACCACTCGCCCTCACTTGCCCAGTGACCAGAAGTAAGTGCAATCATTGCGTTACTGTAAGCCAGCCATTCGGAAGACGGCATACCTGCTTTCCGGCTATTCTCAAGTATCTCACCTTTCTTTTGTTGCAATGTAGCGTATACTTCTCGAATAGCAGTGTCAATGTATGTAGGAACGAGAACAATCTGGAGAGTGGAAATGATTCTTGCATTAGGGTGAGGGGTTGGCAGACCGTAAATGATTTGCCTGTGGTCTTTATTCATCCCGCTTGTAGCAGAAGTCCAAGAAAACGGTCGGTTTACTTCGAACTGGTAAGGACTGCCTTTAATTCTAAAATAGTATGCTTCACTTCCGGAATTCATCATTCCACCATATCCTCTATCGATAGTGGCATTAGCAATACTGTTCCTCCATGCCGCCGCATTAGAGGCTTTACTGAAAGGACTTTCTGGAGAGAAATACATCGGGAAGGGGGACTCTTTAGAAAACGCTACACTCTCTCCTTGTGCCATTGGATACAACACATCACCGGGATACGAGAGAAGTGTGCGGGTGACGGCTACGAACCTGTAACCTGCTTGAGAAGAAGCAGGCTGTTGTTGAAATTCGGAACCAGCCTGCTGGATTTGACGGTCAGTAATGGTTTTCTGAATATACTGGTCTATTTTTGGGTTGTTTCCGGTTTCTACATCCATCACATACGGGAAGTATTGCCTTAACGATACAATAATGCTTCCAGACGGCGTCCGTGGCTTGAATACACTCACTACTATCGAATTACCGGATGGAGCCCCCACGGATGGGTCTACTTGCGTTAATTCACCATATGTGCCATAGCCCCCCATCGACCTCGATACAATCCGGTATTTGGCATGGGTAGACCAAAACGTCAACGGGTCTGCCGTTTTTCCATACGCTTTGGCGTAAAAGAGAACCGTCTTACCGATATCTCGAAAACCATCACCCTCCGAAGCGAACCAGCCTTCTTGGTATTGTTCGGCTGTTACGTCGGTCTGTCGTTGTCCGCTACTAAGTGTTACTGTTCGTTTGCCCACATCTGTAAGCAATAAGTTAAGGTTTGGGAATTGGGCATAATACTGTTCTTTGATGACTCCGTTTGGTTTACTTGCATACTTCAAGTTGAGGATACCAAATTTGCTCATTGCCCATTCCATGACCCAGTAAGCGAGGAATTTTTTCCGGTTGTAGTTACTGCTATTCCAATTGCCGAGGAAACGGTCACTATTTGCGACTTCACTTTGCCAAAACAAAGGCGTAAGAATATCGAGTAGCACTTTGTTACCGTCCCATTGGAGTGGGCTGTCATCGTTAATCCCGTAAGTAGAAAAGTTTAGAGGGGCGTTATAGAATCTGTCGGCTCGGATTGGCTCCGTCGAGTTGTAATCGTAGCCTTTGTTGTTTTGTGTTACCGTCCGCAATAGGGCGGCAGACGGGACTTCTCCTTTGACGAGAGACTCGACTGCCAGAAGTTGTGCTTCTGCTTCTGCACTTGCCGCTGATTGACTGTATTGCATCAACTTGATAACGAGGGTAGCGATTCTGTTTGCTGTCTCGGCGTCGGGTCTTTTCATGCCCACATATGATTTTGCCACCTCTACACTGGCGGCGTATTGACTCATGGCCAGATTGTATGCCGCCATTTGGCCTTGGCTGGGAGACTCTGCGGTGAGTGCTTCTGGCTTCTCCGGCATGGATGGTCCCAAAATAACATTGACAGCGGTGTTCATAGAAGATGGGTTACCCAATTGAGTTGTTTCAAACTCGGTCATCATTGTGGCAATGTAGTCTTCTCCAAACTCCCGGGCCAAGTATGTCTTGAACGGTATGCAGATTGATGTTACTGCCATCTGTGTGCTTTTCCATGTTCTGCGAGAAGTTAGAGCCTCGGTTTGCTTGGCTCTCCATCGTTGTTGCAGGGAAGTCTCTGGAAACTTGGGTAGGACCCGAGCGTTCTGTTCTGGGAACTTAACCATTTAGACACCTCATTGCTGTGGCATCTGTTGGTATCCCATTTGAGGTTGAGCAGGAGGTAGTCCGAGAGAGCCACGGATTAGGCTGGAACCAAATCCGCCAAGAGCGGAGGCCATGCCCGGCCTTTGAGGAGCCATCATCTGCTGTTGCATCATCTGCTGTTGCATCATTTGCTGTTGCATTTGCTGATTCATACCCTGTTGCATCATACCCATACCTGCCGCATTGATTTGTTGCATTGCTTGCATGTCTGATTGAGATACTTCCATTTGCATCTGTTGTAGAGGAACCGCCTTTGTGATTGCGGCATCAATGTTTTCTTGCGTGATGGTAGAGTATCCTAACTCGACAGCCTTGGTTGCGTCTACTTTGAATTGCGGAATCATTTCAGAAGAGAACATTGTATACAGTTCTTGCCGAATGACAAGACGGAACACTTCGAACACTTCTTTGATGAAATTAGGGTAATGAAGGAAGAACAATGAAACCTCGTTAGGGTGCGTAGCCATAAGGTTGTAGAACATTTGAACTTGATTCTCGTTGCTCATGCCATTCGTGGCTTGTTCAATCATACCCATGCCCATACCGGCGAGGCCAGAGTCTTGTGCCGCTTGAGCAAAAAGTTGTTTCTGTTCGGGGGCGATACCGCCTCCTATGCCGTTAGGCATTAGCCCATTCGCTGGCTGATTGTTGCTTCCCCATAGTCCCATGTAATTCACCCGATGTAGAATACCCTTAATTGAGTTGCGCTCCTTCTTCGACCGTATCAAAAGCCTTTCCAGAGATTGTATCGGCTTTTTCATAGGTCGCTTTAAGCATACGATTGTCGAAAACAATCATTGTCAAATCGTTCTCTCCTGTAATTGGATTCTTGTAGTGTATGATGGGGAGTCCATCTTTTTCTGCTTCCATCATCGCTTCGGACCACTTGTTGAGTAGCGGGTTTGTTTGAACCACTTCTTCTCGACGAATAGGTATGAAAGAAACTCCTTTCTTCTTCATTCGCTTGAAGAAACCTTTGTCGTTTTCGGCGTTCTCTTGTTCTATCCACTGCAATAGAAGGTGGTATAATTGCATGTGTTGCGGACTATATGTCCCGTTGAGCGGAACTCCTGCTCCGGGAAGGACCTTTGAATATGGAGTGAATAGGTCTGGGCGGTATTGGTCCCACAAATCACCATAAGAGAGGGCTGAACAATCACTACCAGTTACTACGCACCTTGTTGTATTGTTACTGTAACGGAATCTTGCTCCGCCAATAAATGGTAAAAGGCCAAAACCCGGGATGGCGAACCAACGACGTTCTGGTCGAAGGGCCTTTAGAGCCTTCTTGATGTTCCTTCTGCGGTCCTTAATTGGGTCTCCTGTGTTAGAAAACTCCCATTCGACAACAGGAATCACGGCGTTATAGCCCATCTCGCTATCGTTTTGGGGGAGTTGTTCCATCATTTTCAGCATGCGCTCTTCGTGAAATGACATGTGTTCGCCTCATTTACTGCAACATACACAAGCAAATCAATGAATCGGTCAAAGGTCCATCAGCCCTCTAAAAATCGCGTCATCGACATTCCACCCAATTGTGGCAGAGCAAGCATCCACTCGAACAGGGATATTCGCTTCTTGAAACTCATACAGGGTTTTACGGAATACATCGAATATTTCATGTCTTACAACGAAACCTTTTTCCCATAATTCATACGCTGTTTCGTCCATCCACATGTCGGCTTTGTTCATGAGGACTATTACTCTCTTAGGCATATACCTGCGCTGAAATATCCTTTTGATTCCAAGTCCTTTTGGGCGGACTTGGTTGCGTAGGCTCTGCACAAGATAGGATAGGGCAACTTGATTGTCTGTATTTCCTACTTCAATCAAATGTCTGTTGTCGAGAACAACAACAATGGTCTTAACCTTCCTTTCCCACATGTCCTTCAGCCATGAACTGTGATATTCTGTGTGTCCACCTAAGTCTCTGGAAACAACTGTTTTCTTCAATCCTTGACTTCGGATTCTTTTTGCGGTAGCCGGGGGCAGTATGTAGTTGCCTCTTTTCAAAGGATGGTGGGTTCTGTCATCTTCTCCGAGCGGCCTCACTTCCCCTTGAGTGGTTAGTTGCTTGTCAAGAGTAGTCTTGCCGGTTTCACTCGCACCATAAACTCCTACGGAATGGGGGACGAATTGCTTGGAACTTCTGACTACCTCCCACATACCGTGGGCGACCAGAATCTCTCCTGCCAAAAAATCACCCAAATACGCCTGTGAAAAGCCAGCCGAGTATTCCGTTGTAGTCTGTAAACAAGTTGATGCTATAATCTGTGATTGCGACAGCGCAACCAGTCCCAGTAGACCATAGTGCAGTATAACCCATGTATTTCAAACGAAGCATCCTAATGTGCCAAGTTATGCCTTCGTTGGCATATGTTTGCTGGGTAGCCATTGCTTCCCGTTGTTCGTCGTCATTGCTACGAAAGATGTTGTATCCAAGGGGCATTATTGAACCCCCAAGAACGGAGAGAAGTCCATTTTTATCTTGTCGGAATCATTATCAAACTGTATTTCGGACAAAACCCATAACAATTTGGTTACTTCTTCTATGTGATGAACGCCCCACTCTTCGTGGTATTCAAGTAACATCTGACATGTTTTAGAAAGAATTTCGGTGAAAGAAGCGACGTCGACGGACTTTAGATTATCTGTGGTGATGGCAATACCCTCCTTTTGTCTTTAATCTGCACGGATTTCCTGCTTTGGTTTGTGCACCACACATCACAGGTTTACTCTTTCCTCTAACTGGGTTGCTCTGGCTACTTCCTTTTCTTCTCGGGTGCCAGAGGGTTGTAGGTTCAAGTGTGCATTCGGGGGACCTCCTTGGAAGGAAGCCGGACCACCCTGCAACCCGCCATCTGGTATGGATTGAATTGACAACTTGGGGCCGATTGGTAGTCCCATTATGTCCATTCTGCCCATGCCCACATCTTGCGGAGTCAATGCTTTTCTCTGCTGTGGGGCCCCTGCTCCAGATACTTGGGATATTGTCGACATGATTTCGGCCAAGCGGTTTCCCAAGTCTGCGTTTTCCACTTCGTCAATAACCCCGTCTGAATTGTAGTCGGAATATGTTTGTTGGAACATATTGAGTTGTTGAGCAAGAACCGTTTCGAGTTGCTTCTTTTCTTGCTGGTATTTAATCATGGAAAGTTTACGCTTATTGGACTGCCTTACACGGCGTAGATTCTTACGATGGTTATTTGAATCTTCAAAGCCTGCTCGGTAAATGAAGTAGAATCCGGCTTGAAGTGCAAAGGCCGCAATAAACCAAAATACGAGGGTTTCGTATTGATTGGTGAACTGTGACCATTCCCACCGCTCATATAATTGAATACATAGCGACAAGAACACTGCTTGGAACAAGAATGTTCCGAGAAGGCGTAATTCCTTCTCTTTATTGGCCTGCTCTTGCTCTTCGTTGTAGTCTTCTTCGTTACCCAACATGGTGCCCACTAAGGGGCTTCCCATCATTCCAAGTGAATCATTTCTTCGTCTCATCTCTTACCGCCTCCATGAGCCCGACTATCTCGTGCCGTGGCATGCCCTGCGTGTGATTCAACATCAATTCTCCGGTTTCTGGGATATACACGATGTTGACGCACCTAATGGGTAGGTCTGTCAAATTGTTCAACCGAGCCAATACATGGTCTCGGGTGGTTTCTTGCACGGGGGTCTGGGGCTCTACTTTCTCTTCTGTCATTCAATCACATCCCGAATTCATCGGGTTCCTTTGCAGTGACGATATTGTCAATGCGGAGAATCATACAAGCGGTATCTGTCGCTCCTTGAACTGCGGTCTTTACGACACGCTTAGGTTCTACCACTGTTCTATTGGTGCTAAGGTCTCCCTCGTATGCGTCAATATACGCACCGTGGTCCCCGTTAGCGTGGGCTACACGTAGTTTTAGTAGACTGTCGATTGGAGATAGTCCGCAATTCTCTGCAAGGGTCGCAGGGATAATCTCCAGTGCTTCGGCATATGCCTCTACTGCCAATTGTGCCCTTCCTCCGACTGATGCGGCAAAGTCTTTGACTTGTAGTGACATTGACATGAATGCGCTCCCTCCTCCAGATACAATAGAGTTGTCTTTGTGAGCAATGTGAACGACACCGACAGCGTCGTCCAAAGCCCGGCCTATCTCGTATGCAAGGTGCTCTGTTGGTGCGAATACCATAATGCTTGATACTTCATTGTTTGGGACGCCGTTAAAGAACAACAAAGGGCGTGGCGAAAGGTCGAATTTCTTCTCCTCTACCGAGTCACACTCGCCGAGGTCGGCGGGCTCCAAGTGCACTGGGTCGCTGACGATAGTGGCATTGGTAGCAACCGCTACGGCTTCAAGGTCTGACGCCGCTACACGACGAGAAGCATATACTCCACTACGAGCAAATACATCTGCGACGGCTGGGTCGATGTCCTTCATGGACATAACTACGTTTGCTCCAGATTCGATAATTGCTCCTGCCATATCAATCAATTCTGCTTTCTTTTCTTCGAGGTATTGATTGGCGAGATTGGGGTCGTTGAATTGCATGTTTACTCCTTGTCCCAAAGATGCGACGGCCAAATCGCAATCAAATAGAGCAACCTTGGCTCCGATAATTGCTTCCGGCATAGAGTGAATCATTTTGGACTTGTCGACAATGCAACCGTCTGCGAAGAATGATTCAGAAACGGGGGCTCCGGGGCGGACAACGATGTTTACATCCATAGGAGCGGAACGCTTTGCGGCTTGCACACAAAGCCCCGCAAGATGGTCTCCGTCGTCTTCTGCTGACTTGCCTGTCATTGCGGTCAATGCTACATCGGTAAGAGTCTTTCCTGTTTCTTCTGCGATTGTGTCAAGGTGTCCCAATGCCTTCTTTGACGCCTGCTTGAATCCACGGACAATCATTGTGGGGTGAATGCCCTTAGCGAGCAACTGCTCGGTTTGCTTCATCAGTTCTCCTGCGAAGATGACAGACGAAGTGGTGCCGTCGAAGCACTCGGCTTCCTGTGCCTTTGCCACTTGGATAATCATCCGTGCTGTGGGATGAGTGATGTTCACTTCTCGGAGAATAGTAGCCCCGTCGTTCGTCACTGTGATACTGCCATCATTAGATACAAGCATCTTATCCATGCCCATGGGCCCGAGAGTGGACCGAACAAGGTTCGCAATTTCTTTTGCGGCGATTATGTTTACTTCTTGTGCTGTTACCTTTTGACCCTCTTGGGTCGCATCTGTGACGTCTGCCATGAATTACCGTAGGCTTCGTATCAGCCTTAAACGAAATGACGAATACGCTTAGGGCGTTAGGGCACCTTCGATGCCCTCATTGAGACGGTAAAAGAGTTTCTTTTGATGTTCATTTACCTCTCTCATGTATTTGTTATCCGTCTTTGCGTCCCACAATTTCGTGAAGTGCTTCTTTGTCTGTGCGAGCGTGTGCGTGTCAAGATACCGTAGGAAGTATTCGCAAACGACAATCA
>VMHT01198765.1_pt1 | contig 25140 bp, 27 predicted proteins | sample 4693611 | NCBI WGS metagenome assembly VMHT01 (sample SAMN12280063, study PRJNA550983) | marine metagenome | isolation source: seawater sampled from same location over 5 years 0.02-0.2 micron viral filtrate | place: USA: collected off the coast of southern California halfway between the port... ...
CGAAGGAGACTACTTCGTAGGTTGGATCGAGATTGCAGATAGCGCAGGACATGTCATGGAAGGTGGCGGAAGCTTTGCTGAGCCAATGTTCCACGTTCAACTGAATGCCAACGGTGCACCTTCGCTCGGTGCGTCTTCACTGGGTTGGTCGGATGACCGTGTTTCACCGTGGCTCCATCCGCATGAAACCTATGAAATCCGCATTCCAGTTTGGGAGCCAAACGGTATCTTTGACCTTTCAGAAATTGAATTGAATCTAGCCACGAACACCGCACACCCGGCGCCAATTCAGTGGAATCAAAGCACTGGTTCTTGCACTTCATCCGACGTTTACGTTGAGGTTGAGTCGTGCGATTTGGTGCCTGCAGATGCTTCAGACTTGTTTTCGAGAAACGGAGAATTTGTGGTCAATTTCCTCATTGAATGGGGATACGACCCTGACACGTCGGTTTCAAGGATTCCTCAGATCAGTCTTGTTGACCAATCTGGTCAATCGAACAGTTTCATCTTAGAACCGTTGAATTGGCGCTTCTCGGGCGAGTTGTCAATTGACCCCGAATCCATTGAAATTGTGATGGAAGGAGAAGATGTGGATTCACTGGGGTATTGGGTTCAGCCTCGGACGACTTTCGATGTTGTGGGCGATATGGTCTGGTACCGTACCGGGACTTCGCCTGTGCAGCCTCTCAATGTAGAATTGATGTTGGGAGAAAACAACCTTGAGGCATCGGTCGTGAACGGGACTTTTTCTGGCTCAATGATTGCGCCATTGGTGGACGGAACCTACGGCTTGTATGGGGACTTGCTGGATGCGCCTAATGGAGCCGTCTATAGAGGATATGATTCGGCATTTGTCTGGTTCATTGTTGACAATGAGGCACCGCGGGTAGCGGCTGTTGACCGTCCCGGATTCAACTCCATGCTCGTTGAAGAGGAATGGGAGGACCTTCAGTTTGAACTACGTCTTGACGAAAATGCCCAGTTGGACGAGGGTACGCTCCGATTGCACTGGTCGCTCAATGAAGCCGGTCTTGGTCTCAACTCCTATGTTTTCGATAACGGCAGTGTTTCTTTGGAAATTCTTGGTGAGCGGAAGAATGGAGATTCCATTCCCGTACGCTGTTCCCTTGACTTGGATTCGTTGATGATTCCTGCCTTTAGAACCAAAGCAGTGGAGTTGCGGATTTGGGTGACTGGGGACGACGAAGCCGGCCTGTCCATCGATGCTGTCTTCAATGACATCGATGCTCCGCTTCGCGTCTGGAACTTGGAACAGCGTGTTCCATTGTACGCTATCTCTGACATCGAAATGAAGCCATCCAGCGATATCCACCAAGGAGATCTCATTGAAGTATCCGCCCTCATTACCAATAGCGGACTGGCAGACGGAGAAGCCAACCTTGTGCTGGAACAAGTTGAATCGAGCGGAGCACGAACTCGCCTTGACGCACGCGCAGTGGACATTCAATCGGGTGAACAACTGGTTTACCAATACAATTGGAAACCCGGACGCGATGGTTCTCAATGGCTGGAACTTAGCATTGTAAACGGACCAAATGCGCAATCCAATACAGTCCTCGTTGATGAGCCCCGGTCCGACGGCGTCTTTGGAACGATCAGCACCGTCAATCCAGCCCTCCTCACCGTAGTTGTTTTGCTCACGGCGGGTTTGATTGCTCTCTTGGTGTTCGGATTGCGCAGAGAGATGCCTCCTCCAACAAGGGCGGTACACGCACCAATAAAAGACATCACAAGCATACCTGCTCCAGCTCCAGCCTCGGGGCCTTACGGGGAAGATGAACACGCTCGTTCGCCGGGTGAAAACCCCTACCAATGAGGCCTCCACATCAGGGGTCGCATTGAAATGCGAGCGGTTCACACCGGCGTTTGGAGGGAGTAGGAGGACCGCTGACAGAGTTCGACTCTGAGGAAAGTCCCCTCTCCAAAGTGCAGGCGGCTACCATAAGGAAGCAAACAGAAATGGTTGGGTCAAGGCTGCAGAAACGAACGATGCAAGGTGTGTACAATGACGTTGAAAGACCGAGGTTGCCTTGTTGTCGATGAGACGAGCCACCCCGCCGGAGCAAGTCCAAACCGTCCCGTTGACTCGGCACGACGAGGGACAGGTAGGATGCACAGTTGAATGCGGTCGCCGAAAGGTAACAGAAAGGGGCTTACTCCCTACTCCCTCCTCCATTCTGTTCCAGAGAAAGTGTGCCTGGGATGACGGCGTCCATCGGCTTCATCACCGCTGAATCACCAATCGCAATGCCTTCTCCGAAATCAATCCAAGATGGATGACCGTTTATTTTTGCCCGGGCTACATGTTCCGCCGTAATTACGGCTGGGAGCAAGAACGTGCTGGTGATAAAGGCGAAGATGATCAACAGGCACATGAGCATAAAGAAATTCTCGAGTCCAGGGAAAGCAGCTAGGAAGCCAGCTGCAATACCTGATACTGTGGTAATGGTCGTTTCAAAGATGGTTTGCCCCGTTTCCTCAACCGCTGAAGCCATCCCTTCGGGTGTTTCACCTTCCTCACGAATTCTGTGCATGACGTGAATCGAGTCATCAACACCGATGCCGAATACAATGGTCCCAATCATCGCCGTGAAGATGTTGACGTTGACGTCACCACTTTGCATCAGCAAGGGTTGCCATAAAATTACCACGGCCACCGGTATCATCGTATAGACGCCTAATCGTGGTGAGCGGAACACAAACATCAGCAGAACTGTGAGGACAAGAAGGGTCAGCAATGTGGTGGTTGATTGCGTGTCGTGAATACCTTCGTTGATGTCCAATGAAACCGGTAAGCCGCCGGTGAGGAGGGATGTTCGCGTGTTGAGCAGCTTTGGCCCCTCTCCCAGGATGTCGTCAATTTCGTCCCGAAGTTCACCGGCGACGTTGAGGTTCATGTAGGGCTGAGACACGTAGACGATGGCCTTGGTGCCACCTTCGTTCATCAGCATAGAGCGCACCTCCTTTGACAACGTATCAAACGCTACGTTCACCATGTCTTTTCTCAGAGATTCACGTTCACTGAGTGGAACCAAGGTCCATCCAGCACAGTTCGGGTCAAACAGGTCTTCGCTCTCCCAGCATGGATCGTGAAGCAGGTCCCAAAGAGAACCATCCCCGAGCGTAAGGCCATCGGCCACCGTGATGGTGGCGGGGACCGCTTTGAGGAAAGTAATGATGCTAGTGGTGGATGTTTCTTCTACTCCATCGACGTCTTGCTCAACCACATCAATGGAGTCAAGAACTGGTAAATCCCGTATGTTCTCGGTATTGTTGTTGTTCGGCCGGGTTGAAGCGTCGTAGATGAATAAGGAGGTTTGACCACTGCTGAATTGCCGTGAATATTCAGCCAGTGAATTAAGCGAATCAATCCCATCAGGAGCCTCAGAAGAACCCGTGATTGGTTCGTTCAGTTTATCCATGTTGGCTACACCGTAGGCGGTGACTGACCCTGCGATGAGGATGATTAGGAGAAAACTCTTGACTGGCACTTTTCCAATGTTCTTCCAAACGCTTGGATTGCTTCGTTTGTTGAATTTGAGCATCCAAGCTAAAGTTGGTACCAACACGATGCTCAGTATCAGCGTTGATGAAATTCCAATGACCAACGTCACACCGACGGAACGTATCGGAGAGATGGGGACGATGAGAGGGGCGATAAGCACCGAGAACCCGACGATGGTGGTCATGGCTGAGAGGAAGACGGCGACACCGGTGGAACGGGTCATTTCCATGACACAGGATTTGTAGAAGTCAATGTCCCACAAATCTGGGACTGGCTGGTCGGGTTGGCCACGCTTGCGAAGACGTTCATTCAAGTCGTGCGCTTTGTCGATTTCTTTGCGCCGAACTTCCTCGATTCGATTGACCATGTGGAGCGCATAATCTACACCAAGGCCAATGAGGATAGGGAATGTAGCGACAATCATCGGTGTAAGGGTGATGTTCATGATTACCGATGAACCAAATGTAATGGCCAGAGCCATCATAATTGGCGTTCCTGTAATGAGGACAACCTTGGCGGAACGATGGAGGGCAGTGATGACCAAGACAGTGAACAGAACAGACCAAGGAAGAATCATCAACAAGTCTTCGTAAATGGCGTCTGATATGTCCTCCAAAACCTTCGTCAAGCCTGTCACGGTGATTGTATCGGTGTTTCTGAACTCGGATGGGCGGTTATCGATGATGTCCTGAAAATGATTGAGCAACGCAGAGAAATCCTCCCAGTCCCCGGTGACCGATGGGTTGTGATGCATGCCAACCACGATGGCCGTGGTGTCCCATATGCCGTCTCCGTCCATGTCGTTGGTGTAATTTCCATCGCCGTCGCTGTCCACGGTAGGATCCATGTCGTTCGTGTCCTTGATGAGCGCCTCAAAAGCGCCGTTTGACTCCTCAATGATTTGGTCAATGCGGTCTTGACTCGGAATGGCATATTCGCCCCCTTCTGGTATTGAATCGCAGTCCAGAGCAATTGGTAAGCGATTGTTTACTCCATGCACACAAAGCGAATTATTGAATCGTCCATCAGCCGAATTAATTTCCTTAATGACTTGGGCGGGAGAGATGATCCAGAGCACACCGTCGTTTCGGCCAGCGTCTGTTTTGTCAAAATCCATGCCTCGGCTTGTTGAGTCGCCACCAATGTTCCTGTCGTCTCCTTCCAACCAACTGATTTCATTGAGGACCACTTCATCCGTGATGTTCGTGGTGTCGTTTGGATTGTTGGCATTGGGCGTCGTGATGTAAATCACGGCCAAGTCGGTGGACCATTCTGTTCGAACTTCAAGCAGCAATTCGGTGGATGACGCTCCATCTGGAAGAAAGATTTCGACGTCATCGTCAATTTGTTCCTCAAATGCCATGCCTTGTTGGGCAAAGACGGCACTGATAATGACAAACAGGGCAAGAATCGTTCCTGGCGATGCAAGAACGGTGGTGTAGAGGCTATCGAGCCGATTTGAGAAGGTTTCCTTCGCTGCAATGGACGCTCGTTCAAGAGCGTGGCGAAGGGCGTCCAAGGCGGAGGCTTCGCTGTCCATGTTGGGTGGAGGTCAAGGTGGCTCAAGAATCATTCCGCTCAATGCGGAGGATTTCAAACGGTTCAGCAAGCGTCGTAGGCTTCAATGAGGTACTTCGTAATTGGACTCGTCCACGCAAGTTCGCTGATTCCCTCTTCACCTTCAACTGCATAGATCCGAACGACGTCCCTCACCCTGACGTTGCCGTCTGAAGAGCGTGCGAGAATCATGGCCGCTTTGATGGGTTTACCGGTGCCGTGCGGGTCATAGACCGTATCAAGAGCTTCTTCAAGGAACCATTCGGCTTTGCCGCCTGGCTCTCCTTCGTAGGTTTTCTTGGGCTTCTTTGCACCAAATAAACCACCTGACTTGGGTTTGGTGGGGGAAGGTTTGCTTTTCTTTGGTGCGGCTTTGGTTGCAGCGGCTGCCTTGCCTGACTTTTTGGTATCTTTCTGAACCTTTTTTGGTTCTTCAGATGCTTTTTCAGCGGCCTTTGGTGCTTCCTCTTTTGCCTTTTCAACCGCCTTTTTGGCGTCAGCAAGTTGGTCTTGCAAGTCCTGAATTTTGTCTCGGTAGGTGTTGTCCAGGTGCATCAAACAGGAACGCATGGCGGCTTCCAACTGGATGGTTAAAACGACGGCAGATGCATCGCTCCACTTTTTCCACTGGAGCATGGCATTGGCATGAATGTCTGAACCGCATTTCGGACAGAAACTCTTGTTTGGAGGCTGCATAATGGGGACGGTTTGCAAGGCATCATTGGCGGGAAGTACCAATCCTTGAGACACTTTGAGAACCTCGAGCGTTGCTTTTCGGCCAAGGTCCATGGCTTCGGAAAAGGTCTCGTCTTGCTTGTCAAAAGCACCTGCGTTTTTCAGATCCAAAAGTTTACTTCCGCCCGTAGCGATTTCAACCGCAGCGTTGGCTGCTTCATGGTCCCACTTCGCAGCTTGGAGGGCGGGAGCAACTTCTTGGGTGGTTGGTGTCGAAACCTCTCCAGTTGGAGGGAGTTCGCCATCGTCGGCAGGAGCAGCAATGCCAAGGGCGATGGGGTCTGCACCGTCCTCAATCTTGGCGATCATGTCAAATTTTTCAGCCATCGAGAGGTCTTCTCGGAGCCGAATCACATCTTTGAGTTGGTTCAGGTCATGGCCGGTGGCCGTGATGGGCCCTTGCTGCGCCAAATTGTGTCCACAGGACAAACAAAATTTGGCAGACACTTCCACGCCTGCTTCGCACGTTGGACAATACACGCCGCCCATAGACTAGGAACACCGGTTACACCTTTTGAATGGTGTGTAGAAACAGGATTGATTTTCCCCTCATTTCCAAGTTCATCTACGATGGCGAGTTCGACGCCTTTCGGACGAGGTCAAGAATTTCTTCTTGATTGCAATTGGAAAGGATCGGTGCCAGTCGAGGCCCACGTTCCGCCCCCATGAACAACGCATAACTTGCACGATACACATCACGCATTCCGGCTCCGGCCTCCTGGCCCGCATTTTTGAAGGCCGCCGTGATGCCTTCTGCCGTCCACTCTGTTGAGCTGAGTGTTCGTGTGAGAGCATCGATGACACGGCGTTGGTCATCGTTGAGCAAGGCGAGGGCCGCAGGGTCAGGCTCAGTGCACAAGTCAACTTTCATTTCCTCTGGGAAATGGCCTGAAGCAATCCAAGAACGCATGCGTGTCAAACGGTCTTGAAGTTGTCTCGAGGGTTGTTCAATGGCTCCCGAGGCCTGAAGGCTTGCCCAGACTTCATCGTCATTGGGTTTGATTTGCGCAAGGAGAGCCAAGTGCCTGAAACTGACCGATGTTGCCAAGGAGCGTCCTTGTTCATCGATGGCTGAGAGCTCCAAGGCTACCTTCGCATCTTCAAGTTGAACTTTTTTTCTCCTGCTGAGTGAATCGTCTTGCATCTCAAGGTCAAAGTCTCGAGCTGAAAGCCGTTCAAATTCGTCCGCAAGATTAACGAGTCCCATCCCAGTATCAAATTCTATAGCCTTGTTGGGTTTTGAATTGGCGATTAAAAAACGAAGAATTTCAGGCGGTACTAGGCGAAGGGCTTCAACAGGCCCGACCGTGTTTCCCGTTGATGATGACATGGCACCTTGGCCACGCAAACTGATCCATTCATACGTCAAGGGTACCGGTGGCTCATGTCCGAAGAGAACAGCGATTTCTTTTCCGGTATCGTACGATCCCCCTGCAGCTCCATGGTCCTTGCCAAATGGTTCGCACGTGATGGAGTTGAACCCCCATTTGGCGGGCCAATCCAAGCGCCACGGAAGTTTTCCTTCACCCTTCTCGATGTTTGATGACCCGCTTTCTCCGTGGCTATCAGTCCAATGGACATGTGGGTAATCGTATCCCGTGATGGTTAAACCGTCGAGCGAACCCTTGGAGTCCAAGGGTTGCCACGGGAACCATGAGGCTGGAAGTTCACGCCCGGAAACACGTTCCATGATTTCACGCATGGCTCCGGGTTGGTCGCAGGCAATGCGGGCGGCCTGGCTAAATCTTCCCGATTGGTATGCCTCAAGATTCGGGAGCAAACGGGGGACAACCCCGATTTGTTTCAAGGCGTCCAGGAATGGAACCAGAAAATGGTCTCCATAGGTCCATCCTTCCTCATTGAAACGTTTCCAATCTGGTTTTCCATTGGCATCTGGGGCTGGTATCGAACCAAGTTGATGCCCGATGAAATCTTCGTATGTTGGGTCAAGGAAAGGGTAGACCTTTCGGAGGGGGTCGGCGTTGTCAACCACGAAAACCAGTTCTGCTTCCATTCCTGCCCGGCGGGCCGCACGAGCGATCATGTCGCCAGTGAGAATCTCACGAAGATGACCAATGTGGAATTCACCGCTCGGAGTGATGCCGGTCGCCACGATGTGTTTTTGACCGCGCTCAGCGAGCCGCTTGGCCATGACATCGCTCCAGTGCATACGCCTTCACCTCAAACCACAACAGCGCGAACCAAGCCGCGGAGAGGTACATCATCGATTTCATTGCGCGTGGTCTTGTTGACCAATACAATCGCCAAGCCGACTTCCCCACCTGCTGCCCTGATGGATTGAATCGTTTTGGACATCGTTTTACCCGAAGAAAGTACATCATCAATGATGACAACCCGCTTACCAGCCACCTGGCCGTATTTGTTGGACAATGAACCGCTCCCCTCTCCTTCGTCAGTTGTACGGAACACCGTCATGTCTGATTCCAGGACTCTGGCGACCTCGTAAGCAAACGCAATACCGTTGATGGAAATGCCTACCACTGTGTCAATGTTGTCGTAGCCAAGCTCTTCATCGGCGACATCTGCCATGATGGAGCCGACAGCAGCAATGCGTTGAGGCCGTACGCCGAGGGTTCTCCAACCAATTCGGACATCGCTGGGCCGTTCGCTATCGCCCGTTCCAGAGAGGAGCCATGTGATGGTATCTTGGGAGAGGGAAAGTTCATCCGCAATCTGTTGTGTGTTCAACCCCTCCTTCATGAGGCTGGATGCATAGGCTTTCAATTCTTCAATGCTCAAGACCATGGTGCTCGTTACCTCCTGCCGTGGAACGCACATCAATGCTTTCATGTTGTCCGGTCTTGGGGCGAAAGTCTTGAAGGGAGGAAGCCACGGGCAGAAATCATGGCGGACTTTGATTATGAGAGCCTTCTCGACCGAGCCCGCGAGAACATTCCTGAGGAAATTTCCTCACGTACCCGATGGCGCCTCCCCGCCCCACAAATCATGATTGAGGGTTCTAACACCATTTTCAGGAACTTCAACGAGGTTGTTTCAATGATGGACAGGGACGATAATCACGTCTACCAATACATTCTGAACGAACTTGGGACATCCGGCTCCCGAGATGGGCCTCGTGCTCGCTTCAAGGGGCGCATTCCTCCAAAGCGCATCAAAACCACCATCGCCAATTATGTGAACACGTACATCAAATGCAGCCAATGTGGCGCTCCAGATACGCACTTCGTGAAGGAAGACCGAACCACCTTGCTAAAGTGTCAAGCCTGCGGTGCAACACGACCCGTAAAACTTTGATCAGGGCAGGTGCTTCGTGGTCGTTTCGACCTCTGGTTTTTTTACCGCAGGGAACGCTTCGGCATAGCCTGCTTTGACAAACCCAATGATCTCTTGTTCTTCGCTGTTGATGCCGAGGTTGGTGTAGGTCTCGGCATGGCGGGTCAGCCCACCAGTTGACCATTTTGCCGCTACACCATTCCCCCAAAGGGAGAGCACCATGTTGTGGAGGGCGCAAACACTTGCCGCGTAATCCTCCTTCTCTCGAAAGGGGTCCTCGGGGCTGAGGCGGCTGGTCACTGCCACCAATAATGGCGGTTGCATTACTTTCCCAATGGCTCGTTTGACATCTTCTTCTGGGGTGGTCGAGTTCTTTTGTTCCGACTTTACAGCGGATAGATGCGCAATGGTGGGGGTCAATATCTGTCGCGTTTCCGGACCGAGAATGTAAAACTTCCATGGGTGTGTATGTTTGTGGCAAGGCGCTTGGTTGGCAGCCCGTAGTGCCTCATCGACAATCCCTTGTTCAATGATTTGATCGGTGAACCTATGCACCGTTCTTCGGCTTCGTAGCACCTCTTGGAAATCAGCCATGTTGCTCTCCTCAAAGTAGGTCAATTTTTGCTGCAAGGATAAAATCTGACCGTGTTAATCCTCCAACGTCGTGAGTCCAGATTTTAACCGAGGCCGCGCCCCATCGCAGGGAAAAATCGGCGTGATGGTTTTCGGCTTCACAAATTTCACCGGCTTGGTTGACAAAGGCTAGAGCCTCTGCAAAATTAGCAAAAGCGTAGGTGCGTTGAATGAACGTATCCTCGTGAAGCGACCATTCTGTGTTCACTTCTCTAAGCAGGTCGAGAATGGCTTCCCGTCCAAGACTTGTTTGCCCTTGATGGGTGGGCGTGCACCGGTCCTCGGCGAGGGAGATGTGCTCAACCCCAAAGGTGCGAATCGTCGTTTCCTTTGGTTTCTTTTTCGACCTTTTCGTGAAGTTTTGACCGTCGCTTCATGTCCTCTCGTTCGAAGGCTAGAAGTTCCTTGTCATCGATGTAAGCAGGTCGTGTGTGGGCGATGAGGACCATCTTGACAATGACTTCACGGGATATAAATTCGCACTGCCCATCCTCGGTCAGAATCTCGAGGCTGGTCTTTCCAGAGGAGATGAGGCGGCCTCGAATGTAAGCATCCTCCGGGTTAGCAAAGGCTTGGACGTTGAGGTGGAGTTCTACCAAGTCATCTCGTCGAAGGCCTTGGCGGCGCTCAAGCAAATCTCCTGTGTGCACTGACTTGAGGTCCTCAAGTTTTGGTGAACCCATGTCGTCCCACATCGATTTAGCCCAATCAGGTAGGTTTACACTCTTCTTCTTCGCCATGGACTGCACCAACCGGCGAGCGTACTTGAACCTCCCCCTTTGGCTTCCCCAACCGTCTCAACACGGGATAGTTCATGAAGGGAAGGCGGCGGCCTTAGGTTGGGGCACCTGCATGAAAGTCTCTTGGCGCACACTTGGTACGGTCTTGCTAGAGGAGGAAATCCTCGACAAGGCCTTCTCCCGTGCCAAGAAAGCCGCTGACCGTGTTGACGATTCCGATCGAATCTTTCGTGTTCGGAAGCAAATGTCTCGTATGGTTCAAACGGCTGCTGATATCATTGCGACTGAATTCCAGGAATTGGTGGCTGCATGGCCGTCCCTGGACCAGTCTCCGCTTTTCGATGTCGCGATGATCGATGCTTGCGTTGGATGCGATGAATACCGCAAAAACCTCGCTACCCTTCAATGGGCCTCAAAACAGGTCCAACGCATTGCTTCGCAAAACGCAAAGAAAATCATACGAACTGGGCGAACTGATTTGATGCATGATGCCCGAAGGGAGGCCTATGGGCGAATTTCTTCCATCATGCGCCAGGTTGCCCCTTCCTTGGTTTGGTTGAGCGAAACCCGGGAAACTCTGAAGCGGCTTCCGAGGGTGGACCCAGTTTCGCCTTGTATTGTTGTTTGTGGGGCTCCTAACGTTGGTAAATCAGCCTTTATATCCGCCCTTAGCACAGGGAAGATGGAAGTAAACCATTACCCGTTTACGACCAAACAGATTCACGTCGGCCATTTTGTGCATCGGCGATTACAGTACCAAATGGTGGACACGCCGGGTCTGTTGGATCGGCCGATGGAGGAGCGAAATCACATCGAGATGCAAGCCATTGCTGCGCTCGAGAACGTTGGCTCGCTGGTTCTCTTCCTGGTCGACACGAGCGAATCCTGTGGAACGCCTCTTGAGGAGCAGATGAACTTGCTCGATGAAGTGCGCTCTCTTCTTCCTGAGACTGAACTGATGCAAGTCAGTTCAAAAGCAGATTTATTGAAACCACTGCCTTCCATGTGGGATGAGGTCGCTCTGCATGAGGCAGAATGGCGCGAAGCCGGTTCGGAAGGTGAACCTGAACTTCCTTTGCTGATGGACGAGCATGGGAGGGTATGCTTGTCGGCCACTGAAAACGTCGGGCTCGATGCCATGCGTCTTGAAATTGTTCGAAAAGTAAAGTCGGCAAGGCCCAACAATCCAATGGAACTTCCAGACGGCTGGTACCGCAAAGATGTGTGATCACATCGATTCCAAAGCGACCAAGCCGAGGGCTTCCATCCCAGCTTTGAGCGCCTTTCTAGCCATCTCCGAAACGGCGAAGAAAAACGGGTTCACTTGCCCCTGGTCGATGACATAGCAGTCTCTATAGAACATGTTGTAGGCCATGGAAAGTTGGAGCATGTAATTGGCGAAGAGGTTGGGTCGATGTTCCTTGACCACTTTTGATAATCGGTCGTCATGGACGAGAAGCGTTCGCAACAATTCCACGAGACCAACCGGCATTTCTCCGTTGTAGGTTTCGATTTGGGGTGGGTTGTGAATAAACGACGCATCAGCAGCTTCCACGTTGCGACGGATTGAACACGCCCTGGTGTGGCTGTACATGATGAACGGTGCAGACCCCGCTTCGAAACTTAGAGCGTCTTCCCAACGGAACGTGAACCCCTTTTCTGGACTAACGCTGATGATGTTGAACCGCACGGCGGAGGTGCCAACTGCCTCGGCAATGGCCTCCATTGTTGCTGGGTCGAGGTCGGGCCGTCGCTCGTTGAGAACTTCCGTTGCATGTGCTTGAGCCTCCTCAAGCAGGTCATCCATGAAGACAACGTTGCCACGGCGTGTTGACATTTTTCCTTCAGGGAGTTTGATGAATGAATAAAACATTACTTCGGGACGACGTTCTCCGAGTTCTTCCAGTGTGAGGCCGACTTGTTGAGCCTGCAGTCGGTGGTCCTCGCCAAGGACGTTGATGAGTTCATTGCATTGCGTCCATTTCCAACGGTGGTAAGCAATGTCTCGGGTAGCGTACAACGACGAGCCGTCTCCACGCCGGTAGAAGAATTCTGTTTTCCCTTTTAGTCCACGTTGACCAAGGTCGAGGTAGTTGGCGCCATTTTCAGCGACTCCGTTGATCTCCAAATCCCCCAGTTCCTTCATCAAGGCTGCTACATCGCCGTTGGTGACAAAAAGTGATTCTTTGGTGAAGCGGTCGTAGTGGATGCCAAGTCGACCTAAGGTTGTCAGCATGCCATCAAGGACGGGTTGGTAGGCCTGTTCGAATGAATCCAGCACACTTTGATCACCGTGTTCGCTGGCATGGACGAGGGTTCCAATGGCCGTTTCAATCGCCTGTGAATCAGCGCTGTCTTTTCGGCGAAGTTGTGCCGCTTGGTACCAACGAACCCGTTGGTGGTCGGCTTTCTCAGCCCATTGTGGATTGATTGGTTCTCGGTCTGCAAGTAAAGTCTCAACCTCTTCCTCGCTCATGTTCTCAAGCGCCCATGCAAGAACTGCGACTTGTTTGCCCATGTCGTCCACGTAGTATTCTGCCGTTACCTTGTTGCCCCAAAGCCTGTGCAAGCGGACCATTGTGTCGCCGAGAATTGCGTTTCGAGCACGACCCACATGGAAAGGACCGTTCGGGTTGGCCGAAGTGTGTTCGATGAGGACTTCCCTTCGTTCATCATCTGACCGTTGTCCAATGATGCCGCTCAAGAGTTGTTTGGCAAGCCACGCCGGGGAGGCGGTAATGTTAAGAAAACCATTCAACGCTTCAACTTCGTGGATTGCTTCGTGCTCCTCGATTTTCTCGCTCAATTTTTCGGCGATGGCTACAGGAGCCATCCCTAAGGTTTTGGCAAATTGAAAACAGGGCAGAGAAAGGTCGCAAACCGGTGGCCATGTGTGTCCGCTTGACGGTTGGAGCATGCTCCCAACCAAACCGGCATCAACTCCTAGGTCTTCAACCGCCTTCTCGATTAACGACTGAATGTTCGATTTGAGCAATTGCATATCTTCACCTCACATCATGGGGTAGCGCAAAATTGCCGCCAATCCACCAAAGCCCTGCATGAGTTGGGACCCTTCTTCTGTGTCCACAGAGATGTATGTCACTTGTGAGTTACTGTCTTCGGCTAGCGATGTGAGCGAGTCGATGATGGAATGGCTAGCCAATTCCTTGATCGAATCACTGGATGCTCCACACGACGGGCAGGCAGGAAGTGCTTGTTGGGGGGTCAGGCGAGCCTCCCACGTCTTCTCAGAACCATGTCCACATTTTTTGCATTGCATTTGGATGATATTGCCTCTTAATCCTTCGGAGATAAGGAGTGTGTCCACGGCTCCTCCTTTCAGAGCTTGGTTGATCATCATTTCACCATAGGTGGCTTTGGGATGTGCTCGAACCAATTCTTCAAGGAAGCGGTTCATCACTTGCCGTTCTGCATCCAACTCAATTTCACCCATTAATGGGCCTGCGTTCTCCACCAACTCGCGAACTCCAGATTCGTTTGAATACCCAACATCAAAGGTCGTCTTGGCAATTTTCTTTCCGACTTCGTGGTGGAAGTAGTCATTCTTGACGACGAAATCTTTGGTAGCTCCTGGTCCACCAACGATGACGGCCTGTATGTTTTCCAAGTGCGGTAGCCAATACGAGGATGCGTGTTCGGTGGCTCGCTTGAAGAAATTGTGAGCCGCTTCCTCAATCAGTCGTTCGAAACGTTGTGCCGATTGCCCACCTTGTCGGTGTTTGCCCATGATGTTCGAAACGAGGTGTTCTTGGACGTGAATGCGTTTCCCAGTGGCGATGCCGTACGCTGCTTCAGCACGGTCGATGACAAATAAGCCGTACGATTTCTTGTCCACCAACATCTCCTCAAGTTGGGTCAATTCAAACTTGGAGTCGCATCGGTAGCGGAATGAAACAAGCGTTTGAGGAGGTTCTTCAACCACGATGTTCACCATCCGGCTCTTGTTGTTTCCAACGATGATGGAGCCCACAAAGATGGCCAATCCGTGTTCGCCTGGTGTTTTGAATCGGGAGAGTGTAGAAATGGCGGATTCGATGGCGCCTTGGACGTTTTTTCTGGTGCCCTTTGATTTGATGTTGGCGGCTTGGCCGTGTTCGTTCTGCAGCATCCCTCTGGCGTCGGAGATTTGTCGGTCTGGTGGGATAATGAGGGTAACCAGTTCTGTTCCAAAGCCCTTCATTTCTCGGAGGTCCTCCAAGGCCAGCTTGAGGCGCATCCGCCGCGCTGACAACTTGGCATCATCTGACATAGTGCTCCCTCTTTTGCTGGGCAGAGGCGTGGCACTTCAAACCTCCCACCGCTTCGAAGCAGTTTGACGCTTGTAAGCCCAGGTCAAGGGATAGGATGAAAGCATGGGCGCGATGGAAGAGAGTCATGAGACCGGTCCATGTTGTTGCCCTTGGTGGCAGCCTCCTTCGTCCGGAAGAAGCCGATGCGCGGTCCATGTGGATGGGGCAACTTCGCCAACTCATGGTCCACTTGGAAGGAAACGAACGGCGGATTGCATTGGTGGTCGGCGGTGGGTTGCCTGCCCGCGAGGGAATTGCATTGGCCAAGAACACCGTCTCGGATACCCATCGACTTGATGAGATTGGTATTGCAGGAACCCGCCTTAACGCTACAGTTCTCCAGCAGATCCTGCTGGATATTGGATGCGATGTGGCGCCGTCTGTGCCCCACACGATTGACCAAGCCAGGGTTCTTCTTGAGGCACATCATATCGTGGTGATGGGTGGCACTGTCCCTGGCCATACCACTGACACGGTGGCAGTGAAACTCGCTGCGGTCGTTCACGCTCGCCATTGCATCATCGCCACCAACGTCTCTCATGTGTTCACGAAGGACCCTCGGCATCACGATGATGCTGAAGCCTTGACGGAGATCACGCTCAAGGAACTTGGTGCCATCGTTGGGGTGGGTACTCCCCTCGAACCGGGTGCATCTGCGGTGGTTGATCCTGTTGCGGTAAAGGTAGCCATGGAAGCGGGTTTGGACCTCGCAGTCCTCGATGGGCGAGACATTCGACTTCTCGATAATGCTCTGGATGGTCAACCGTTTGACGGTACCATCATTCATGCCTGAGGTGATTAAAATGGTCGACGCAAGGAAAGTGAAAGACATGGTGGCCAAGAAATCCAGCCAATTCATGGGCAGCATGACAGGTACGGCAAAAATGCCTCCACACAAGCACTGCAGAATTTGCCATGACCCCATCCCCGTCAAAGCAGAACCGAGGGTTTGCAAAAATCAGGAATGCATTGGCCAGCACGAAAAGGACGAGAAGAACCAGAAAGCCGTGAGGATTGCCATGTTTGTTTTCTTTGGTATTTTTGCTATACCCTACATCCTCGTTCTCGTGACGAGGGTTCTCGGATAGTGTTCAGTCCAGTCCGAATTCTCGGACGAGAAGCAGACGTAGGAACCGTTGTGCACTTTGCAACACCAATCCGGTAGCCATGAGGGAAAGTCCGAGCAGGCCAATCCAGATCGCTGAAAAGCCAGAGCCAATGATGGTGTCGAGTTGCAATGTGAAATCTTGGGCCGTCCGAGTCCCCATGGCGGCTCCCGTTGCCAAGAGTCCAAAACCAGGGATGCCCAAAACCAGCAATGGTTTCTTTTGAGAGAGGGACAGAATGGCCCAGGTCATGACGGTGAATCCGTGGGATACGGCGGTGAAATTTGAGCCCTTAGGAACATCGTAGCGAATGACCGTTGGGACTTCCAAGACCTTCAGTTGTTTTTCATGGGCGTCCTCAAGCATTTCAAGGGAAAGCTCCATGCCTTCCGAATCAAAACGGAGGCGTTCAAGGGCGGTGCGTGAAAATGCTCTGAATCCTGATTGCGTGTCCTTGATGCCCAAATCGCTTGATAGATTCGAAGCAGCGGTGATGACTTTGATTCCGAGCCTCCGGTATGCAGGCATATCAGTGCCTCCTCCGCCATCAACAAAGCGAGATCCGATGGCAAAGTCTGCTTCTCCATCCAAGATGGGTTTCAGGAGCTTCGGAATATCGCTGGTCTCGTGTTGCCCGTCGGAGTCCAAGAGAACCAAAGCATCAACGTCGAGTTCGGAGGCACGCAAGAAGAGGGTTTTCAGGGCTCCCCCGTAGCCTCGATTGACCCGATGCCGAATGACGGTCGCCCCGCAGGCCTCGGCGATTCGAGCGCTGGAATCGGACGAACCATCATCGATGCAAATGACTTCATCGACGTACCGAAGAGCCCGTATGACAACCGACCCAATGGTCTCTTCCTCGTTGTACATAGGCATGCCTGCAACGATGTGCGGCTTGGCCGCATGTGGCATGTTGTCCTCTTGAGGCACGGCTTTCCGTTTGCATGGTTCTATATATGGATGTTTAAAAAAACGAAGAAAACAAAAGCATTGGCCGTTCCAACAACCTTGGTCGTTTGAGCAGCAGTGTACTTCTCAGAGAGAAGGAATTCACAAACAAGGCGGATGCCTCAGTCGTGCAGTTGGGTGACGGTGGTTACAGCACGTTCTCCCGAGAGCACCTTTTGCAAGGCCGCCATTGAGATGACCAGTGGGACGTAGGATTGACCGTCACTGGTCATGTAGGTGCTGCAATCAGCGAACGCTGCGGTGTTCACGGAGAGCTTGAGGGCTCCACCAGCATTGCTTCGTCGGACGTAGCCCACCAAGATGTTGTTTTCCACCATCTCCGGTGTGTTTTTTGATTCATTTTTTGTCATGTATTCACCTCCTCTGTGGCATGATTGCCCAGGAATTTAACCATCCACCTCAACGCTTATGAAAGCCTTCAACGGTTTGATGGTTGGAACCATTTGCCTTATACGAACGGTTTTCGTCGTCGTTTCATGCGAGCCTTGGTAACGGGTGGAGCCGGCTTTATTGGGTCCCACCTCATCGACCGTTTGGTGGCCAGGGGCGATGAGGTTGTTGTCATTGACAACCTTTCAAGCGGCCATACCTCGTTTGTTCAAGAGCACCTTGATTCTGGAAAAGCCGTTCTGGTTGAGGGCGACATTTGTGTTCCTCATGACATTACCAAGGCCATGGCCATGGACATTGACTGCGTCTTTCACCTCGCAGCGAACCCGGACATTCGTCTTGGCACTCGAATCACGGATACCGATCTCAAACAAGGGACGGTCGCCACGTACAACATCCTTGAGGCCATGCGCATCAATGGGGTGAAGAAGATCGCTTTTGCCTCGAGCTCGGTGGTGTACGGGGAAGATGCACCTCTACCTACCCCCGAATCTCACGGTCCATGCATGCCGATTTCACTCTACGGTGCGAGCAAGCAAGCCGGTGAAGGTCTCATTAGCAGCTGGGTGGGTACCTTTGGTTTGCAAGCCTGGATTTTCCGATTCGCCAACATCATTGGAGCACGCGGAACCCATGGTGTCATTTTTGATTTCATCCACAAGCTCAAGAAAGATCCTTCTCGGTTGGAGGTTCTCGGAAATGGCCTTCAAGAAAAATCTTACATGGAGGTCGGCGATTGCGTCGACGGGATTCTTCATGTGATGGAGCAAGCACAAGAGCCGTTGAATCTGTACAACCTCGGCAGCCACGACACCGCATCGGTCCGTCGCATTGCCGAAATTGTGATTGATGTGACCGGTTGCCAGGGTGCAGCTATCGAATACACTGGTGGGGACCGAGGATGGGCCGGAGACATTCCAAGAGCACGGCTTGGCATTGAAAAAATGATCAATTCCGGGTTTGATGTCACCATGAACAGCGATGAGGCCATACGCCACACCGCTACATGTCTTCTCGACGAAATTGGACTGGAGTGAACCTCATGAAACACGATATTGAAGCAGATGTACGAACCGATACAGCCATCAAAGTGGCGGCCCTTTTCTTTGCCGCCATGATGTTCCTCGCCTTCACCACCGACCCGATTCGCACCGGAACGCAGGAGGGCGATCGTGCGCCTGCATTGACTGGCATGGCTTACAACGGTAGCGGCTGGTCGGATTTTGAAATGAGCGATTACCTGACCACCAATTGGACGGCTGGCGATGCTGAAGGACAGTGGATGGCCATTGAATTCATGGATACAGATTGTCCTTTTTGTGTCCGTTCAGCTGGTGAGATCGGCTTGGATGCAGATTATTTCACAAAGCGAAATTCGTACCACTCCAGCCACCCCGGCGTGGGACCATGGGATGGCCCCATTGTCAATTTCTTTGCTAGCGCCACACAATTGGACATCCCGGGTCATGAAACAAGTCGCGCAGAAATAGAAGCGTTTCGAGATAAATCTGGTGAAGAATCCTGTGCAGGTCAATCGTGCGCTAACCGAGATGGCTCCCCTCATAACTTCATGTACATCGATGACATTGACCAAGACAACATGAAAGAATGGAAGGTCCCGGGTACACCGGCCTATTTCCTGATTCAACCCGATGGAATTGTGGCCTGGGTTTCGACGGAAAACACAGAAGAAACCATCTTTGAAGCCATCATGCGGCTCACTCCGGAGGTCTGAACATGGTTGACCAAAACGTGTTTCTCATCGCTTACATCGTTCCTATTGCAATTGGACTTTCCTTGATGACAAAAATGGGAGATGGGTTGGGCGAACCGTTGACGAAATTCAATCCCCGTGCAAGCTTCTCCCGCGGTCGGCACATGATGGGACTGAACCTTGTCGCCCTCACGGGCTTTGTGGTGTCCGTCCATACCACATGGATTACGTTCAAGATCAGTGAGGGCGGGAACGTGTGTTCCAGCGCCACTGTCTTCTCATGTGATGATGTTCTTGGCAACGCTCAATACAACGTCGACCCCGTGTTTGGAATCTCCTGGGGTCTCATCGGAATGTTTGCCTTTGGGGCTCTTCTCTTCATCACCAATTCAGTGGGCAAAGAACCAGATGCGCTCTGGTCTGAATCGTATCTAAAGTACGGTAAATTCATGACGGGCGCTGGAATGTTGGTCATCGCTCTCTTGGTATCCTATGAGGTTCGCATGGGGAAAATTTGTCAATTTTGCACCATGGCGCACGTTGCCAACACAGTCTGCCTGTTTGGATTTTGGAGGGCAGGAAAAATGCACGAGGAAGGTCGCTGGAACGACGATGAATCCTATGACTTCAATTTGTCCAAGGAGTGAACGACGTGAACAAAGAATCCGTTCTCTGGCTCGTCATCACCGTCGCTGCGCTCTCAGGACTGGCGTTTCTCTTGGGCCAAAGTGACGGTTCACCCCCGTTCAACACAGCAGATGAGCGTCATGCTTTGGCGGATGAGTGCGTCGGTGGCCACAGCGGTCTTGCAGAGCACTATCACCCGTTGCTCGTGATTTCTGTTCTCGGAGAGAACATCGAGGTACCTGGAAACGTTGGCCTCAATGATCCAGACTGCACCATGCGCCCGCTCCACACCCATGATGCATCAGGCAAGATACACGTCGAGTTCAAGGAGAGTGGCATAGAAGCCCCCCTCGAAGCCTTCTTTGATATCTGGGGTAAACACATGGATGAAACTGGGTTCGACGAACACCGTGTAGATGAGAACCATGAGTTTCTGATGTTCCTCAGCAACTATAGCTACGATGATAATGGAAACATGGTGGTCGATTCTGGCTCCCGAGAACAGGTCTACAATTTTGAAGAACTTATTCTTGAAGACAAGCAGTACATCGAACTGGTCTACCGAGAAAAAGCGTGATCACGGCGTGTATGTGCCCATGAACATCGCAATGTTCGGTTCGGTTTCAATTTCTTCCATCCGTATCACGGTGACTTCAATTTCCTGTGCTTCCCTGTACGTTGCTCGGAGTTCTTGCATCAACATCCGCTGTACGTCTTCCATGTCCACTCCGTGCAGCACCGTCAGGTGGTGCGTGCTCTCTGTGCCGACTTTGGCATAGTATTCGACGACCCACTCCTTTCGAGGCGTGGTAGCCTCCCAAGCAACGTCTTCCCATGTTTTTGTCATGATGTTACATTGTCCTCACGGTTTATCAATTCTTCTCTTCCCGGTGAGTCCGTTTTCCGGATAATGTCATTTTAGTTCCACAAAAACGATGTGTCTCGGCCTAATGTTTAGAAAAAATTACTTTTTCCGAACAATGGAGGCGAGGCCTAACCCCACGCATCCAATGAGAATGATGGGGCCCCACCATCCTGAATCATTCTGGGTTTCAGCGCGGTCCCGGTACGCCATTTCCACGGCACCGTAGGATGTCGAACGTCCACCGGCATCAAGTTCTTCTTGGGTTGATTCATGAATTAGGATCACGCTCCAAGACCGGAGCTCCTCAAATTCAACGGCAAAAGAATCCAAGCATGATGGGCCGACCGTAGCGGAGAGGACGCCAATTTCAGTGGTGATGGTGTCGTTCTCCAAGGAACATTCGGCCACGCCAACAAGTACTCTGTCTCGATGGTCTCCCCCTGGATTGACAAAACCGGGTGGCATGGGTTTTTCATGTTCGAGCACCATCAGCGTTAGTTGAGTCCCGGTTGCTTGAATCACATCAGTTTGAGCCACGCTTGCCCTGTAGCCATCTTCTGTTCGTTCCACCATGACGTCAAGTTGCGAAACGGTTTGCCGAGAAAGTTCCTCATTGAGGATATCCCTCTGTACCTCAGACCACGCATCGTATCCTCTACGGGCCGGTCCGGCTTCAACGACAAAGGTCGGGGTGGAGGTTGATGCACCTGCTTGAACCGAATCAATGCGGTCGATTCGATGATGGCTGGCCTCCGGTTGAAAAGCATCTTCCCCGTCGGTTGGATGCAAAGCCACCATTGCAATACGGGAACCATGGCTATCAGCAACCTGCACCAGTTCTGGGTCTATTTCGGCGCATGTCGGGCACCATGTTGCCGTGATTTCCTCGACCAGCAAGGACCGGCCACCACCGGAGGTGGATACAGCTTCTTCGAAGGTTTCCTCCTGATTGACCACAAGTCCCTGGCCGCTAAACGAACAGAGGAGCCCAACCAACAGAGCAGCGACGTACGGTGACGGTGAGACCTTCATCGACACCATCCTCCTTGGTTCTAGCGAGAGGGTTCAACGCCTTGATTGCTTGCTTTGGGCCTTTTTGGAGAAAAGGATTCATGAGGGCGAGGCAAGGAGGGGCGTTTGAGGACACCCTGATGGCGGAGCACTGGGTTGAAAACCACAAGCGAGACTCTTGGCGAAAACAAGCCAAGGCCAGTGGATACCGTGCACGTTCAGCCTTCAAACTCAAACAAATTCAGGAACGGTTCCAACTTGTTCGCGAGGGTGATTTCGTACTGGATGTCGGCTGTCACCCTGGCGGGTGGGCCCAAGTCGCCGTTGAATTGGTCGGAGCGAAAGGACGAGTCGTGGGTGTTGACCTCATGCCATGTGCACCTGTTGAAGGTGCTATTTTGCTGACTGGAGACATCACTGAACCCATTACGCAGGAACGTATTCTTGCCGAATTAAACGGTGAACTGCTCAATGTCATTGTTTCAGACATCTCACCAGACATTACGGGAAAGTGGGACATGGACCAATCGGTTGCGATGACACTGGTGGCCGATGTGTTTGATTTTGCCCTTCCTCTTCTTGCCAAGGGGGGTGGGTTCACGACCAAATTGTTCCAGGGCATCGGGGTTGAAGAGTTGATCTCCGCCGTTCGTCCTCATTTCTCCAGCGTTCGAAGGTATTCGCCCGAAGCTTCGAGAAATTCCTCCTCGGAAGTCTACCTCGTTTGCCGACATCACACTCCTTGGAAGGCCCCGAAGGCGTCGATCAGGGAACGGTATGAAGCGGGCGTCAACAAATTGGTGGGTGGCGATGAAATTGCTGACGACCCGGAACCGGTGGCCTCCTCTTTCAGAGTGCGTCGGAAAAAATCCAGCGAAGACCTTGAAGAACATTGACCCAATGTTTCCCGGCCATGAAACACCCAACCGGACTTCACTGGCCAACCCCTGCAAATCGGATTGAGAATCTTCGGCCCAATACACCCGTTCGGCGGCTTGAACTGGTTGTCCTCCGTATGTATCCACAACGGATGATCGTCTCTTCGTCGTACACCGGGCCCGTTGCAGCAGCTTGTGGCAGGGACGAAACGGGTTTGGTGGGATTGGTGTTTTGGTCCGACCAGGTCAAAGAAGTGAACGTAGGTGATGTCATTCGCATTGAATCCGGGTGGTGCAGGTCCCGAGATGGAGCTTTGGTGGTGAGCACGGGAAAGCACGGGAAATTGAGCATTGTGCGTCGTTTTGAAACATGATGTTCTGTTGGCGCCTCACGCAACCATAAAGAGGGGGAGGCCATGGGCGAAATCGTTAGGAGCCATTTCCATGAGTGAACGAGCAAAAGTCTGCACATCTTCAGGCATCCCTCTCAAGGAAGAAGGTTCAACCTCCTTTCCTTGCCCTGGATGCTTCCACCCCATCGGCCGAAGCCCTCGTGTTCGGAATCAAGGTGTGTTGTACAAGTGCCCCGAGTGTGGATTCGTTGGTCCCTGAGGTGATTGCATGGGTATGGTAGTAATGACATACAAGGTGAACCCTGATTCTGATCTCCAGGATGTGGACACGGACGCTATCGCAGAGACGATTGCGACCCTTCGAAACGACAATTATGATATTCAAGCAATTGAGACCAAGCCTCTGGCTTTTGGACTCAAATTCGTTCAGGTTCACGTGAAAATGAACGACGGTGAAGGACTCGCTGATGCTTTTGAAGCTCAAATGTCCGAGATTCACGGCGTGGGCGAAATTGAAGTTCTTTCAATGGGCCTCATTTGAGGAAAAAGGATTTTTGCAAGTCTTTTGCTTGCTTTGTTTCACGAAACGACATGGTTTACCCATGTAGACGCATGGTTTCTATCCCATGTTTGACAGCGGGCCTTTCATGAATTCTCGAAGCAGAACCGTTGCATAACTCCCCGAACCCAACGTGAATCGGAAACGAACACAGGCTCCATCAGGATGCCAACGGTCGTCATCCCCCGGACCTTGGGACCAACGCTTCCCGAGCGTGCTTCCCTCAGCGATGGGCACCGTGTCAACTGAGAATTCTTTGAATTCAGCCACCAAGCCTCGACGAGTTCCTTTGGATGAAAGTCGAGGGATGGCCTCGACATGCCATGATACGCCACTCAAGCCCTCGTCGTCGATGGTGGCCTGTTCCAAATCGCCTGGCTTTCCTTCACAGGTCGATGTTTCACTGCCAGGCAGAGGGCCAGTGGTGGCCAATCGTCCGAGATCGCAATTGCGTCCGATGCGGTTCAACGTTCGCTCTTGAACAACCACGCAAGATTTCACATCGAGCTGATTTTTTTCATCAACACGACCGACGATATCGCCCACCACCGGCCGAGAGAGTGGCAATCCGCCCTCAATACGGCGCTGAAGTGATTTGTTGAACACGATCGACTGCAAAGCATGGACCGTCATCAGCTGGAGGTTGGTCGGTAATTTCCGGAAGGCACCCACATAATCGTCAGGTTTTGACAGAAGGTGTTCAATCATTCTTCGCTCAAAGCCCATCCAACGGGGCAATTTATCCAGCAGCGATTCGTCAATTCCCTGCTCACGAATTTGTTGACGAATGGCTCGTGCCTCATCTTCTTCGTTTGTGCCCTCCATTGAGAGGTAGGTCATGACGGCTTGTTCCCAGTCTTCGTTGACCACATGGCGACCAACCCGGGGGGTCACAGGCCGACCCGAGCCAAAGCGTTGAGGCCCAATCCAATTGGGGAAGCGTTGTCCTCCAAGCCCGGCTTCCATGTCGTCCTGAATACGTCGAACTTCTGCCATGGCTTCATCGTCGGTCATTGGTGTACCATCTGGGTGGCAGCAGCCACGAACAACGATGGTGAAACGGTTTCCTCGATGATTTCCAAATCCGATTTTTTGATGGGTTCGCCCGAGTACTTCAATTTCAACATCAGGGAGTTCGACACCTGAGACTTTGTTCATGGGTGCGTCAATAACAAAGAGTTGGGAAGTGACGGCCCGCTTGTCTTTCGTTCCAGCGAAAAACACTCGGTTTCGAGGAATACGAAGTTTTGCTGAGAGCTGGTTGCAAAACCTGTTGGTCTCCCAGTTGGTAAGCGTGATTTTGGCGACGGTAAATCGTCCTCTGTTGTCAAGATGCACGGGCGTGGCGATTTCTTCCACACGGAAATCCGTCACGCGGGATTTGATGATACCACCAACACCTGGGTGTTCAGTAGCGTACCCCTGCAAGCCTATGGCTTGAGCGATGGGGTCAGACATGGAAACGACCTGCGTCTCAGAGGCTGGCGTTTTCGAACTCGGAGGTAACGCCGCCGATGATCTCGTTCAGGACCTTTTCAACTCCCGCTTTGGAGGTGGTTCGGATGTAGAATTCGGGGTCGTCAAGCTCGGGGTGGCCAGGGAAGTAGTTGGCGTAATCAACGCTCTTGTGGTTGTTCAAGCGCTCTCGTAGCACTTGGAGGGCAGTGTGGCTTTCGCCGATGATGCGAAGACGCAATTCGTTTTTCTCTTTCAAAAGGACCGTGACACCCATGATAACCGACCTTGCCACCTTCCTCCTTGTTTTGAACCTTCTCCTTGGACGGTACCCGTTCTCTCGGATGAAGAGCGGCGGGATTGACAACATCTGCACCTGTTTGTTTTTATGCTCCATGGGCAACGCATTACCATGGAAAAGGTGGACCTTGAGGAACGCCTTGCCAAAGTGGCCCCG